>ERZ772763.10-NODE-10-length-45788-cov-5.1277_pt1 | contig 45788 bp, 31 predicted proteins | sample MGYA00511362_ERZ772763 | MGnify/ENA primary metagenome ERZ772763 (study PRJEB29015, sample SAMEA2738042) | human oral metagenome | biome: human oral; feature: human-associated habitat; material: saliva | place: China | collected 2234 ... | reverse complement strand
GCCATTGGTGTCCCCGCCGCAGGCGCGGTTGCGATGGGGGCTACCCTGATCACCGCCCCCGCATCCAATGCGGCCACGATTGCCACCGATGGTTATTGGGGAACCGAGACCACGCGGCTGCTTCAAATACTCTTCAAGCTTGATGTGGTGGACGGTATCGTCTCAAGTCAGCCCGCATCCCGTGCGAGTGCTAACCCCGGGTTGGCAGGCGGCTGGGACTGGGTTTCTGATGCTTCTGCTAACGGATCACAAACCATTGGTGCCCTTCAGGGCATGCTCAAAGTGACCCAGGACGGGCTCATCGGGCCGGGCACTATTTCCGCGCTTCAGGCACGCTATAAGCTCCCCCAGGATGGGGTGCTAAGCGCCGAGTCTCCCACCATTATGAAGCTCCAGGCTGAGCTCAATGGGGTTACTCACGGCTAGACCTCGACTCAAGCCGCTCAAGTCACAGCCTTGAGAAATATCTCCCAAGGCTACTGATGACACGACTACATTAAGGACAGTAACTTATGGCACATAAACACTCTGGTCTTTCTCGTCGTACCCTGCTGCGTACCGCCGCTATTGGCGTTCCCGCAGCGGGCGCTGTGGCTTTCGGCTCGACTTTGGTGACTGCAACAAGTGCAAATGCTATTGGGGTTGACGGCTGGTGGGGAGAAGAAACCTCAGCAGGTCTGCAGCGTTTTATGAATGCTGTGCGGGGTTCAGGGCTATCAGTTGATGGTGTCATTAGTTCTCAGCCTTCAAGCATGGCGGCTTCTTGCTCAGGTATTGTCGGCGGCTGGGAATGGGTGGAAGGCTCACAGGCAGCTGGTTCACCGACCATGCTGGCTATGTACCAGTGGCTGGGACTCGGTACGAGTTCGCAGAATATTTTTCTCAAAACTCAGGAGTGGGGGCAGAACGTGACGGGGTATACCATCACGGCTGTCCACATTAAGCTTCTGCAAGAGCACTATGGCCTAACGGCGGATGGGACGTTTGACGGCCCATCACCAACCATTAAGGCTTTGCAGAACGAGATTAACCAGTACGTCGGTTAATCCCCTGTACAAGGCGCTACGGCTCGCGAAGTCTGCTGAAATTCATTCTTTCGCTCAAGTGATTTCCAACTTCTGTACCTAAAAAATACGTGAAGGAGGACGTATAAAGATGACGAACGAACATTCTGGTATTTCTCGCCGTAAGCTACTGCGTACCACCGCGATAGCGGTTCCTACCGCAAGTGTGCTGGCATTTGGTTCAACCCTGGTGACCGCGCCAGCGGCGAACGCCCTTAAACAAGACGGCTGGTGGGGGCCAGAGACGTCAGCGGGTCTGCAGCGTTTCATGAACCGCCTCTTCCCCGAGGCTAATCTCACGGTTGATGGGGTTATTACCTCCCAGCCAGATTATTATGCCTCAAACTGTCCGGGTATAACCGGCGGCTGGGAATGGGTGCCGGAAAAGCAAGCAACTGGTTCGCTCGCCCTCTCGTGGATGCTCAGGTGGCTGGTGTACAACTTCCCCGACACTTACCGGAACATTAACTTCTTCCGCGAAGACCCTACGCTGGGAAAATTCATTACGTTTAGGCACGTCACCCTTCTGCATAGGCACTATGGGCTTGATGAAACTCACCGTCTTGACGGGCCTTCACCAACTATTGCTTCTTTCCAAGAAGAAATGAACTGGTGGCTTGAGGGCTAGAGCGATTCTTCGCTGCCACCAAAGATTTACACCTCACAGTTGCCCACCCAGCAGGTACCTTCCGGAGTTTCTGCTGGCGTGAAGATGCGGATAAGGAGGATAAAAATGATTGAAAACACTGGACTTTCCCGCCGTAAGCTCTTGCGCACCACCGCCATTGGCGTACCTGCTGCGGGTATGCTCGCCTTCGGCTCAACTCTTGTGACCGCACCGAGCGCTAATGCGGCTACGGTTAAGGTTATTGATGGGTTGTGGGGTAAGGAAACCTCGGCTGGTGTCCAGCGTCTTATGAATCTTTTGTACCCCCAGGCTGGGCTTGTTGTGGATGGTGTCATCAGCTCTCAGCCATCACGCTTGAAACAGCCGGGCCTTGCTACATTCGGTTGGGAATGGGTGCCGGACAACCAGGCGGCTGGTTCGCCTACTATGTATTGGATGCATAAGTGGCTGGGCGATATACGCCATGGCCTTGACAGCTCCACTGCGAAGTATCATATTACCCATTCATTTATTTTTGCGTTACAAAAGCATTACGGTATTCCGGCTGACGGGGTACTGGATGATTCCTCCAAAACTATTAAAGGTCTGCAAAACGAAATTAACCAGTGGGTTGGTTAGTTTATAAGACCCTGCCAGGCCTTTCATTGAGGTCTTTTCCAACTTCTGTACCTAAAAATACGTGAGGAAGGACGTTATATGACGAACGAACATTCTGGTGTTTCCCGCCGTAAGCTGCTGCGTACCGCCGCTATTGGCGTTCCCGCCGTCGGTGCTGCAGCCTTTGGTGCTAGCTTGATGACTGCCCCGGCGGCAACCGCTCTGGCAGAGGACGGGTACTGGGGCTCCGAAACGACGGTTGAGCTGCAGAAGCATCTCAACAGTGTAGCTGCCGCGAATTCCGCTGTTGTGGGTGGTCTTCCCCTTGACGGGCGGATCGACAGCCAGCCTGCCTCGCAGTCCAGCGCGAACCCGGGCTTGACCGGTGGCTGGCAGTGGGTTTCTGATGATGCCGCATCCGGCTCAGACACCATTAAAGACCTGCAGCGGTGGCTGGGCGTGAACGCTGACGGTCTGATCGGCCCCAACACGATCAGCGCCTTGCAGTCTTACCTTGGCCAGACGGCAGACGGGGTTCTTGATGCGCCTTCACCGGCTATTGTTGCGCTGCAGCGTAAGCTCCTTAGCAGCAACTACCCCTAAACTGAGTACTATGTGAACGCGCGGCGCCCCCGGCGGGATACTTGAGGCTATTCGTAGCTCACAGGTTCCCCTTCTGGGGGCGTTGAGCATATACTAGGGGTCTCTGCATGTGGGTTAGTGCAGAGGCCCCTAGTATTTATGCGGGTTTTACCCGGCTCCCTAGTGCTTAATCGGCTCGCGGGAGATCACAACCTTCACCGCGTTATGCTCGGCGGCATTTGCGAACAGGTCGTATGCTTCCTCGAACTGGTCGAAGGTGAAGTAGTGGGTTGCCATTGCCTTCGCGTTCAGGCGGCCCGAACGCACCATGTTCAGCAGGTTGCCCACGGTGTTGCAGTTCACCAGACCCATATTGATGTTCACGTTCGAGATCCACATGGTGTTAATCGGCAGCTCTACCGGCTTGCCGTGCACGCCCGCGTTCGCAACGTTGCCGTAGGGGCGAACGATCTTGGTGCAGGTCTCGAAGGTCTGCGGCACGCCCACGGCCTCAATCGCCACATCCACGCCCAAGCCGTCGGGGGAGAGGGCCTTAATCTTCTCGATAAAGTCTGGATCGGCGGCGTTTACCTTATCGGTTGCGCCCAGTTCCAGCGCCTTGTTCATACGGTTATCGTCCATATCGACGGTAATCACGCGCCCGGCACCGCACAGGTTCGCCGTCATGATCGCGCCCAGACCCACCGGACCGGCACCAATAACCGCCACCGTATCGCCCGGTTTGGTGTTGCCGTTAAGAATACCCATCTCGAAACCGGTCGGAAGCGCATCCGTGAGGAAGAGAACGTCCTCGTCCGTGAGTCCCTCAGGAACCATGTGCACCGACGTCTCGGCGTAAGGAATGCGCACATACTCGGCCTGGGTGCCGTCAATCATGTACCCGAAAATCCAGCCGACACCGCCTACGGTCTGGCAGTGTGAGGGCTTATTGTCCTTACAGTATGAGCACTTGCCGCAGTTCGTGACCGCCGGAATAATAATGCGGTCACCAACTTTCAAATCGGTGACCGCAGAGCCGACTTCGGTAATCGTGCCGATAGCTTCGTGGCCCAGAATACGTCCTTCTTCAACCTCGGGAACGTCGCCCTTGAGGATGTGCAGGTCGGTGCCGCAGATGGTGGTGGTATCAACGCGAGCAATCACATCAGTGGGCTCAAGGATGGTCGGATCCGGAACTTCCTCCCACGCCCGCTTGCCTGCGCCATGGTAAACAACTGCCTTCATAATGACTCCTTCGTTGAGTTCTATGGAGGAGGAGCGGCGGTAATAATGTCATCACCACTCCTATAAACTTATAAATATATGTTTATAAGTTATATGTCTATTAAACACTAAAACACCTCAGCCGCCTAGATGTTACGCAGATTACATTTAAGGTTATGGTGACTGTAAGAGGCGGGGCGGTACATTATTAAGCCAGATTTAAAAGCGAGAAGCGGATTTTGGGCCAAGAAGGTGATATTTTCCCACCTTTTCGGACAAAAGCCCGCTTCTCACGTATACGCACGAGGGGAGCGATACCGCACGCCTCATCGCTTAGATACTTGCGGCGTGCCCCACTTTCACGTGGCTGTGGCGGTCACGCTCCGCATCGTGATAATCCGACTTGAAGCCCTTAAGCACCACCTCAATATCGTTTTCCTTCGCATAAACATTGGAGAAGTCCTCAATCAGCTCCAGCACATCGCTGGCAATATACGAAGAGTTCTCGGCATTAATCGTGACCTTCGAGCCGGGGCGAATATTCTTCAGCGTCTTCTTAATAGCCGCCTTATTCAGGAACGACACCTCCTCCGCCAAATCCAGCGTGATTTCGTCGGCCTCCGCCAGCTCCCCACGGCTGAGGTAGTAGGCGCGCTTCATATTGCCCTGCAGCACGAAGAAAATACTGATTGCCAGGCCAATACCCACACCCTCCAGAAGGTCGAGGGCAACCACAGCATCACCGCGCGATGCCGGTAAAAGCCCTCATGGGCGGCAGAAAAACACGACGATAAACGCATGGCCACGCGCCCCGTAAATGGTAGGGTGTGGATTCCCCGGTATTGTTTGCTGGTCAGTATGAGGATCAAGAGTCTGGGTGGGTGTATAACCGGTTTAGGTTTTATGATCCTGCTGGTGGTGTGTATGGTGCCCAAGATCCGTTGGGTGTGGGGCCGAATGTGGGGACTGCGCAGGGGTATGTCGCTAATCCTTTGACATGGGGTGATGCGCTAGGATTGAAAGCGCACCCGATCACTGATGCTATCAGAAACTCCACAGACGATTTGCAACAAAAAGTTGTTGGGGGTAATGGACAACGCAGGTGATGGTGCTCGACGTTATGGTGCACTTGCTATGGCTGAAGTCACTGACAGCGCAGGAAACAAAACAATCCTTGCAGCCTCCAATGGTCGTGATGGAGCGATCTTGCGTAATGATATACGTCGGCATCTGCCAGATGATGTTGTTGCAGTGAGAAGCCAAATAACAGAAGGGGTGGTTGGAAGAAGCGCTCATGCTGAAGAGCCACTAGTTAATTATTGCAAAGCCAATAATTTGTCAATTAATAAGTTGGCTGCATCACGTGGTGTGTGTAAAGACGTCTGTCAATCATTGGTGGAAAATATAAATGTTGTTACCCCGCTTGTGGGGGCAATGTAAGGAGAAGAATAAGATGAGTGTATATCGTGATCAGCTGGGCGAACGCTCCAACAATCTCATCAATGAGCTTTTGGCAAAAGGGCTTGGTCTGGCATTTTATAAAGGCAAATGCTTGGAGATCCTTGATATGACTGGATGGGATGCAAAAGATGTCTATGAGTTTGTCGAACATTTGACTCTGGCTGATGCCGAAACTGCTGATAAATTTCAGGAGAGTGAGCAGTTGATGGCTAAGTATTCTGACCAGCTTGATGAGATGGAGGCAAACCAAGATCCTAATTCAGGTAAGGTATTGGAGGTGCAGACAATTGCCTTGGCAACCTATCTGATGTTAGAAGAGCCAGATAAAGAACAACGTGTACCAGTGGGTCTGGAGGCGCTGATTAATAGTGATTATCCAGAGCCTAAGCTCTGTGACGACATTGAAGCATTTCTTCAAAAACATTAGCGTCCGCTAAGGTTGCTGATTATATGTTGCAACTTTTGGCTATACCAACACTAGGGTTTTCTCACCAGGATTGCCAATCAGGATCATAATGCAGCGACATCAGCACCACAACACTTCTTACTATCTTTGTAATTGTTGTCGGACACAGGCTTACGTGTTTTAAAGCCTTGTAGTGTTTTAATGCTGCATCTCCCCTCAGTAGGCGCTCTGATGCTGGTAATAATGTCCCTGGCGGTCTTGTCATCAGGGTTTGGGCTGGTTATCCTTCGGTGAGGTCTTTATCCTAGGGTCTGCTCCTTGGTAGCTTTATGTCAGCAAAAATCCACAGCCACCAGTGTGGGTGACTTGTCTGGTGGTAACACCGTCGGTGTGGATGAGCGTGCCATCTAGACATAAAATCAGCTCACCTGCTTTTTCCTAATCAGCTAACACTTTATGCAGGCTGGGCGCATAGTGTGCGATTACATCAAGTGCCTCATGCATGTAACGGTGGGCGGTAGCCTGACTAATCCCACTATCAAAGGCCAAGCAGTACATGGGGGTGGCATCAATCAACCGACGCAGCATCAGTAGTGTTTGGGTTTTACAGTTCGCGGTGCGCAGGTCACTATGGTCTCGCAGGCCAGGCGGTGGATATCAAGCCAGCAGCAGAAAAGTGTCGGCAATATGGGCCCACAATATCAAGAGGGCCACAATGTTGAGATAGGCGCGGTAGACTAGCACCCTGAAAGGGTCTTTCCGCGTGGTTGTTTTTGGCTAATGACTAACCTAGCAGGTGCTCTGCCGAAGCGCCACCCTCACCCGCATGTGCGCCGCCGGTAAAAGCCCTCATGGGCGGCAGAAAAAACACGACGATAAACGCATGGCCACGCGCCCCGTAAATGGTAGGGTGGTTGCTAAAAATAGGCTGTATATGGGGGGATAGCATGGCGGACAACTACACATACCGGGATATTTCCAGCGGTGAAGCATTCCGCGAGCACCTGGGCTCACTGGGCTGGTCGAAACCACGCAAAAATCAGCCCGTATTCACCCAAGAATACGGTGAAGACCTCATATTTCGGGCTGCTTTTCTCTACGCAACATTCAACCATACGCCGGGGAACTACAGCGGCATCCCGGCGTTTTATGTGATGTCTAAAAAATGGCGTAAAACCCTGCGAAAAATATCGGCACACCTCGATCAGCCTCTTAAATCTGTGCCCTCCCCGCATGACGGCGATATGTACTTTATAAGCGTTGGCCACCCCCGCTACCACGAATTTGTAGATCACGAAGCGAGAATGACTTACCTGAGGCCCGACGGGACACTCAATATAGAAGCATTCACTCGTTTCAGCACCGCCGCTCATCGGTTCATGGAAACCTTTGATCTGGCGGATTATGTGGCGCTCACCGAGCAGGAGATGCAGCAGCAGCGCCTCGATACCGTGCTGCCGGATGTGCTCGGGTATTTGTCCGTAAACACGATGAACGACCTGCGCGATGAACTCTACCGGAACGTGCACGCACATCTTACCGACCGCAGCGCCACGCTCTTCGCGGATCAGCACGTGCTGCGACGCCGGTGGGATGTTATCGCAGACTATTTCTCGCTGACCTGACAGGCGACGGTGAGAGCCTTGAGACGGACACGGCAAAGCCTTAAACCGGCAGGGAATGGGCGGTCTCAGGAATGCGCCTGACTCGCTGGCGTATCCAGGTGAACGCCCACACCAGCACGAAAGCAGCGACCATCGTCAGCACAATCGTGCCGCCAGTCGGCAGGTTAAACGCCCACGAGAAGTACAGCCCCGCCGTCGAACACAGCACGCCGAAAACCGGAGAGAACAGCATCATAGTGCCTAAACGGCGGCATGCGAGCCGCGATGCACTGGCCGGAACCACAATAAGCGCAAGCACCAGCACATTCCCGAGCGTCTGCAAAGAAATCACCACGGAAACCGTCACGAGCACATACAGCAGAATATCCAGCCACAGCACCGGCAAACCCAGCGCCCGGGCACTTTCACGGTCCAGGCTCACCGTCACCAGCTGCCGATGAAACAGCCACAGAAGCAGCAGAATCCCGGCGGACATAGCCGCCGCCTGGGTAATATCGCCGCGTGAAACCCCCACAATCGAACCGAACAGGAAATCCTGAATCGACCCCGAATACCCCGGTGCCAGCGAAATAATCACAATACCCAACGCGAACGAACCGGCAAAGAAAATACCGATCACCGAATCTTCTCGCAGCTTCTGGTTCTGACTAAAAATAGCCACCAAAACCGCCGTGATAACGCCCGCGATCAAGCCCCCGAACACCAGGTTGCCGCCGATAACGAACGCCACCGCCAAGCCGGGAAACACCGAGTGGGCCACCGCATCGCCAATAAAAACCATGCCGCGCATCATCACATGGCACCCCACCACGCCCGTCACCAAAGAAGCCAGCGTCACTGCGGCCAGGGCACGCGGCAGAAACGCCAGGGAAGGGTTGAAAAGGTCAAACAGGAAATCGAGGGGAGTAATCATGCCGCTGCCTCCTGCGGGGTTACACGATGATCGGCAGGATGCCCCTGCCGGGTGCTGCTGGTCGAGTCGCCGCCTGCGCCCGGAACGCCAATCTTAGGCGATGGGCTTGTGCCCGCGCTTCCGCTTTTACCTGTGTTTTCACCCTCGCCCTCAAGTTCGTGCCCGTGCACCCAGGCGTAAAGCTGATGCGGTGAAAAATCCTCGGCTTTGCCGTCCAAACTCAAGGAACCGCGCACTCCGCACAGCCGCGAACAAGACTCCTGCGCTGCCACAATATCGTGGGTAGACATCAGAATCGTCACGCCCTCGCCCGCCAGCTGCCGGTACAGTTCGGTGAGCGCGGACTGGGTGGGCGCATCCACCCCTGTGAAGGGCTCGTCAAGAAGCAAAAGCGCCGGTTCAACCGCGAGAGCACGCGCCAGAAGCACCCGCTGCCGCTGCCCGCCGGAAAGCTCGCCGATAGGACGGCTCTTCAGCGGCATTAAATCCGTGCGTTCCAGGGCGTGAAAAACCTTGACCCAATCCGCAGTTTTAGGGCGACGAAACCAGCCGATCTCGCGGGTTCGCCCGGTCATGACCGCATCCTTGACGGTGATCGGGAAATCCCACTGAAACTGGTGCTTCTGCGGCACATAGCCGATGCGCGCCCGCGCGGTGCGCGCAGTACTGCCCAGCACCCGAATGCTCCCCGAAGCAGGATGCAGCAGCCCCATAATGGCACGTAACAGCGTGGTTTTTCCGGCACCGTTCGCCCCGAGAAGGCCCACAAATTCGCCGGGGTTCAGGGTGAGTGAAAAGTCCCGCAGCACCGCCCGCCGCCCGTACCCCGCATAGAGGTTCTGGATGCTCAGCGTCGGATTTTCTCTCCCCGGCGCAGGGTCGTTTTTGGAGCCTAGCACGGTGGTACCTTTACTCATCCCGCGCACCCTTTCCGTTCGCCATGATGCGCTCGGCCTGCGCCTGCGCGGTCTTATTGCGGCGCATCATGAAGAGGCCCGCTGCGGCAAGTACCGTCACAGTCCCCGCGCCGAGCGCCACCGGAAGGGCAGGGAACCCGCCGGATGAGGCCCCCGGACTATCGGAAGCCGCCGCAGAGTGCGCGCCCTCCGATTCGCCCGCCGGTGCCTGATCCGTGGCCTGCTGCGCCAGAGTGTACACCTCGTCCGCAGTCACCGAATCCCCGATGGCGAACTTCATATAGCGGGTATCGGAAACAACCGAACCATCCGCGAGCTCCGCACGGGCCGTCACCTTCAGCAGATAGGCGCCAGGCTTGGTAAACACCCAATTGGCGTGGGTATGAGTGTTCTTCTCAACCCATATATCCTGCGGCTCGTGCTTGGACGAATCCCACAAAACCTGCGGCTTTGAGAAGTTCCCGTTCTCCAGGTATAGCGTGAACTGCCCCGGCCCCTGAACCTGCTCTAGGGTGAGGGTGACCCCGCGCGGGGTTTTCTGCACAAGCCCCGGGTCCTGAGTGGTCCAGCCAGGCCAGACGACCCCCTTCGTCTCGGTCTGCGGAATCACATACACCTGCTCGCCGGGCTGTGCACCCACAAACGAATACCGGTCATCATCAGGAACCTGGCGAAGGGCCGCATCGGAGCCGCGGTACAGCACATCATCCACGCTGCGCCAGATGGGTGTAGCGGCATGATCGTCATGGATCATGAGCTGAAACTTACCGTCGGTAAAACGCGGACCCATATCAACATGCCCGCTTGAAATTTCGGTGCGTCCCGTGCCCACCGGCTGCTCGGGTGAGAGCGTCTGCTGCAGAGCCTTCTGCTCTTTGCTGAGGTTATCCCCACTCGGTCTTGAAGAGGTGGCCGCCGGTGACGGGCCGGCATGGGCAACACCACCAGCCGAAACCAGCAGGGCGGCACTAAGGGCAGCTGAAATAACCTTCTGACCAGTATTTATGCTAAAAATAGAATTCTTCAATGGTGTTTCCTTCACAGTACTAAAAGTGCATTTTGCGGGCGTCTATAAGCCGCCCATAGCCCGCTGGATAGCCCGGGCATTAGCGCGCATCATATCCGCATAGTGGGGTGCCTCATCATCGAGCGAATCGGAATATAAGGTACCCACCTGAACCCCGTTTTCATGGGCGACCTCACGCAAAACCGGGCTTCGCGCGCGGGTATTCTTATCAAGAAATATGGCCGGTACACGCAAATCCCTGATAGTGCGCTGCAGCCGCTGCCGCTGCTGGATGCTTGGCTCACTGCCCGCCACCGGCGTCACAAACCCCGCCACACTCAGCCCGTAAGTACTCGCCAGATAGCGGTACCCGTCATGGGTGGTAATCAGGTTTTTCGAGGCCTCGGGCAAAGACGCATAGATGCCGCGAATCTCCCAGTCCAGCTCATCAAGCTCACGCATAACACGCTCGGTATTCGCCGTGTACAGGCTGGTTCCGGGCGGGTCAGCCTCAGCGAGAGCATCACGCATGACCTGCGCGGCCGCCTTCATATTCGGCACCGAATGCCATATATGCGGGTCTATCTCGCCGTGCACATGTTTACCGAGCACCGCCTGCGCCAGCAAATACACCTGCCCCCGATGCTCGCGCGAAGACCCCCTCAAGAACCCGTATTGGCTGCCCGCAGGAACCTCCTGCAGAGTGCGCGAAGGAACCGCAATGATCGTGCGAGCCAGGTCGTGTTCGGTGACTTTCCCGCCGCTATCGGTGCGAATCACAAGCCGCCCCGTATATGCCTGAGCGGCTATATCCGCATGTCCAGAGGCTAAAACGGTCGTATTTGTGCCCAGACGAGAGGCAGCCTCAGCAGGGTCCTCACCCACCACAACGTGCAGTGTTCCCTGCGCCTGCCGCACCCCCTCGGGTGCGTTGCGGGGCGTTGCCAGAACATCAAGTTCGTACACACCGGCATCCGCAAAAGCCCACGAAAGATGCGTATGCGCCTGCAGCGGAAGCTCCAGTGACCCCATATCGCCGGTACGCACTCTCACGCCGTCCTGCGTGGATTCCTGCGTGTCGCGTGCCTGAGAATCGCACATCATCTCGACCGCGCCGAAGGTCTGCGTAATAAACGCCGCAACCTGCCCGGGACCCTTCACACGGGTAACCGAAAACGCGACCGAAGCATCCGAATCTGAGGGCGACTCAGCGGAATGGGTGGCGGATGCGCCCGAAGACTCGGTGCCCTCAACGCGCAGCCCCAACCAGATAGAATCCAGCGAGGCATCCTCCACCACGGGCTCAAGCTTGCCGCCGTACTGCTCAATCCTCTCGGCAACCGCCACCTGCGCCGAACCCTGCGGCAGATTAGAGCTCACCATCGCCACCATTTTGCGCTGTTCCAGCAACAGACCGTTGGTGAACGCCAGCCGCGCGTAGGCGACATCGCGCACATCCCGCAGGCTCGGCTCATAGGAATGCGGGTCTGCGCCATTGGGAATGAGGGCGTGTACCCGCGCACGCTCGCCACCAACAGCACGCGCCACATCCGCCAAAATCGGGGTTGTCGCCACCACCTGAAGACGCCCCTCGGCATCAAAACCCAAGGACGTATTCTGTGCGGTGCAGGCGCTTAACGCCACGCAAACGGGCAGGAAACCCAGGAAAGCGCGGCGGCTGAGCCCATTACGCGGCATGACGCTTGCGGCGGCGCACGGCGTACACGATCATGCCGCCTAAAGCGACAGCAAGCACGGAGGTGCTGACCATAAACGGGTTAAAACCTGCCCCAGTGCTGGCCAGCTGACCGGCAGCAGCGGCCTGCTGCGCATCCTTAAGTTCCTGGTTGGTGAGGGCGCAGTCCTTACCCGAGGCGGTCTTACCAACGATGCGCACCTTCGTGCCGTCCGGTTTCGTCACAATACCGCTGGCCGCATCCACGGTGCCGCGCCCCGCCTGCTTGTCGGGGGTTTTGCTCTCGCCAGCGGGCGTATCATTGTGCGCACCTCCGCGGTGGCCGCCGTTATCTGCGGGTTTCTGCGCCCCCTGCTGCTTATCACCGCCGGAGGTGTTTTCCCCGCTGCCGTTACCCACCGTGAAGTTCAGGGTGGAGGTGCTCTCAACGGTCTGCCCGTTTTTCAGGCGCACCTGCCAGCCGATCGTCACCCGGTAGCGGCCCTCCGCAGTAAACACCCAGTTGCTGTGCTGGTGCGTATTCAGCGGAACCTGAAATGAGCCGCCGCGGGAGGTGAACACTTTCTGCCCGGCGGAACCGAAGTTACCTGAGAGGAACACCGACATTGAGCCGGGGCCGTCGAACCCCTTCATGCTCATGGTGACCGGCCCGTCGGCCTGCTTGAGAAGCTCAGGATCCTGGGTACTCCACCCCAGCCACGGTACGCCCGCCTGCTGCGTAGCCCCAATCATGTGCACGGTACTTCCCGCGGGGGCAATATCTTCCATGCCCGCCGGGAATTTCAGCTTCGCAGCATCACCCAACACGAAATTGAGTGAGCCGGGGGAGACATGCTTGGGCGGGCTGAACCGGTCATCTTTCACAGCAGAGCTCAATGTGGAGCCGTTCAGCACCGGGCCCACATCGAAATGCCCCTCGGTGGCGCGGTCTGACCCGCCGTATTCAGCCACGTTCTGCACCGTTGCCGTGTGCAGCGCGGGCTCAACACTCGGGACGGATGCGGGGCTGCGCAGGGACTGTTTGGCGTCTTTGACCTGAACCTCAGTGGCGTAGCATTTCTCGCTGCCCGACCCCGCCGAATCCGACCCGCCCGAACCAGCCCCAGCGGAATCCGCTCCGTCCCCGGCGGAACCCGACCCGGCTGCCACACCTTGATGAGACGCACCGGGGGCCACATTGGCGCTATTGGAGCCGCGCACGCTTTTACCGCCGGATGCGCCCGCTGGCGGGGTGATGCTCTGTACAGTACCGCCCGTTCCGGTGCCGCCTGAGTCGGCAGCGCTGGCGGCACCATTACCCCCAGAAGGTTCCGCCGCGTTTACCGCCTCCGGGGTGCTGCGATCGGCAGCCCCCGACCCCTGGCTGGCACTGTTACCAGCCTGCTGCGCTTGGGGCTCTGGCGCGGGCCCCTGCGCGGCAGGGTGCTCGGCTCGTGGCTGCTGCGGTGCACCGTTCGAGCCCCCGCTGGCGGGGGCACCCGCCTGCCGCACATTATGGGTGTTGGCCCCCGAAATATTGGCCGGGGTTTTCGGCGCGCCTGCACCGGCGGGGGAGGCCGCGCTCGCAGCTGCCGACCGGTCAGCGGCCCCGGGTGTGCCGCCGTGCCGCTCGCTCTCCTGGGTGCGCATCTGCTCAAAAATATTGGCCGGAACATCGCCCACCGCCACCGTGTAGGTCTGCTCAGCACTGATCGGCGTGCCGTCGGTGCGCTGAGCTGTCGCCCGGAAAGTAAGCCGGTAAACACCCGGTGCGGTAAATGCCCACCCGGGGTGCGCCTGCTCACCCGCGGTTATGGTGTGGGCGGGCAGATTCTCGCGTGAACTGAACAGGCGCGTGGGGCCGCTGGGGTCCTCATGGAAAACCTCAACGGAGCCACCATCAGGGGTTTGGGTGCGCACAAGTTCGAGCGATATTTTGTTCTCTTTCAGTGCGTCGCGGGGGATATTATCAGCCCCGAAGCCGGGGTGAAGAACCCCGCCGGTGCCGGTGTGCGGAATATACCAGATAGGGGTGCCTTTGGGGGCAATAAATTCATAGCCCGCAGCCACAGTGCTGCGGGTGGAGTCAGTATTTGGCAGGTGGAAAACAGTTCGTGCGGGATCGTAAATACCTTCACCGTCGTGTGTGCTGGCCCTCGAACCCAGTGTGAGGGCACCGTCGCGCAGGGAGAGATCTATCAGGTTGGCGTGCACCCCGGCAACAGTATTTTCCCCATCAATACGGTGGGTTCTCTGATCGCCAGTGGTGCCTGATGCGCTCGCGGTGCCGTGTTCTTCGTGCGCGAGGGCTGGTGCTGCGGGGGTGAGGACAAGCCCGCAGGTGAGCGATGCGGCACTGAGTAGGGTCAGGGCGGATGTGCTTCGTTGCATGTGTTCCTCCAGGTGCGTGATGTGGTGAGTGGGCGCGGTTCGGCGCGGGGGAGTCCGTTCGCCCCCGCGCCGTTGGCGTATTCGGGAATCACTATACAGAGCATTTTTGTTAATGACAATTATTCGCAAAAATGCTACGCTATTGCCCGTAAAAATTAGAAAGGCAAGCATGAACACGCACCTCCGAACCCAACGTCGGGCACCCGGAAAACCCCTAGCGCGCCTCTCAGTCGCGGCGCTGATCATCCTCACCGGGCTAGCCCCCAGTATCACAGCCCACGCCGGGCCTGACGACGGGCGCATCATCACCACCAAAGGCCACGTGGACGCCCCCAAAGCCTACTGGGAAAACGGCACGTTCGTTCTTAAAAATGAATCCAACCCCTACAAGACCGGCGCAGACCTCTACGATCTCGACAAAACCGTCAACTGGGTCGGTAAAGGCTGGGACGGGCGTAACGGCGCCTCACAATACACCCTCACCCTCCCCAACTCACCCAGCCTCGGTTTTCTAGGTGAGCCCGGGCAGACCCTCTACATGGCGCCCACCCTCACCTGGGGCAACCACGACCCCATCTGGGCGGGTCTGGGTGCATCCGTCAAAATCCCTACCGAACAGTTCCGTGACGGTGTGTTCGCCACCGACATCCTCTCGGTGGACGGCCCCGGGCGTATGGAGCTGTTCCGGTACAACCCCGACGACGGCCCCGCTCAGATCAACCGCATTCTCTCAAGTACCAGCACCGGCTGGCACTCCTGGCTGCTGAGCAAAGGCAGCCACACCCACAACACCACCACCTTCACCCGGCCCGGGCGGTACGAAGTCACCTACCGCACTGTGGCCCGCGGTACCGACGGCAGAATCATCCAGTCCGCGCCGCAGAAACTCGTGTGGCAGGTGGGCGGTAATAAGCCTATTCTTGGTGACGGAACCCCCACCGCCGTACCCACAGAAGAGCGCTATAACGCCGCGAATGTGGGGAACCTGGACACCGCCAAATATGTGCTGTCCGTGGCACCGCACACCCCAGACCCGGACCCCGCCAAGAGGAGAGACGCCGACGATAAGCTCAGCGACATCACCTTCACAGCGGGCGATAAAAACCTCAAAGGCAAGCTCACCCTGTACAACAACGGGTACTTTCTGACGGATCTTGATGTCACCAACGGCACCGCCACCTGGAGCGAAATGATGGGCGGCGAATCATCCCACCTGCAGGCGGTGTTCACCCCTGAAGGTGACAGCGGTGCACGCTGGATCTCGCATCAACTCGCGTATGAGCCCGGGCGGGCTGAGAGCGTGTACAGTGACGACGGCAACGGCCAATGGCCCGTAAAAACCCCCGAAGAGCGCAACACTACCCTCAATACCGCCACCTACACCCCCACCAGCGGCGACTACACGGTGCGTACCGTACCCTCCACGCAGGAAGGGTACCGCACGATTGAGGTGACCTTCGCTGACCCGAACTTCCGCGGGTTTATTCGCGGCGGGTTCTACGCGCCCAACGACTACGAATACCCCAAATTCGATATTGAAACCACGGTCGAAAACGGGGTGGCGCGTTTTACCTACCGGGAAGACAGCTACTTTGAGAACAGTGAACTGATCGCCAAAGTACTGCCGCACCCAGATATGAACGCGCGCGCCTCGAGCGTGAAACTCACCGGTGACTACCGGCGCGGCGGCGACTATAGCGCATCCGGCACATTCACCGTGGAGGGAACCGCCGGGCAGGCCCCCGCCGCCCCCGCCCCCAGCCCCCCCGCCGGTGAAACGCCCGCCCCGTCGCCTAGCCCGAGCGCCACACCCGCTGCGCCTATTACCCCCGCCCCGTCCCGCACAGAACCAACCAGCCCAGCACCAGCCGCCTCCAGGCCAGCCCAGGGTGAGCCTACCGCATCGGCTGCAGCGCCCCCACCCGCCCCGTCGCACCCCACCTGTGATGCCCGCACCCTTGATGGCCGCCGCAAAATCCACGACGGGCACCTCGACATTCAGGGGCAGCTGCGCGACAAACAGCTGCACGTGGGCCTGAAAGACGATAGCGGTCTGATCGACCCGGACTCGACCGTGCGCCCCCTTGATTCGGTGGTGCTCACCGTGAGCGATCGGGCACGCCGCACCCGTAATGAGCACATGAGCAGCCCCGCCCTGAACTTCATCGGCCCGGTGGGTACTGCCTTCTACGGGCTGCCCCAGACCCAGATCAAGGGGCTGCCCTGGCCGGGGTACAGCACCGAGAATATTGACTACTCGCAGCTGTCGGGCGGGGTGAAACTGCACATAGTGCCGCGCACCATGCCGCGCGGTGCCCGGTTTGGGGTGTTCACAGAGTCGCTGACCGGTGCGGATGTGCTTCTTGACTCCACTACCGGCAAAGACACGATTGATATTGCGTACGCCACTCACGCGCACGCGAACTGGGTGTTTACAGAACCCGGCCGGTACGGGTTTGACGTGTACTACACCGCCACCCTCAAGGACGGTACGGAGGTAAAGAGCGAGGTGCAGCGCATGCAGGTTGCGGTGGGGGATGAGGCCGCGAACGGCTGCTCAACCAGCGACTCCACCGGATCCGCAGCCCCCAGCGACTCTGAGGGCGGCACCACTGCACCCTCCGGTTCTGACCGCACCACCCCCAGTGCCGGAACCACCGACGACACCACTTCTGCGCCCGCACCCGCTGGCGAACCTGAGGCCACAGCACCCTCGTCCGGGGCAGGTGACTCATCACCCGGTGCCGCACCTGTACCCGCGAATAATGGCTACGGTGCCGGTGCCCATGGCTATACTGCTGGTGCTGGCACCGGTTCGGATGGCGGCTCATCAGACGGTTACGGTGCCTCAGCTGATGGTGGTGCTGGCGCGGATGGATCGTACGTCGGCGGATCTGGGGCGGGTTCCGGCAACGCGGCGGCATCCGGCGGGTCTTCCGGTGCGGGCTCCTCTGCTGGGGCGTTGGCGCACACAGGGTTCGCGGCCGCTGGTGTGGCTGCTGCGGGTGCGACTGCCTTAGCAGGCGGCATTATTTTAGTTGTCATTCGCCGCCGCAGCTCACGCTGATTCTTGGCAGCAGCATACTCGCCCCACGAGTGAATAGCGTTCCTCTAGGGGTATATGGCGTCCCGGCCTGTAGAACAATACTGACAGGCCGGGACGCCATATTTCTGAGAAATATCTGGCTATTTACGTATGAACCTGAATGTATTAGAGTCCGGTGAACGATAAATGTGGGTTATTGTATGGAACCCTCACACAGGTGCGTGCTAAAAAATATCCGAAAACACTCTTTGAAATTTCACGAAATACATAGTGCAGGGTGCCTGCCCAATAATTGTTTACAGATTTTCGTTTATAGGGTCACACAATAATAGGTCAGCATAGTGTGGTGAGTCTCCTCATAACTGCAGCCATACTTTCCTGGCATCCTAGGTACACTTAAAGACGGCAGTTACACGGTAATCACAAAAACACCGGCAGTACGGGGTGAGGAGGCACAATGCAGGCAGCGTATCAGGGCGCGCCGCTGGGTTCGTCCTACCGGCTGGTGGAGCCCGTGGGGGAGGGCGCGGTCGGTACCGTGTGGACGGCCACCCGTTCCGATACGTCTGCGTTATTCGCTGCGAAGCTGCTTAAACCTGAGTACGCGGACAGCCCCGAATTCCTGGAGCGTTTTGTCCGGGAACGCACCGTGCTCATGCAGCTTCAGCATTCGAGTATCGTGCCGGTAGTGGACATGATCGTTGAGGGCGGTAACCTGGCGATTATTATGGAGTACCAGCACGGCGGTACTCTGCGCGATATGCTCCGCACCTTGGGCACGATTGCCCCCGGTACGGCTTTGGCAATGATGGAGCGTGTGCTGCTGGCCCTTGAACAGGCGCACCGTAAAAAGGTGCTGCACCTGGACATTAAACCTGATAACGTGCTGCTTTCCGGTAACCCCACCGAGACGTTTCCTGAGCAGGTGCGGGTAGCTGACTTCGGTATCGCCGAGCTCACCGGTGACGGCCCCGCATCTAGTACCACCGGGCGCGGCAGCTACGGCACGCCCATGTACATGTCGCCTGAGCGTAAACACTATGGCACCGCCACAGAATCCGCTGACGTGTACTCGGTGGGGGTGATGCTCCATGAGCTTCTGATTGCCTACCCGCCCACACCAAACAGCGGCAACCTCACCGGTGTGCACGAGAGCATCCCAAACGACCTGCGCACTGCCCTTGAGGCGATGCTCGCCACCTCCCCAGATGCGCGCCCCACCGCCGCACAGGCTGCCGCGTCGCTGCGCGCCCTAGCAGCCCGGTACGCCCCGGCCCCGCCAATGCTGCCGGTGAATCCTCCCAGCAGCCCCCAGCACACCCCGCCAGGCACCGGCCCGGGGGAGCGGATGGCGACGGTTGTGCGTGGGGCTTCAGCTGCCTCCCAAGACACCGTGATGGGCACCCAGATGCCGGTTGAGCCTTTGCCCCACTTGGGGGAGGCATCATCCCAGACGGTGCTGCGTCCGGTGCGTGTGAGCCCCGAACCTGAGCAGCAGGCACAGGAGGAAGAAGAGGAAGAGCCAACAGGCGGCTTTACGCGGCAGCTGCGCCGCCCGATCGTGTGGGGGTCAATCCTGAGCGTGCTGCTGATTGTGGTTGTGATCGGCGTGGTGATTTGGAACCCTGTGGCTCCGAAGAAGACCGAAACCACCCACGAGAAGTGGTCTGCGCAGGGCAACGATTCTAAACCGTTGCCCTCGGGGCTGGGCACACAGGTTTCAGCGGAATACGATTCATCCTCGCAGAGTGCTTCTCTTACGTTTAAGTTCTCGTCGCAGAAGTCCGCGCTGAAAGGCGATATTCTGCAGGTTATCCCCGGCACTGCCGAGGGCGGCGCCTGCCCCGAGACGACGTGGAGCCCCTCTAAAGGCCAGAAAGCGCAGAAGAACCACGCCACAATCACCGGTATTGATAAGAAATGTTCGTGGTCTTTGCCGGAGGTGGAGATCCCCGCAAACTCGACGGTGTCGATGACTGCCACAGTGAAGGTCTCAATTTCGGATCAGAAGGACTTACAGAAGTGGGTTTCTGAGATTGAGCGTAAAACCCAGGAGGCCATTACCGACCGCGAGGTGCAGTCCACCTCGTACCCGCTGCAGCGGTTGCAGGCGATTGCGGTGAAGGTGCCGGATAAGGTGGTTAATCAGAGTGCCCTGCCGATTACGGTGGTGCCGGTGTGGCCCAGCGGGCAGGACGATGTGCACCCCATCCTGCGTTCGCCAGCAACGGGGGACCCGTCGCAGGTGGTGCAGGCGGTGGCCCCGGATCAGTCGGCGGTGCGTTTCACAGATAGCTGTGCGGGGCATATTTCGGTTTCCGCGGATGGTAAGACTGTGACGACCCTATCGATTGCTCCGCAGTGTACTATCACCGCGACGGTGGGTAATTATACGGATATTCGGAGTAACCAGTTCAGTATCACTGCCCGTTAGCGCCCCGGTCAGGTACGCCCCAAGCCCCGAATATGGCGCGCCCCTAAGATCGGTTATTACCGGCAGCCCTCATTATTGGGGCATAGGAAACCCCCAGAAGCCGCGGTATGTATACCGCGGCGACTGGGGGCTGAAGTGATCTTCCTTCTCATCCGCAGGGCTGCGGTATGGCAGGGTGGCGACCTCACAGCATATTTTATAACTATGCGTTATTGTGTATGGCTAGCCTGCGAACCAGGTGATAGAAGCATCAGCTGCAGAACCCGCCGTTTGCGGACGCAGCCCCAGTGACTGTTCGGAGGCGTGCAGAAGCGCGGGCTGGGCGGTTACCGCATTGGGCCGCGTAAAGTCTAGCGCCGGACCCGCAAGCCCCTCGCCGGAGCGCATCTTCACCGTTGTAAGAGTCTTAAGCACCGACTCGTTATTCATATCAAGGTTCAGCGCTGAGGCGTAGGCAAGGGCCACCACAGCATCATGGGAGCGGGAATCCGCATAAGCAGCCACGGTACTGAATTCCTGGTCGCCGCTGAGGGTCTGCACATTGGAGTCTGCGCTCATAATCCCCACCGCTTTCAAAAAGGCAGACATGCTCCGCCCTTCATCTGTGGACTGCAGTGCCACCGAGTCGGAAGTATCCACTCCGCTAGTGGCCAGCGACGAGGAGATGGCCCCACCCTGTTTCACCAGCTCTGTGCTAAAGACCGGGCTTATCGCCTGGGGCGAGAGCAGTATGGTGGTTTTGACGGCGGCCTCTTGAAGCGCCTTCACAAGGCTAGCCTGCATAGCGGCGGGCGCGGCAACTGTCACCGTCGTCCCGGGGCCAAGCTCCGCAGTTTTTTCTGCTACAGAACGGGCCAGTGCAGCCGGGTCGTCCCCGGGCTTATATGTGAGAGTGTGGGCTGCCAGAATACCGGTGCTGTACCCTTGGGCCTCAACCGCTACAACCTTATTCGGGTCTTCCACCCCGGATTGCAGGGCCACGAGCGACGCCTCAGCGTTGGGTGCAAACGACCACACCCCATCGCCGGTTCCAACGTTGTCGTACACCTCAATCATAGGGATATGGTACTCTTTCGCCGCTGTCACAGCGCCTTGCACGTGGCTTCCGGAAGAGGCCATGACGATGCCCTCAACCCCTTCGGCCTTCATCTGCTCCACGGCTTGCCGGGCGCCCGTCTCAGTGCCCCTATCGTTGAGGGTCACCAGCTCTACAGGCGCATTACCCATGTGCAGACGGTACGCGGCCACCGCCGCACCCTGAGCGGGCTGCAGCCACTCCGAGCCTTCAGTCTCCTCACCGTAGGTGACAATCACCCCGAGCTTAATAGACTTACCAAGCGTGGGAAGTTTAATATCTAACGGCACACTGGGAGCGGCAGCCGCACCGGGTTTTGGGGACTCGTTTTTAAAGGTCGGCAAGGGGCTGCGGCCCGAGGTGAGCCACATGCTGGTGGCCACAACCAGCGCCAGCACCCCCGCAATAACAGCCCCGACGGTCAACACGATTTTCACGCGTGACCGCCGAGGCGTCTGCTGCCCTTCGGGGTTAGCCATTCTGTGCTTCTCCCACGCGGAAGGTGTACAGCACCCGAACTTCGGCGTTACCAGCATCCGAAAGGTGGAACGGTTTCATCTTCTCCAGGGACTTGAGCGACTCCTTGAACTGCGCCTGACGCAGCTGAATATTAGCAATATCTTCAGAACGGATGCTCGTGTACCCCTGCGCGTTCTGGGAGGCTAAAGCCAGCTGATAGTCGGCCGAGCCCGCCTTCGCAGAATTCGATTTGAGTGAGCCAAGCAGGCCAGCGCCTTCAACTTTGCTGTCGCCAAGGTCGAGCATGATCTTATTCAAATCGCTGTACAGCAAAGCGGAGGAGCCTTCCAAGTCTCGGGTCGCTGCAGAGGTGCGCTGATCGAGCAGCCCCAGCGACTGCTGGGTGGCCCCGTCGAGGGCGGCCCGCACATTATTGGTACGCTCCGACAGGTCTTTACGCTGGTTCTCAACCGAATTGCCGGCACCAACCACAATATTGTCGGAGGTCTCTACCAGCTGGTTAATGGAGCGTGAGAACGCATCCTCAACAGCACGGTTGCCGCTCTGCCCACGGTCCGAGATCACACGGATCTGCTTGCCAATGAGGTCATTCACCTGCTGCGCGGTCTTATCAGAGGAGTCTTTGAAGGCTGCCTTCACGGTCTCCGAGATTTTATTGTGCTGCTCCGCCAGATCTTTGAGGTTCTGCCCCAAATCGTCGCTCTTGCGGGTGAGAGCATCCACCTTCTGCTTGAGGGCGCTGATGTTCTTCTCCTGCTCACCGTTACGGTCACGGTTGGTGTCGCCGAGCTTGTTCGCTTCATCCTCTAGGGCTTTGAGCTGCCCGTCAAGATCATTCACCCGAGCGTTAACCCGCTTAGCGTCTGCGGCCAGGCCCTTTTCCGCGTTCGGGTCGGTTTCAGCAGAGACGCTCCTCCATCGGCCCTGCTGCTCAACGATACGCTGATCCATGGGCTTACCGTGGTGCGGCTTCACCTCGTTAGCGTTCTCCACTACCGCTGCGGGGGTGGTGGCCTCACTGGATGCCCCCTCCGAGGGGCTTGCGCTGGCACTTGTACTTGCGGATGCTGAAGGCTCAGCACTTGTGCTCGGTGCCGCTGAAGGCTCAGCCGAAGGCTGATCGTTGGGGGTATTGGGGGTGTTAGGTTCGGGCGCAGGTTGCGGCTGCTGCCCACCACCTGCACCGCAGGGGGTAGCCGTGAGGTAGGAACGTAACCGCGCCACCTCATCGGGGCTCAAATGCCCGCCGCGTTCGGTAGAGAGCTCACACAACTGATCTGCGAGCTTCTGATTCTGCTCCTGGGCAGACCCTTCACCGGTGAGCTCTGCCTGAGCCTCCTGAGAAGTCTTATAGATACGCCCAATACCTTCCTGCAGGCTGTTAGAGGACTCCTTGAGCGAGTTCACGTTGCCACGGATATTCTTAATGGTTTCTTGAACTTTCGCGGTGTCTGCGCTACCTGAATTTTGCGAATTCAGATAGTCAGAAAGCTGCTGAATAGACGCCTGCAGGTCACTGTAGTTCTTGTTGGCGCCCTTAAGATAATCCGGTCGCATATCGTTAAGCAGCGAGTCGCTGGCCACGGTCAGACCAATCAGGTTAGCCTGCACAGAGGCTGAGGTGCCGTACAGGGCACAGGTCACCGAATCCCCACCGTGATCACGGCACTGTTCGGGGCCGGGGTCTTTCGGACCGATAATCTGCGAAAGGGTCCCCGACAGTTCCCGCTGGCATCCTGCGTTGGCTTGGGCGTAACTGCCAAGCACATCCGCAAGCTGCACCAGATTGGAATAGACAGAGCTGCCGCCATGGGGGGTGGACCGATCCACCGTGCAGGAGTTGCCGCTGGCGTTAACCTTCACGGAAGGGTGCACGGAGGTATCCCCCAGTGCCGAGTCGAGGGAGCCCACGGTGCGCTCCAGCTGGGTTATCAGCTGAGAGTTATTGGTCTGAGCGGTTTTGGAAAGATCAGTTTTCAGATCACGGATCTGGCTGCTGAGCTCCTCCATGCGTTTGGTGAGCTTCTCGTTGCTGCCTTTAAGGTTTTCGGCGGTGCCATTACCCAAAGAACCAGCGGTGGAATCCAGGTTTTTGCGCAGCTCATTAATCTGGTCACTAGCCGAGAGTAGGGTGCCGTTCACATCCGAAACAACCTTCATGGTGCGCTGCAGCAACGCCATCTGGTTCTGGTCGTTCTTATTGAACCCGTTAGTGAGCACGTTTTCACTGGACAAAGAGTCAGCAAACCCCGGCTGCACCGCGATATCGAAGTTAGGAACCTTAAAGTCCTTCGCATCCATCTTTAGCACCAGGGACGCGTTCGCCTCAGTGGTGGGCGGAGTGATGATAGTACCCCACTGCACCACCGCCTTGCCGTCCGAGTTGGAACTAATCACACCGTTAGTGGCGTTAGGGTCCTTAGCGTCAAGGCTGCTGCCAGCAACCACCTGATTGGGGGTTGAATTTTCCAGCACTGTGGAAGCGGCAACAGTCAGCGGCACACCCACAAGAGCTTTTTTCTTATGGCTGCTCCCGCCAGCATCGTAGGTAATTTCCTGCGGTTTAACACTCAGGTTTTCAACCGAAATTTTAATGGTTAGCGGCCCGGAATACCCCTTAAGCTCATTCAAGTCCGTGCCGTTGCCTTTATTGCTCTGATACTGCACCGACACACGCACGGGCACATCGTTCACCACATCGCTCACCTTATACTTCACGTCTTTAGTGGAGCTCTGATGGGTGTGCTCATTCACATAAATATTGGTGCTATTGATTGCTTTAACCGACCCGGTGTGGTCAACATTAACGTTCACATTCTGCAGGATATTTGTGGGGTCACTTACCTGCTGTTCGCTTCTGCGGGTCTCTGTGGGGCTATCATCAGCCGAAGGGGAGTCGGAAGAACACCCTGCGAGCAGCAGCATTAACGCTACCCCCGCCGCCAGAGGTGCCTTGAGCAATCTAGATGCGCGGCGTTTCTGCGACGTTTGGCCGACTATATCGCGGCTGTTAGGCGCTTGGCGGGCTGTCATAGTTACACTCCTGAGATAGGAAGGGCACGCGCATGCGCGGACCCAGTTAGTTTCGGTGATGTTCAACGTAATTCTTTTATTTTACGACTAATCACCCTCCACTTTAAGTAACCTGGAGTGTGAGAAACGGAATGAGGTTGGATAATAAGGTAGTGAGATGAGCTGCCCCAGCCACTCTACGGGTGGTATTAAACACGCCAAACAAATCACCGGAGAGGAAGTTACAGGGTGAAAATTCTAGTTGACCTACACGGGTTCACGCGCACCTTCGAGCTGGACCACTGGCAGGAGAATACTACGCTGAGCGACCTTATTCTTGCCGCCGGTGGGCCCTATATCGCCCCCGACGACCCCCTGTACCTAGACTCTCAGCCGCTACAGGGCGCCTCGCAGCTGGGGTCGGTGGCACTGCTGGAGGGGAGCGTCATCAGTCAGCGCCCTCTACCGATGGCCCGCCCCATACGCGGCTGGAACCTCACTCTCGCCGGTGGCACCAGAGCCGGAGCCATCGTGCCCCTGTCGAAAGGTAGGCCCCTCATCGTAGGTCGCTCACCACAAGCCGACATTGTGCTGCCCACCGAAAGCGCCTCATGGGAACACTGCCGTATTGAACGCACCGAAGAAGGCGTGAAAATTACTGACGCCGGCTCCACCAATGGAACCTTCGTCAACGGTATAAAAGTACCCGAAGAAGGCACAGAAACCGACGAATTTGCGGTTATCTACACTGGTGGTGCTGTGCTTTTGCTACGGCCCCAACTGGCTGAGACCCCCGCCCCCAAACCCGGGATGCTCCCAAACCTCACACCCGCATACACCGCACCCTATAACCGTCCGCCACGGGTTGCGCTCATGCCAGCACCAGATACCGTCAAAATACCCAAACGGAAAAACGTCTCAAAACCATCCCGCTTTAGTATTGCAACGGTTCTAGCCCCCCTCATCTTCGCAGGCGCCATGGTCGCAATGATGCGTGAAATCCGTTACGCCCTCTTCGCAATACTGAGCCCGATAGCTGCCCTCGGCATGTGGCTCGAACAAAAATGGCGCTTCAAAAAGGAAACCCGCGAAGAAGAAGAACGCTTCAAACAGGAACTCGACAAAACCAAAGAAAAATTCAAAAATATCTACAACCACGAGCGTATGCGTCTTCAGGAGCTCGCCCCAGACCCTGTCAGCGTCATGCGCCGCATTGAACTACCCAGCGTGGAACTATGGCAGCGCCGCTTCAAAGCCGCTGACTTCATGGCGCTTCACGTGGGGTACGGCAACTATTCATGGGTTCCTACAAATGACCTAACAAGTAGCCAAGAACCCGAAAAAGAAATCCAAGAACTCCTAGACTCCTCCATGCTCATGGGGGCACCAATGATCGCCGACCTCACCGACTCAGGGGTAATCGGTATCGTAGGCAACCGTGAAGGCGCGCTCGCACTGGCCCGTAGCCTTCTCATGCAGTCCGTCACCCACTGCGGGCCCGCAGACCTTACCCTCGGTGTTTTCTTCGACCAGGGCAAAGAGGAAGAATGGGCGTGGACCTCATGGCTGCCGCACACCCGACAAAGCGGATCCGCTGTTGGGGGGCGCTGGATCTCACACAACTACGAACAATCCACCGCCATGCTCAAAAACCTACAACAGAGCATCGATGGGCTGCTCTCACCCGGTTTAATGCTCGTTATAGACTCCGAAGTACTCACCGAAGGTCACGACGCCCCCGCACGTAAACTCCTCTCCCACGGGCGAGGCAGCGACCCTAACCGGGCATCCAGCCGTGAGAAAAACCTCCACAAGGTGTATGGTATCGTGATCGCCACCTCTGAAGAACAGCTGCCAGCTTCCTGCACCGTAGTGGTTGACGTGGGGGAGGACGCCGCTGCAACATTCTTCGAGCCCGAAAAACGCCGCACCGTTGAGGACGTCATCATTGGCGGCATCGATCTAGAGTACGCCGTTCAGCGCGCCCACCTGCTCGCAGAGTTCGAAGACCCCGAACTCGTCATCCCCGGCGCGGGTCTACCCTCACTGGTGCGCCTGCCAGAAATCACAGGAGTGGGCACCCCGCCCACCGCCCAGAAGATTATTAGTACCTGGCAGAAATCCAAAGGATACAGTACCGAAATCGGTGTCGGCGACCAAGGCGTGTACACCCTCGACCTCGTCAAAGACGGCCCGCACGGCCTCGTTGGCGGTACCACGGGTTCGGGTAAGAGCGAATTCCTGCGCTCCCTCGTGGCGGGCCTAGCAACCCATAACGACCCCACCCGCCTGAACTTCATCCTCATCGACTTCAAAGGCGGTGCGGCCTTCAAAGCCTGTGAACGGTTGCCGCACACCATCGGCACCATCAGCAACCTTGATGAGCAGCTGGCAAACCGCGCCCTCATCAGTCTCGAAGCCGAAATGGAGAGGCGACAGCGGCTCTTCGCCGCCGCCGGTGAAGGCGTAGACAACATCACCGAATACCTGGCCACCAACCCGCCAGAACCCATGCCGCGCCTGCTCCTGGTCATCGACGAGTTCGCCATGCTCGCCAAAGACTTCCCCGATGTGCTCAGCTCACTTGTGAGTGTTGGCGCTGTGGGTCGAACCCTTGGCGTGCACATGATCCTGGCAACCCAGCGGCCCGCCGGCGTGGTGAACAACGATATTCTGGCAAACACCAACCTGCGTGTAGCGCTGCGTGTGCAGTCCAAAGAAGATTCCTCGAACGTGATCGAAGTTGCTGACGCAGCCTCCATTGAGCGCTCGCAGATGGGCCGCGCCTACATCAAACTGGGGCAAACCGATATTACCCCCATCCAGACCGCGCTGGTAACCGGCTTCAGCGGTGTTATTGAGCACGAACCTATTGAGCTGCGTTCCACCAGTATTTTCGGGGTTCCTGAAGCGCCGCGTGCCCTTCCCAAACCCAAAAACAGTGACGCCAACGACCTGGACAACCTCATTGACGCCATTATCGCGGCGAATCAGGAGCAGCGCTACGCCCCACCGCGTAAAGTCTGGCCTGAGGCGTTGGGCAATAACCTGCCCCTCAACAATTTTGGTGCACTCCAGCCCGATACTGCACAGACCGCACCGCAAGTAGACTCAGACGCGCCGCCGGTCGGAACCCTAAACGGTAGTACCGTGCTCTTCGGGCTTGCAGACATCCCTGAAGGTCAGTGTCAGGTACCTGTCGGATGGGACTTCAAAGTCAGCAATATGTTCCTCATCGGCACCCCCGGCAGCGGCACCAGTACAGCATTAGCATCTATGGCGTTCACCCTGTGCCTGAACACCGACCCGGAACAGTTCGACATGCTGATCCTCGACCTAGGCGCCGGAACACTCGCACCCCTACAGAACCTACCGCACGTGAGCGCCTATGTGGGGCCCGGTGAAGGAGCCAAAGAACGGCAGACCAGGTTCTTACGACACCTCATTAACGAGTTAGAACGCCGCCGCTCCAACCCCGCCGGAAACCGCGACCTGATCATCCTCATCGACGGTTACGGAACCCTCCGCGACGAATTTATGGAATACTCTGGTACCGACTACCTAGGCGCCTTCCACCGCGTCTACTCGGAAGGGCCCGCACTGGGCATGCACTTCATCATGGCCACAACACGTCTCAAAGGCATCCCCTCCGCCGTGAACGATGTTACCCAGCAACGCTGGCTCTTCCACCTATCAGATCCCTACGACTACTCCGCCTACAAAATCAAGGGACCTGACATCCCCGCGCAGGTGCCTGGACGATGCGTCGACGGCAGCACCATCCGGCAGATCCAGGTCGCAATCCCACAGATGAGTTTCGCCGACGCCGTGCAGAACGTCATACACCGCTGGGGAGCCGTCGACAAACCGGATGTTATCGGTCAGCTACCATCCCTTGTGCCGCTCTCAAAGATGGGAGTGGAGCCCTCTATCGGCGGCGAGAACTGGATTATCCCGGTCGGTATAGCAGAGCACAACCTTAAACCGGTGGCGATAGAGCTGTATGAGGGTGAAAGCGCCCTCATTGGCGGATCACCGCGCTCCGGAAAAACGACCCTGCTCCAGGCTATCGCCGACTCTGTCATACAGCAGCGCGAACGCGGTGAAAACAACGCCCAAGTGTGGGTTATGTGTACTAGGCGCTCGCCGCTGGCCCACCGTGATTTTGACCGTAAAGCAGTGACTCCGCAAGAGATCACAGCTTTAGCGGCCGAGCTGGAGATTACCGAGGAACCGGTTCTTCTGCTCATTGATGACGCTGAACGCATTGACGATGCGGGGGAAGGCATTACGAATATTCTGAAGGCGGAGTCCCCCTGGATTCGTGTTATTGCTACCGGCAAGCCGGGTGAGCTACGCACCATGTATTCGCACTGGACGAAGATGGTGCGTAAGTCGCGTACTGGTGTACTTCTGCAACCGCATGTTGACTATGATGGGGACATGTTCTCAATGAACCTGCCACGCCGCGCACCTGTGGCTCTCACTTCAGGGCGCGGATACGCGGTGTTGGGCGGTATTCCGGTGTTAATGCAGGCGATGAGCCCCGATGGCCTTGAAATTAAGCCAAAGATGGCCTCATAGCGTGGAGCGTCTTCTAGAAAATATCCCTCACGATACTCGTTACCGTGAGGGATATTTCTACAGTAACCAGCGTGTACCTAGTTGAGTTTTGGCTCCATGTTTCCGGTGGCCATGCCGGTGATGCGGGGGTTTGTGGTGAGGAAGTCGATGACGCGGGGGTAGTGTTCGATGGCCCAGGTGATTTGTTGCATGTCGTGGGGGTTGTTGGGGTCTGCCCAGCGGTCTTGGGTGCAGCGGAAGTATAGGTGTGCGGGGATGGTGTATTCTTTCATGCCGCGTGGGGAGTAGGCGGCGATGGTGTAGCCTTTGTCGTTCCAGAGCCAGATGCTGTCGGGGTTGGTGCCGTCGTTGTCGGGACGGTTGGATTCTGGGGTGTATTGGTATTCGTTGATGGCGGTGATGGGGGTGGTGCGGAGTTTTCCGGTGAGTCCTCGGTAGGTGATGGTGTTATCGGGGTTGAACCTGAGGTATTTGGTTTCGTAGTAGTACATACCGATCAGACCGAAAATCAGACTACCTATCGCAAAGATAAAATAAATTAATTCGAATTTTTCTGGGTGCGTAAAGACGTAGAGGCTGAGTGCTCCGAACATGTAGAGGTAGATGCTCCAGACCCAGGGTTCGGTGCGGGGGAGCCTTTTGACGAGGGCTCCGCTGCGTTTGTCCCGGGTGCGACGTACCTCATCCCGAATAATATAGAGGGCTACAAGGATGGGACCGATGATGAAGATGATAAAGGCGAGCATCTAACGGACAGCCTTTCTTATGCTTGATCATGTAATACTGCTTATTGGTAAGAACGTGAGGAGGGTTTACTTAAAAGAGTGTAGCTTTTAAGTAAACCCTCCTCCATCATATGAGCAGGTTAGTTTTCTGAATCGGTGGTTCGCACGACCACACGATCGTCAAACACGACCATTCATACGGTTGTCGTTAATATTGGTACATGCACCCTTTCCTGCAGATGCTATATCCTATGGAGCCCCCTTATCACCTTAGTCTTGGCCCCTGCCTCTGTAATAAGGTCGATAATTGTAAAAATTAAACTAGAGTAACTCTACACATTCCTAGTTAATGGTAGGGTTTGTATTATCGCGGGCAAGCCCTTTCATACTAGGATTCTCTGATAAATATCGTGTTATCACAGGATAATGTTCTATAGCTTTATCGATAGCCTGCATATCATTTGGGTCAGCAGTGTCAGCCCAGCGGCCATTAATGCACCGGAAACATAGGTGCGCCCCAATAGAATACTCTTTAAAAGCTTGTGGGGAGAAAGAGGCGATAGTGTTACCATCATTATCCCAGAGCCAGAGGTTATCGGGTGAATCTGGTATATCGCTATTGAGGCTTTCGGTCCTAGAGGTATATTTATACTCATTAATTGAGGTAACATATATTGTTTTTGTTTTCCCCAGAAAAGAACGATGAGTAATAGTTGCATCAGGATTAATGCTGAGGTATTTAACCTCATATCGGTATACGAGAGACGCGGCCACTAAGACAAACGTAACCATCCCAAGAATATGTGGTAGTTCAACACCTGGCATAAGTACACATAAAGCAACAGAGCAATCAACTGCGAAAACCAGTGTGAATATTCCTATCCATCCATCAAACCGAGGAAGGCGCTTCACATTTTTCTTTTCACGTTTAAAACGAGCGCGCCGTAATTCGTCATAAATAATGTAAAAAAGTATGACTATCGGAGATGCTATGAGGGCTGTTGCAATAATATCTGTTGGTGTGTCCATATCTGTACCTCTAGGAACAGGGTGAGAGGTCTTAATATCCCCGTGGCATATCAGACATCAATAGAACATTGAGCTGTGAATCCTGGTAGTTTTAGCGACATATGATTGCGTTCTCTTGTGCTTAGGATAGTTAGTTTTTGAGGTGTGTGGAGGTGTGGTTGGCGAGTCCTGTGGCTTCGGTGTTTTCTTGTAGGTAACGGATGATTTCTCCGCGTCCTTTGCTGGTGGTGGCTTTTTTGATGATGGCTGCTTCGTCGGGGTTGTTCATGTCGGGCCAGTGTCCACGTGCGCATCGGAAGACGAGGTGGGCCATGATGTTATATTCTTTCAGGTATTCGGGGGAGTAGGTGGCGATGGTGTTATTTTTGCTGTCCCAGAGCCAGAGGTTGTCTTCAATATATTCGTTGTTTAAGTGCGTGTGTCCTGGGGTGTACTTGTATTCATTAATTGAGCTCACGGGTGCGGTGTGGGGTTGTCCGAAGCTGCTGCGGTAGGTGATGGTGGCGTCGGGGTTGATGCTGAGGTATTTTGTTTCGTAGCGGTATAGCAGGGCGATTCCGGTTGCTGCAGAGAGTATGCCGCCTGCGAAGTAGTACCAGTTGGGGAGCCATTCGGATGCTGGGAGTGCTATGAATAAGGCGATGAAGAAGCCGACGAGGCAGATGCAGCCGAAAATAGTTGCGGCGCCTTCAAAGCGGGGGAGGCGTTTGACGATTTTTCCTTTTTTCTTATCGCGGTAGCGTTTGTATTCGTCGCGGATGCCGTAGAGTATCATGATCCCTGCGGAAATTTGTAGGATTGTGGTGAGGGTGTGTAGTGGCATGGTGTGTTTTTCCTTGTGGTTTGGGTTGTAGTGTGTGTTTTTGGGTGTGCCGCGTATTTTATTAATGGTTATTCTTCTGTTGTAAATCCTGAAAGTATATAGAATAGTCTAGCTTAAAACTTGCTTGATGTGTATATCTGTAATTCATTATTTTGTATTACTTATATTTTATTGTATATAATTGGCAAGTAGGCAAAAACTGGTAATAAAGTATATTTATTGTATTTCAGTAAAAAGTGAGGAAGGGTATTGAATGGAGATTTTGAGGCTAGCAATTTAGACTATAGGGACAAAAATTTGCACGAGGGTGATATTATCATGTTGTCTATTTAATAAATTCCTATTTATCTTTTATTTCTAATAATTTTACGCTTATATAATAAAGGTATATGAGTATGCTATAGTTCCACATTTATTTATAATGCTAAGGAATCTAGTAGGTACGTATCTCACTATGATTATCAGGAGTGTGCTTGTCAATTCATAAACAACTTTAACAAGCATACTCCTGACAACCGTTATAATACAGCCTTGCTTTACCCTTTATTGAGATTGTCCCGTAGAAGCAGGAGGATTCTTGGAAATCACGTTACCATCCGCATCAACCTTTTGCATTCCTTTGTAAGAACTCTTGCCAAACGATGCAATATCCTTGGCACTGACATCCACAGAGTTCTTTTTGGCAGTATCCATCCACGTTTTTCCTATGTCCTGATGGTATCCTTGTTCGCCTGCATGCGTAATTTCATTCTGGGCAATCTGACTTACGGGATTAACTGCGGTCTTTATCGTCCGGGTGCCTACTTCGTTCACTCCTTGTTGTAACGTTGACTTTAAGAATCCTATGTTTTCTTGGCGTGCATGTTTCCCGGGGAACGTTGTAAAATTAGCCTTGTTCTTAAACTTGGCCCCCGCATAACCTGTAAGGAACCCTGTGCCTGCACCTAATTTAAAGCTATCAAGAGCTCCTTCAAAGGTGAAATTCTTTGTATTCTTTATGTAGTCAATCGTATTTCCCACGCCCCCGCTAAATGCACTATCTAGTATGTCAGCGGTGTATTTTTTAAACCCTTTTTCCCCGGCTCCTAGGGCTTTAAAGCCAAGAGTCTTCGGGTCCTTATAATTAAGATTATTCAGGCCGAACCGGCTCTCTAGCTTCGTAGCTAACGCTTGCCCCCGCGAACCAAATTTTTGCGCAACCTTTTGTACTGGCTTTAGGAACATTTTTCCTGAACTAAAAGCTTTTCCAGCAAAACCGGTAAGAGCACCGGTAAAAGCGCCTACACCAGCACCTTTAACGGTAGACCATATATCAATATTTCCGTTTGCGTCTAACTTAAAGCCATCAGATGCTCCTGACAGAGCACCAGCAAGGACGCTACCAATAACAAAACCTGCAGGTCCGGCTATAAACATACCGGCTACTGCTGCAACCGTACTAGCTACGGTAAGCCACCCTTTAACCTGTTGCTCCTTCTTGTAGGTGTTGTATTCCTCAAGAGAGATCGGTCGTGTTCCCCAGGGGTCGACCAGTCCAATTGGGTCATGTCCTACAAATGAGTACGCATCCGCGAACCAGCCCGCACCCACCACCGGTGGTAACGGGTCTTGTGAAAGGAACTTCTTTGAGGCCGGGTCAAATACCCGTGCGCCCATCAACGTCAGCTCGCCAATTGCTACCGTACCAGAGCCAGTGAACGACACACCCTGCGGCAGCCCAGAACTTGTGAGCACTCCAGATGCAGTCACCCCAACAGAACCGGTTAGGGCAGAAACACCAAGTGTTTGGTATGCGCCAGCAGTATGACCAGTGCCACCAACACTAGGGATATTCAAAGCACCAAAACCAACCCCAGCAGTAGGTACCCCGGGTACTCCCCATGGGTTAAACCCGCCCAGCGCACCAGCCTGGGAGAATCCACCATCGGCACCGGCAGCCGGGATACTACCAGCGCCTAGCAGCTGCGGTGCGGTAGCCACCGAATCCCACAGCAGCGGGACCGTGAGCCCGTCCGTGCCTGTCACTTCAACCACGGCTCCGCTCATGTCCGTGACCACCTGCACTCGTGAGCTTACCCCGGTACTAGTATCGTGTGTGGTCACTGCCGCTAGCGCACCAGTAATGCCCCACGTATAGGCCCGTTCCTGAACTGCTGGGCTACCACTAGTAGTACAGGTCTGGCTCACTCGCTGGCCAGCAGCGTTATAGGTGTATGACACCTTAGTCACTATCGGCTGGGCCTCACCAGCGGTGTGCTCGGTAGTAATAGCGTGTACCAGCTGGTTCAGCCCGTTATAAGATAGTACCCGCTCACCAAGCAGTACCCGCTCACTATTACCCGCATCAGCAGTGGACTCATCGTGGGTTTCGGGGCGTTCATAGAGCTGTTCAGCGACCATCAGCCCGGTCTGGTATTCCCAGACTAGTTCGTACCCACGCCATCGGGCACCGGTAAGTTGTCCCGCAGCATCATAGGTATACATCACCAGACCGGCATCAGCCGTGTCTAGCCCGATTATCCGGCCAGTGTTGTCTCGGATAATTTGAACACCTTCAACCAGCACGTTTTGGCTTTGTTCACTGGTCGTACGCTGGTACGCACTGACCAGCCCGTCCGTATTAAACTCCCACTGTGAGATCGTCTCAGCTACCTGCGCCCGGATCAGGTGTCCGGCCACATCATAGGAGAACTCTGCCACTACCGGCTCACCGCTAGTTGCAGTAGTGGTGGCACGCACCGGCTGACCAGTACCATCAAATACCCACTGGGTCGCACCATAGGGGCTGATCCGCCCAGTACGGTACCCATCAGCATCATATGAGTACTCCAGCGTGTACGAACCATCCCTGGTAAACGCATCAAGGGCTGCAGTAGAACCGGCCGCTGGTGGCTGTACAGCTGTTTCAGTATCAGCGACACAACGGGTGTAACGCAACAGGTTTCCCTGTGCATCCCACACACTGCGGTACATCACAGGTGCACTGCCGGTATGATCTTTCACCCACGTAGCCCGGTCCAAGCCAACACCGTCTGTGATGCCATATTCAGCTGCTAGCATCCCGTCAACCATTGCCCGTGCCAGATCCCCAGTCACAGGGTCATACTCAAAGGTGCGGGTACGTACCCCATCATCCTGGGACAGTACTCGCCCCGCCGCGTCATAGGTATACCGGGTCCGCTCAATAGCCGTAGCGCTGGTACCGCGTTGATGGGGTTCACGGATTACCTCAACCACCCGCCCAGTCGCGTCATAGGCGTACCGGGTGATCAGCCCTGTCGGATCCGTAACCTGGGTCAACAGTCCGTCCACATCATAAGTGAAGAACGTGCGGTGCCCCAGCCCATCTGTGACTTGTACCAATTGTCCGGTTGAGTCATAGGCATATCGGCGGGTGCCAAACGTGGAATCCTGCACCATGGTGACACGTCCGCATACATCATACGCGTACGATGCCACTCGAGCCCCGGCGCTGACACGCACCAGCCGACCGCATGTGTCATATTCCATAGCTTCTACGAGCCCGTCAGGCCCCGTACGCTGAATCACTTGCGATGCGGCATCATACACCAGTGTGGTGACCGCCCACTGGGTGGGCTCCTCCCATGTCTGCGCACCAGTAACAGGGTCTGTTACCCTAGCCGGGACGTTAAGTCCTACGCTCTCAGAAACGACTCGCCCGCATGCATCATAGGCATAATCCGTGAACCGGCCCGCTGCAGAAACCACCCGAGTGACCCGTCCAGCCGCGTCTCGAGTATAGGTAGTGAGCCCACCAGCGGCATCTAGCGCCTCTACAACCCGAGAGGCTGCATCATAAGTAAACATCTGCGTCCCAGCAGCCTTGTCGCCGCCAGCGGTATTCGCACCTTTTATTCCATCTCCAGCGTTTTCCCGGATTTCAGTGACCCGTCCGAGCACATCTAGGGTGTAGAATGCCGAGGAGAACACCCCTTCGATGGTACCAGCGACTGTTTCTGTGCCCTCATGACGGTTCATCACACGCCGCGATACCACTCCAGTAGGATCCGTCATACTCACTGGCTCCCCAGCAGCATCGTACTCAAAGGTGGTTTTCGCCCCGCTGGGGTCGGTAACCCCTACTAGCTGTGAGAGCCCATCCCAGGAATACTCCCACACCCGCCCTTGGGCAGTGATAAGTTTCGCTAGGTTCCCGAACGTGTCATACTCATGCTGAGTTATGTTTCCGGCCGCGTCTGTAATAGAGGCGATATCCCCACCAGCGGTATACGTTAACCGCGCTACCGCCCCAGAGGGGTCAATGATCGCTTCGGGTAACACCCCAGCCGCATCCGCAGACTCAGCTCCACTATGGATTAAGCCCTGACGCTGGTTTTCACCCTGAGCACGCACCATATACGGCACCCCGTCCCCCACGGGGGTATTTGGGTACTGCATCATCCATCGTGCCCCGGCCGGGTCCGTGACTGAACGCAATGCCCCAGCAGCAGTGTATTCTAGGGTGGTCGCCGCACCTAAGGGGTTAACCAGTGACACCACTCGGCCTGCTATATCACGGATCAGACGGATCGTGTCTCCGGCCGGGTTATGCATACTAATAACGTCATGGTGCTCATCATATTCAAAGGCCGTGTACACCCCGGTCGGGTCTGTAACTCGCACCACATCACCACAAGCGGAATACTCTATCTGAGTGACCTGCTCAGCCCCGTTGATAAGCTCAACGGGGTACGGGTTCACTACTGCCGCTACGGTGGGGGTATTACTGTTCACCGTTAGAGCTGACGAGTCATACCGGTAGCTTGTGAGCGTAACTGGCTCCCCTAAGTTTCGCGGATCCCGTGCGTCACGGACACTGACCTGCACCAGCTTATCCTGCTCGTCCCATTCATAGGTGTAATCTGCCCCTTCAGGGGTGCGCTCACGCCGAATGTGCCCGCGTGCGTCACTGGTACGCACGAGGCGTGAACCGTCACGTTCAGTGATGCTGACCCGGTTGCTAAACCGGTCATAACTCATTGTCTGTCGGGTACCATCGGTCGCGGTCACGCTCACCAGTCGGCCCTTGTTGTCAGAAACCCACAGGTTCGCGTTCTCTCCGGTACCAGCATCGGCGATGATTGTGGCCAAATTTGAGGTGTACGTGTACGCGATTTCACGCCCGTACTCGCTCACCTGGGCAATTACCCGTCCGGACTCATCGTAGGTGTTCGTCACCTCTACATCACCACGAGCATTAATGACCCGGTGGATCAACCCCTGCTGGGTATGTGTGTAGGTGCGTGTGCCCTCAGCGGTCCTGACCCCGGTCAGCAGACCCGTCATAGATGATACAACGGCAGTCTCTTTAGAAGTTTCAGACAGTACCGCATGTTCAGAGTCAGAGGTGTTGGCAGGGCTATCCTGAGTTGTCACCGATTCCGGGTCTGAAATAGAGACTTGCTCAGGGTAGTCAGTAGCTTCTGCTGCTGCCTCGGTTGACACATTTTCGTGTACTGTGGGGGCCTGAGTATAGGTGTAGGTAACTGTGTGTACCGGCTTCCCAGCATGGGTACCAACGGTGTTATAGGTAAAGGCCGCTACCGGGTGCACCTCACCGGTTTCCTCAGTAAGCTCGTAGTCCAAGTGGATTCCGCGGTGTGCTACCGGGTGCACCAGATCCTGCACCCGCCCGTTCTCGTCACGTACAAACACCGTCAAGCTACCCAGATGCCCATTACGGTACGCAACAGGCTCACCTAAGGGGGTGTAGAAGTATGCCTCGTGCGTATTATTCGTTACCATCCAGAAAAACGACACCACACCAGTGGTCTCATCCTTAACAGCAGTAGCGTCTGGGGCATCACCAGTAGCAGTAGAAGCTTGAACAGTACGGGCCTGCTCATACGCATCCGTTTGCGCATCACGCACACACTCGTACAACTCATCGGCTGCTGTCACCTTCAATAGCCATAATGGTTCCCGTTGAGCACGCGCGAACCCGTCTCCCGCCCGGTCAAAGAACACGAGACGCCCATCTGTTTTAACCCACCCAGCATGTTCTGGGCTGAACTGTAACTGGGTATCTACTGTCGAGGACCATCCTGGGCCGAAGACTCCTGATGGTGTTTCGTCAGGGTTGGTCACCGCGAGACTGTTATACATCCTCCGCAGTGATAGAGTGGTTGAGCTCATCGTGTCGGCAAAGACAAGATCGGTCTCAGGCTCAATAAAGTTACCCGTCGCTACGTTTACCGGATCATTAGCGTAACCAGATGAGGGAATCTCGCCGTAAACCTCAGATGCGGTGGCGTCAATATGTTGAATATTTGGGGTGCCCATCCCTCGTGCCTGCATCTGCTGGTCGAGGTACGCGTCAGATACAGTAATAAGGCCACCAGCACCGTTATTTGCATCACGGAAAGCCTGTGCAACGTTCGTAAGCCACGTCATTACCTGATTGCTTTGAGAATTAAGCGCAGACAGCCCCGATAATGCAGGACGGATATCAAGTGTGCCGTATTTGCATCCTGCTTCAAAAGATTGCAGCGCACCTGTGATATTACTATAACTAGTCTCTAGATCGCTAGTGTCTTTGTTGCATTTTTTGACATAGGTGTCAATCTTGTCGGGATTAGCCGAAGACTTGTCCGTGCCTGAGGATGCCACAGGCGCGGGTGCTGACGCAGAAGTTGGTGCGGAAGGTTTAGTCTTCGAAGGAGACGTATACTTGATCTTATTGCCCCACAGCTCATCCCACTTCTTTTGAATCCACCACTTTTCATCATCTTTTCGGGCTGCCTCACGGTTTGCGTTTTCCGCTTCGGCACAGGACTTCAAGTAATCAACAAGTTCGGCCGCATGATCAAGCATTAAAGCAACGTTATAGGCATTCGTGGCCAAATTATTGTGGCAGTTGCGTGCATCATCTGCGTAACGCCCTTTAAAGTCATCCCATATTTCCCTCTGGGAGAGAGTGTCACGAGCTCCGCCACCGCTAGCTTCCTCACCATATGAGATATGAATGTCTTTTTTGGCCTTCCGGAGAGCAGCTGCTAGCGCATCAGATGCAGCTTCGTCATACGGAACAGGGTCTGCCCCGTGAATATCGGAAGACTCAGCAACGCACTGGTGGCTGCTGTTATCTACAAGCCCTGGGGCCTGACCGGGGTCAGTGTTATTGGAGCTTGGGGTATTACTAGCTGCTTCTTCTGCTGGTGTGCCTGTAGCAGCTTCTGAGCTAGTTTCTTCTCCGCCAGAGTAATCAGCAGCAGAGGGCTCTGCGGTTTCAGTGGTGGGGGCAGCAGTGGGCTCAGTACTTGGTGAGCCGCCGCCTCCACTGGTGGTTGGGGCAGATCCGCTGCTGGTAGGAGAAGAAACAGGGGCACCGCTCGTCTCAGAGTTATCAGTGGCACCTACGCCTACTGATGGGGAGGGCGATGTACTGCTACTATCGTTGCTGCCTAGACCGTCAACATGCTGGCCAGGCCCTCCGCCGGAGAATGTTCCGCTCTGTACATGTGTGTTACCCGAAGGGTCAGCTTGTAGTGAGGCGTCAGGACCCACTTGGTGAGAAGACAGGGTTCCAGAACTCTCGTGGGGGTTTGGAAACTGATGTGGAACGTTCGGATCGGGCTGTGGCAGGTCTGCACGTTCGTGATGTCCCGTTATAGAGGATGAAGAAACTGGTGTCTCGCCGTTCTCTCCCGGTTGTGCCCCATATGTTGTAGATGAGGCGTCCGAATTTAGGCGAGGGTCAGGAAATGAGGTGGAGTGCTGATTCTGCCATGCCTCATGCTGTGATAGATCAGGTTTTCCCTGATCAGGTGCCAACGTATCACGTTGTACATGTGCATTGTTTGCGCTGTCACTCACAATTTTGCCGGTAACTGGCTGAGAATCCGGGTTCGGAGTTGGTGAAGGCATGGCAAAAACCTCGTATCAAGACGTGTATAAATATATCTGGATTGGCGCAGAATTCCGCGAGCGAAATATTTAGAAAATGTAATTAAGTTATAAAACTATGAGAAGTTGTGTAATGAGAAACTTCCCCCAGCAATTCACTGTTGTAGTGATTAGGGGTTTGTGCGTTGCTGGGGGAAGCTGTTGGGGTGTCTAAGGGCGTATGTGCCTTTAGGCGCCGCCACCTGCCTGGAAGATGTCGTTGGAAATCTGCTGCAGGTTGTTGTTTAGCTCGGTGAGCTTAGTGAGGGTGTTCTGCAGTGACTGGTGGGTGTTCGGCCAGGTGTCTGAGCGGAAGGTGGTGGCCAGGGGGCCATCCCAGACATTGGGTTCGGAGAGGTTCCTACCTTCGGTATCTAGAGCCTTGATCTGGTCGGTGAGGCCGCTGGTAATGATGGCCTGGATTTTCTGGATGGAGTCTTTGGCAGACTGGGAACTAAGAACGCGATCACTCATCACGGTTTCCTTTCGGTAAAGTGGGTGGGTTCTGCGCGGCGTGGCAGAACTCTAGGTTGTAGTGTAGGTTGAGGTTTGCGGTGATTCAAGGGGTCTCGGGGTGTTGTTATCAAATCTTAATAATAGGTTGTGTAGTGGTGGGGTTTTGTGTGTCCTGTGTTTGCAGGGGAAAAGGGGTGGCGGAGGGCAGCTTTGTGGTGTTGGCGGGGGTGGTGATTGTGTCAGAATATGACGTATATTTTATGGGGAATGTAATGGGGTTACTGGGCGAGAAACAATACTGTTTGTGTATTTTTATTATTTGTCTTGTATTTATTTGTGTTGTCTAAAAATGTAAATAAGCGTGTTAATTAATTTTTGATTTTGTTAGCTTGGTTAGGGTCAATGAGGAATTCAAGGGGCTTGACCCAAGCATGATCCTGTAAAAACCGTACCCCTGGCCTACTCGCTAGGATTTGTTGGAATCGTTCATCCTCCCACACCTGCACCCAATCACCAGTCTCTACACGATACTGCAACTGAGCATAAAGAATCGTGGCATCAAACTGATTCGTATCAAACCCCAATTTGATACGTTTAGGTAGTTGGGTACTTCTGATCTTCACCCACCCGTTCTTACTCGTCTGCTCATAGGAGACTTTGTAGATGCTGTGGTAGTCGAAGTAGCGGACTTTCCGTCGCCAGTTACGCCAGCGTATCCCGGTTTCCGTGAAGCAGTGGTAATAGTTATGGCAGTTGGCGACAAAAATAAAACCGGCAGGACTGACCATCACCACAGAAATGATGTAAGCCTCTACAGTAAGCCCATATCTGATCCAAAAGTAGATAGGGAGTCCAATGAACGCGATGAAGAGTATCCCGTAGCTGATGATATAGGCAATCGGTGGGCGATGCTGTTCCACATTTAGGGTTTCTAGTCCTTTCTTACGTTTGGCCCCGGGCATGATGTTGACCAAGAACCCACCGAGCAGACCGTAGAACGCAGGACCCATACCCAATACCCTTCTTTACCTTATCTTCTTGCACAGCATAAGTTATCAAAAACATACACCCTGGGGTGTGCTCGTGCAGAACACACAAACACACCCCCAGGCCACTATTAGGCACTCATGATGGTCCCTGACAATGCTCTATATTAGAGGTTTCTTGGTCTTCAGGTTCCTGCTCTTCTGGACGTCCTCGACCTATATCCCAGCCACTATAGAAGGTAACTGCTCCTATCAGCGAACAAAACAGCATCAAAGCCGCCCAACCTATTCCCGAACCGAAAACAAGAGTAAATATTGTAGCGATTAAGGTTCCAACGGTAAGGATTCCCCCTAGAATCATAAGAAACCGTTTATAGAGAAGAACATCGAGATCCACTAAAGTCACCTTTATCTTAAGACGAAACAGCGTAGTCTAAGGCTAGTCTAATTTGAGTTTCCTCTCATAACACAACCGCTTAATACGCTCAAACATCTTCTCATACGACCCAAACCCAGACACCAACTCCTCAACCCGCTCAGGAGTCAGACCCCGCGGCCATTCCTGATGCTCCACCCGAGACAAAACCATCGCAAATAAGATAGAGGCATCAAACTGCCACGGATCAAAACTCAGCCGCACTCGCTTGATATTGCGGCTGCGTACCCGTAGGTACCCGTTTTTTCCATTACTTTGCAACAGGATTTCGCTGATGCTCTCATATGGCATATACCGAATCTTCCACCGCCAATTACGCCAGTACACCCCCGAGAGGGTTTGCTGGATATAAAACGCATGACAATGATTCACTAGAGAAAATACTAAAGGGCCTCCCAGAACCGTAGCTAAAATATAGAAAGATATATTAAATCCCTTTATAATAGAATAGTATGTCGCTAAACTATAAAGTCCTATCAAACATGCATAAATTATGATAAAAGCAAGCTTAGGGCGGTACTGTCTGACCCCGAGCACGGGCTGACCCATGGTACGTTTCAGTGAGGGTACATTCCGGATGAAAAGACCCGCCAACAACCCAATCAACGCAGAAGGCACCACAACCTACCTTCCCTCAAATCCCTGCTCCCTTTTTTATGAAGGACGTTCTGCCTTCTCAAACCTTGTCACAGACGTAGACCCAGAGTTAAAACCTGAAAATCCAGCAGTGTCACCTTATAGTACCCGCCGACCTCCAAAGATCCCGCATACTCGTCCATAGACTTCTTCGGATCAGAAGAATCCGACATATGTAAATTCCCGCACTCTTTTGTCTTAAAATCTGCTACACGCTTATAATCCGTATTTCCCGAGACCAGACCACCCCGATCGTGCACATCAACATGCTCGAGGGTGCAATACTTATACTTCCCCTCACTATCATCACGCGAAAGCAAATATAAAAACGCATAAAAGCTTACAGCAACGACAACAATGATACATGTTACCAACGTTTCTTTAATATTCTTATACCTCATGAATATCTAAGACCTGTTGACATAGATCCTCACAATACTATTTTCAGTACCAGGAAAAAGGACGATCCTGGGAAGCCCAAATTTGTAGCTCTTCCCTTCCTTTAGTAGATTATGATAATATTTTGCGTCTTTCTCACCAATATCACCCCATACCATCTGAGGGCAGTCCGATGAGTCTATATACAGGCTATACGTGGTTTCTGGAGAGTTGGCTGATACCGAATCATGTCTTTTGACCTCGGTTTTAGTAACAGTACATTCCTTAATAATTGGATTATTCTTATTATGAGCCGAAACCCCAAAATATATACCAAAAAATAATAAAAATCCCAACGGCACAAGCACAATAATATATTTCTGTCGGAACCATGAAAGATTTGACTTTAATATTTTTATCATTGTGTAATCACCTTCTTAAATTTTTTTATTCTATTATAAATAGTACTATGAGCGTTATTTATTAAGGTAGAAGCACCCTGCCCGAGACATAAAAACAATGGTCCCTGACCCTGTGTCCACGCATGATGGTGAAATATCAAGACCAACCACCAACCATACACATACAGGTAGGCACCGTTGCCTTCTTACCGTATCACCGGGCTTAACGGCATAATTCGCCACCCCACTGAACGTATTCAACACTACCCTCATCTGGAACAGGTTAAACATCAAACCCCATAAGCTCACCCTCACACAGGGGGTGAAATCCACTCTACGATACCTGCGGCACAACCACACCGAAGAAACCCTCGCCAAAGACTTCGAAGTCTGGTAACCCACCATCAGCCGGATTATCACCACGATTGAAACAGTGCTGCTGCATCTCTTAACACCAGCGGTACCATCCGTGCTGATGCTTTGTCGAAGGCCACCGGTACCGTCATCGTGGACGGCACCCTAATCCCCACCTACAGCTGGCACGCCCCAGGAACACGTCTGTACAACGCAAATACCACCGTGTTGGTTTCTAAAGGACTAGGCCTGATAACTCCAGTAAAGAAACGGAACTCACCAACGAGGACAAGCACCTGAACCGTCAGGTCAATCACCACCGCATTGTCATTGGGCGTGTGATCGCGCACTTCAAGTGCCGGCGGGTACTCTCTGCTGTGTTCCGCAGATCCTTTACCTCATATCGGAGAGTGTTTTCCGTGGTCCGGGGATTGTTTTTTCTGGCTACAAAACCACCCCCAAACGAATAACCCTCCATATGTATTTAATGTGCCGCGGGTATAATCTATCCCTTTCCCCGTTACCTTTTTGCACCTAGAATTCTTAGAGATTGAAGTTAAATGCTGTCGTTGCTAGAACGGCCTCCCTTTCCATAGCTGGCATAACCTCCCGACCGGCTGCTTTCATGCCAGATTTGGTACCATACTTGAATGCAGATTTAGCCATTTCCTGAGGAAGATTCTCAATCTTTTTATTTGGATCAAGTAAATATTTAGCAGTATCAGTACCAGCATTCCAAGCGATAGAATCTCCCTTCGAAATCAAAGGGCATAGGTGAAGGTGCATGTCCATAAACTTGCCTGCGCGTCGCAAGTCCTTGTTACCTCCAGTATCACCGCCAGCGCGGTATTCTGCCCAGGCTTTCTCGACCGTGCAGTACTTATACTTCCCCTCACTATCATCACGAAAAATATGTATTGCCAGCATAATAACTACAACAGGAACCACAAGAACAAGAATAGAAACGAGCATTCCTTATCTATCCCATCGACACCACCACTAGCAGCGGTATTCAGGCTCTGTTCATCTAGGGATGTTCGGGTGTGTTTGTGTGGTTGGTGTGGTGGTTAGTTTTTGGGGGTGTTTGGGGTGGTGAGGGTTTCGGTGGCGAGGTTGTTGCCGTTGCGGAACCTGCGCAGGGATCGAATGATGTTTAGGGGGTGGGCGGCGGCTTTTTTGATGGTGTGTGCGTCTTCTGGGGTGTTCATGTCGGCCCAGCGGTGTTCGGTGTGTCGGAAGATGAGGTGGGCTGCGATGGTGTATTCCTTGAGGATCCTGGGGGAGAAGGAGGCTATTATTTGTCCTTTGCTGTTGTAGAGTTTGAGCTGGTCGGGGTGGAAGTCGCCTTCGGCGGTGGTTTCTGTGGGGGTGTAGGTGTAGGCGTTGATGGAGGTGATGGGGGTGGTGATGCGGCGTCCGGTCCAGGTGCGGTGGGTGATGGTTCCGTTGGGGTTGATGCTGAGGTAGCTGGTGGCGTACCTGTGTAGCAGGAGTAGTCCGAGGAGGCAGAAGATTGTGCTGGTGAGGATGGCGCCTGTTTCGAGTGTGGGGGTTGCGAAGAGGAGGAGGGTGAGGGCGTTGGCCCAGAAGAGGGTTGTGGTGATGCCTATCCATCCGTTGTAGCGGGGTGGTCGTTTGATTTTGCTGGTGTTGTGTTTGTCGCGGGCGCGTTGTATTTCGTCGTGGAGGATGTAGAGGGTGAGTACGAGGGCGGAGGTGGAGAAGGTGAGGATGGGGATAGACATCTAAATCTCCCGGTTGGTGGTAGGCTGTTGCTATTTTAGGCTGGGGTGGGGGTGTGGTTGGCGAGTCCTGTGGCTTCGGTGTTTTCTTGTAGGTAACGGATGATTTCTCCGCGTCCTTTGCTGGTGGTGGCTTTTTTGATGATGGCTGCTTCGTCGGGGTTGTTCATGTCGGGCCAGTGTCCACGTGCGCATCGGAAGACGAGGTGGGCCATGATGTTATATTCTTTCAGGTATTCGGGGGAGTAGGTGGCGATGGTGTTATTTTTGCTGTCCCAGAGCCAGAGGTTGTCTTCAATATATTCGTTGTTTAAGTGCGTGTGTCCTGGGGTGTACTTGTATTCATTAATTGAGCTCACGGGTGCGGTGTGGGGTTGTCCGAAGCTGCTGCGGTAGGTGATGGTGGCGTCGGGGTTGATGCTGAGGTATTTTGTTTCGTAGCGGTATAGCAGGGCGATTCCGGTTGCTGCAGAGAGTATGCCGCCTGCGAAGTAGTACCAGTTGGGGAGCCATTCGGATGCTGGGAGTGCTATGAATAAGGCGATGAAGAAGCCGACGAGGCAGATGCAGCCGAAAATAGTTGCGGCGCCTTCAAAGCGGGGGAGGCGTTTGACGATTTTTCCTTTTTTCTTATCGCGGTAGCGTTTGTATTCGTCGCGGATGCCGTAGAGTATCATGATCCCTGCGGAAATTTGTAGGATTGTGGTGAGGGTGTGTAGTGGCATGGTGTGTTTTTCCTTGTGGTTTGGGTTGTAGTGTGTGTTTTTGGGTGTGCCGCGTATTTTATTAATGGTTAT
>ERZ772763.9-NODE-9-length-46390-cov-4.44992_pt1 | contig 46390 bp, 33 predicted proteins | sample MGYA00511362_ERZ772763 | MGnify/ENA primary metagenome ERZ772763 (study PRJEB29015, sample SAMEA2738042) | human oral metagenome | biome: human oral; feature: human-associated habitat; material: saliva | place: China | collected 2234 ... | reverse complement strand
CGAAGCCCGGCCAGGCCCCGCCACCGCCCACGGGCACCGCAGCCTGGCGCCTACTGGGACCCCGTCGCTCGCCCCCAGCCCTCACGCCCGACCCTCACGCCCCTCATTCCTGAACCCACACGAAATTTCGCACGTAATTCCCCTACGGCTGCTTCAAGTTTTGAACTTAGATCGTTGGAATTGCAACGTTTTCTGACTTTATTGAAACTTCACTCAATCGAATTACGTGCGACTTTTCTGGAGCAGACTCCGAACACCACCACAGTCACCGCAGCCAGGCCCCTCACCCAGCACTAGGCCCAACGAGCGCGACAAAATTCGCCCTGCGCGCCTCCATCAGCGTCCCCGCGCGAAAAAGTTCGCCCAGCACCGGCAAAACTGCCCATAATCAGCGCTTTTTCGCCTGCAGGGCGAACTTTTTCGCGGTTTGTTCCAGAATCCACTCCTGCTGGGCGATTTTTTTCGCGCCGATGAGAGCCACAGCCACCTCACAGCACCCACCGACCACCTCGCCTGAAACCGATGACACCTCTGCGAGTTCCTTGCCGCACACGTTTGAAACCGCTGACACCTCCGCTCGTACAAAAGAGCCAATTTCAGGCCATTTTCCGCCCGCAAAGGTGTCACGGGTTTCATGCACCCCTCGCCGAGCACCCGCAAAGGCGTCGCCGGTTTCATCAGACGCCAAATCAGGGCTTCTGGTTCTCGGCAAGGTACTCAGAAGCTCATGCTTGCTGCCTCCGTCACAATCCTGGTAGCGTCGGAGCATGAACAACGAGCCTTTCTGCACCCTTCGGAGGCAGGTCACCTGCGCCCAGGTGGGGTGGTAGCCGTGGCTCGATCGCGACGTCGGGGGATCGGCGGATTCCTCTCGAGCATCTTTTCCAATCGCACCGAGTCGCTCGCAGGCGAAGACCGGTGGAGACGCAACGAGTGGAAACGTGCACTAGTTTCGATCGTCATCGTCGCTCTCGGGATAGCGATCGTTGAAGGAATTTATCGACTGACACACTATGGCGATTTCCGTTTCGCCGTCTATCTGGCTTCAATTCCGGTAGTAGCTGGAGTGCCCCAGGTGACATGCGACTCGATAGTTCCCTATCTGCGTCCCCATGTTCGATTCGTCAATGGCCGCGTTGTGATACAAGGTGAGCGTCTCACCAACATCGGATACCTCACTAGCTATGCGATCCTCTGCATGACCGTCGTAGGAGCACTCGTGCTCGGTTTCCTATCACATAACTTCAAGACAACTATCGGTATTGCGGTGGTAGCAGCATTTTTTGCTTATTATCTCTTTTCTGAGAATCCAATGGAAGACCTGAAAAACACCGTCAAAGATCGTTCAATGACAGCGTTATCCCCAGATAGCATTGACTTTCACGTAGCTCCTCATCTCTCGATCCATAAGTATCTGGAATCCGCCTATGACGGATGCGGCAGCGACGCCTCCTTCCGGTGGGACCAGAACGTGCGAATTTTCGATATCAACACCGACAAGCGTCATGTTGATCTATTTGCAGATCCGGACACGTACGACGGTCCATGGGGCTTGTGCTGCCGGACGATCGGCATCCCCTTCACCGGCCTCGACGCTCTCATCCGGCACTTCAACGAGCACCCCGAGGACCGTCCACTCCTGGCCACACCGCAGGGCGTCGACCTCGTCAACGACATCCTCGCGCAGGCCCGCGCAGCACTCACAACCCCACAAAGGAAACACGCGTGAGCACGCGGAAACAAGCCTCGGCACCTTCCAATCTGCACGGCACGCTCAGCCAGGTTTCGCGCAGCATCCGGGAGCACGTCTCTGCCTCATCGTGGCACTGGCCCTACTACATCGGCCTGGGGTGGTAAGCGTGGCTCGGCCTTCCTCATTTTTGGCAAGAAGACCCCACGACAGTTCGCCTCGGGGCGTGGACCTGGCTGCGCGAGACTTGTGGAAGCTCACCGCGATCACCATTGTCGTCAACGCCGTCTTGGCGGTGGGCGCCTACTGGGTTTTCTCGTTCATTCGCATCGGCCCACTACAGCTGCTTTTCATTTGGTTCCCCCTGTATCTGTGCGCGGCGCTTCCCCACCTCATCGAAATGACTGTGCGCCCGTTCTGGTCATCGCACCCCCATTACGAGGACGGCTCCATCGTTATTTGGGGCAACCACCAGTCCATCGCGCTCGTCACGACCGGATTGTTGCTGTACGCCTTCGCGGGTGGGACGATGGCGGCGGGTTTCACGACCGGACAGCCCTTCCATGCCGCGCTGTATGTGTTCGCCGCTGCGTCCATGGCCTACCTCGAGTGCAGCCGAAATCCCGGCAAGGACCTCGTCATCGCCCTGACCGACAAGCAAAAGACAACTCTGACCCCCGAGGGAATTTCCTTCCACTTCCCGGAGCTATTGTCCGTCGAGGAAGACTCCAACGACCGGGATGTCACCATCCTGTGGAAGGATAACGTCACCATCCACATCGTCAGCAGTCCAACGATTATTCTTAACGCAGACCCCGACACATACGGCGGGCCGTGGAGCATCTCCTCCGAGCGCATCGGCATCCCCTTCACCGGCCTCGACGCCCTCATGCGGCACTTCAACGAGCACCCCGAGGACCGCCCACTCCTGGCCACACCGGAGGGCGTCGACCTCGTCAACGACATCCTCACCGAAGCCCGCGCAGCACTCACAACCCCACAAAGGAGCCACGCATGAGCACCAAGAAACGCATCCTCGTCACCCTGATCGTCGCGGTCCTGGCCGCGATCGTCATCTTCCCGATGCTGCCCCTCGAATACCGCGACCGCGTCGTCGCTATCCTCACCCACCCGCTGTACTACCTGGGCTTGGGCAACTGGTAAGACAATGCCTGGGCCAGATCCACAGGAAGGGGGTGGGGTTCCCAACCAGGAACCCCACCCCCTCACCAAACTGACTAAACCGCAGCCTCGGTGAACGCCGTCGACACGATCAATGTTTCACTGGCATTCAGTCTGCTCGAGGACGGCTTCCGCCAGCACCTCGTCAATAATCGCAACGTTAGCGAGCTTCGATTTTAGGGCGACATAGAGGGGCACTGCCTTCACGGCTCCAGCCGCGACTGCGATGGACATCTTTGCTTTGCGCACGGAATCAAGGGAAATTGCGATCGTCCGCTCTTCGAGTTCGTGCGATACGGGGTTTCCGTCGCAGTCCAGGAAGCGCGAGAAGATATCGGTGACAGCGCCCATCTCTTGGAGGCGGCTGAGGCCTCGTTCGGTGAGGAAGCCTGAACGCACGAGAACCGAACCGACCTCGAGGACACCGGGCGAGAAAATCAGCATGTCCGAGGAGGGTGCCGCCGACAGTGTGTCGGCAACGGAACGCTCACGCCGCAGGCGCCGTCCAAGGTCCACGTCGGACACGATCGCGGGTGCGGGAAGCATGTGGCCGACGCCGCGCCCGCGCCGCGCCATCAGACCGATTGAGTCGGCGACGACGTCGTCATTCGAACGAGTGAGCCCACCGTAGGTCTGATAGACCTGCAGCCCGTAGGTCCACGACTCCGGCATTGCGCGGGCGACTGCGGTGAGGGTCCTGCCCCACGCGATGCCCATCGACTGGGGAACGGGGCGCATCTCGGTCACGTAATCGGCCGCCATCGAGGCGACGAGGTTCAGCGCCCCTTCGGCACTCGATTGGCGCTTGACGACGATAGCGTCGGTCAAGCCAAACGTTTTGACGAGAGCCTTTTCTAGCTTGGGGATACGAGCACGCGGGTGATTCACGGAGATGGTCACGATGCCGGACTCACGCGCTTCTTCAAGCAGACGCCCGACGGTCCAACGGGTGCAGTTCAGTCGATCCGCAATGGCACCCTGCGTCAAGTTGTCGTAGTAATACAGCTGCGCAGCTCGCAACATCTGCGCCTCACGTTCAACGTTCACGTCAGCCTCCATTGGTCAACGAACTTGCGAGTTTCAGAGCCTAACAAAAGCGACTGAAACAAGCGCTTGTCGTCCAAAAATAAAACGATTTATCAATAAATAACTGGATAAATTGGTATACGCACGAAGCGGTGATGTGGAGGGGTGGGCTCACGACGCAGGAGTGGGCCCACCCCTCCCGTCTCTCACATCTGCTCGACACGCAGTTCATGCAGCTCATGCATGAACTTGGGGTCACGTCCAAGCGTGTTGTACAGGTGTGCGTACATGGCGAACATGCGGTCGTAGATCGCGCTCGCCTCCTCGTTGGGCGTGTAGACCTCGTCGGAAATACCTGCCATCGATGCGCACGCTTCTTCGACATCGCTGTAGATTCCGGCCGCGAGCGCCGCGAAGATCGCACTGCCGTGGGCGCCGGCCTGCAGCGTGCGGGCGGTCCTCAGCGGACGCTTGGTGACGTCGGCGTACATCTGCATCAGGAAGGGGTTCTTGAGCAGACCGCCGGCGATGCGGATCTCGTTGACGGGCACGCCATGCTCTTCGAAATTCTCGATGATCATGCGAGCACCGAATGCGGTCGATTCGAGGAGAGCTCGGTAGATTTCCTCCGGGGTGGTCGTCAGTCGCAGGCCGACAATCAGACCCGACAGGTCAGCATCCACCAGGGTGGATCGGTTTCCGTTCCACCAGTCCAGTGCGATCAGGCCGTTTTGGCCGACCTTGAGGGAGCTCGCCTTGGTCGACAGGAGATCGTGCACGGAGACGCCAGCAGCATTGGCTTCCTCGACGTATTCCTGAGGCGCCTGAGTGTCGACGTACCACGCGAAGATATCGCCGACTGCGCTTTGGCCAGCCTCGTAGGCCCATGCGCCGGGGGACACGCCTCCGTCGACCACGCCGAAGACACCCGGGACGTCTTCGAGCGTCGCAGAGGGGAGAATCCAGCAGGACGAGGTACCAAGGATTCCGGTGAGCTGACCGGGCTGGGTCGCCCCCACCGACACGCACTGCACGTGCGCATCGATGTTGCCCGAGGCGACCGCGATGCCCTCAGGAAGGCCAAATTCCTTCGCGTAGAACTCAGTCAGACCGCCGACGGATGCGCCCAGGGGAACGATCGGATGGTTCATCTTCTCATCAAAGACATTGCCGAATCCGGGTGCGACCGCCTCGAGGTACTCGCGAGACGGGTATGCGCCGTCCTGGTACATGCGCTTGTATCCCGAGTCGCCCGCAGCGTAGGCGAGGTTGCCCGTGAGCTTCCAGGTCAGCCAATCGACGATGTCGAGGATTTCGGCGGTCTCCGCGTACAGGCGTGGGGCGCGCTCGAAGAGCTCGAGGGCCTTCGGCAGCAGCATCTCGGGAGAGAGCACGCCGCCGTAGCGGGACAGCCAGGTCTCGCCGCGCTCTCGTGCGACGTCGACGATGCGTCGAGCCTGCGCGGTCGCACCGTGGTGCTTCCACAGCTTGAGGTATGCCTGCGGTTCGCCCGCGAATTCCTCGCGTTCGCACATGGGAACCCCGGCCTCGTCGGTGAGGACGACGGTTGCACTCGTACAGTCCAGGCCGATGCCCACGGCGGCGGAGGGATCGACGCCCGAGTCTGCGAGCGCTCCTCGTACCGCTTCGGTCATCGAGACGAGGTAGTCGCCGGGTACCTGCAGCGCAAAGTCGGCGGGGAGAGGTTCTCCCGTTGTGACGAGCGCGCGGTCCATGATGGGGGTCGCGTATTCGCTGACTTTCTCGCCGAGTGTGCTTCCGTCTGCCGTGTTGATGACGGCAGCGCGCACCGACAGGGTGCCAAAGTCGAGTCCAAGAACGTAACGATCAGACATTGGAGATCTCCTTGTCAGCGTGGAAGTGCTTGCCCCAGTAGCCGTCGGGCGCAAACAGCTTGTCGACGACGTCGTCGAGCTTTCCAATATCGGTCAGGACGTCGAGGATGGTGTACCTCGAGCGGATCATCTGGGCCTTGAAGTGGGTCTCCCGGAAGCGATCCATGTCGACGCCGATCTGCTCGGGGTGCGAGGGGCCACCGACTGCGTCGAGGCGTTCGGCGGCTTCCTCCGGGCTCATGAGTTGGCTTTCGACGCGCGCTCGCACGGACGGCCAGACGCGCTGGATGTCCTGGATGCGCTGGCGCAGCTCATCGCCCTGGAGGTTCTTGAAGACGGCGTGTCCCACGGCCTCGTCCGCGATGGTCGGGATGAGAAGGGAGCGAACGCGTTCTTCGATCTGTTCGTCCGTCTTCGCGGCGGCGACGATCGCCTCCACATCGAGGGCGTCCATATCGATTCTGAGAGCCTCTTCCCAGATGGCGAGGGAGGCGACGGTTCCGACGCCGACCTTCATGCCGTGCGAGAGCGGGGGTTCCCAGTCGAGGCCGTGTCCCTCCATTTCCCACGTGTGGGAGAACTGGTGGCCCGCACCGGAGGCGGGGCGCGAGGACTGTGCGGCCTGCATCGCGAGGCCACTCATGATGTTGCCTTCGGCGAGACCGGTGATGGCCTCTTCGTCACCGTTGCCGATGGCAGCGGGATTATCGAGGGAGGCACGCAGCGGACCCTGGACGAGGGACCACACGTACGGGTCGATGGGTTCGATGCCGAGCTCGTCGGCGACGATCCAGTCGGCACCCGCGGGGATCTTCTCGATGAGGTCGCCGTATCCGGTGAAGAGCAGGCGACGAGGAGCTGCGGCGATCACCTCCGTGTCGGCGACGAGGCCGACGGGAGCCGGGCAGTTACGCGTGATCTTGAAGCCGTCCTTGGAGATGGATGCGCCAAATGCGGCGTATCCATCGACGGAGGGCGCGGTGCACACGTTCATGTAGGGACGTCCGAGCTCACCGGAGGCGAGCTTCGCGATGTCGTTCAGGGTTCCCGAGGCAATCGAGCACACGATCGCGTTGTCGAGGGGTCGAATGTACTCGCGCAGGATTTCGACGTTCTCGTAGCCGGCGTACAGGGTCGGCGTGCCCGGGAACACGTAGGGTTCCTGAGCGAAGGGCACTCCCGCGTCCTTCAGTGACTGAACGACGCCTTCCCCGGCTGCAGCGAAGGTGTTCTCGTCGGCGACGACGAGCACCTCTTTGCCCGGGAAGAGGCGGGCGAACATCGGGCCCGTCTGGTCGAGAACGCCATGGCCAAAGACGATGTCTTTGGTGTCCGTCGCGCTCTCGAGGGCGGTGTGAATGAGCGAAGTTGACATAGCTTGTGCTTCTTTCGATTCCGACTGACTCAGGCGAGGTGGTCGACGAGGTCGTGGCTGAGGTCGGACAGGCGCGGGTATGTCTCCATGTACTTTTCGAAGTAGAACTGGTAGGCCTCGTGCACGTCCGGGCGAGGTTCGATGCGCTCGGTTTCATGGACCATGTTGCGGGCTGCGTCCTCGATCGACTGGTACTGGCCGGAGCCAACCGCGGCGAGGATGCACGAGCCGAGGACGACCGCGTCGCCGACTTCAGTGAGCGTGATCGGAACGCCCGTGACGTCAGCGTGCATCTGCATCCAGTCACGGGACTTCGTCGCACCGCCGCAGGCGACCAGCTCGGTGGTCTCGAAGCCGGCGTCCTTGAAGGCCTTGAGCACGTGAGCGGTGCCGTAGCAGACGGCCTCTTCGATGGCGTGGTAGACCTGCTCCGGGGTGGTGGAGAGGCTGAAGCCCCACATGATGCCGCGTGCCTTGGAGTCGGTGTAGGGGGTGCGGTTACCCTGGAAGTACTCGTTGATGATGAGGCCGCCGGAGCCGGGGGGCATGTCGGAGACGCGCTCGTCGAGGATCCTGTAGGGGTTCATTCCGAGGCGCTCCGCAGCGGAGGTCAGGTCGCGGCAGAAGTTGTCCTTGAACCACTTGAGGACGGAACCAGAGGAGACGAGGCCGCCTTCGCAAGTGTACTGGCCCGGCATGACGCCGTCGGTGTAGCCGCCGAAGAAGCCTTCGCCGTGGAGCGGGGTTGCGCTCTGGCCGGTGATGACGTGCGAGGAGCCCGTGATGATGGCGGTCTTGCCGGGCGACACGACGCCGAGACCGATCTGGCCGGCCCACGCGTCGGGGCATCCCTGGGCAACGGGAGTGCCCGGGAGGAGGCCAAGTTCCTGCGCGACCGAGGGGAGCAGGCCGCCGACGGGGGTGCCGAGGTCGAGGATCTTCTCCGGGATCTTCTCGAAGACATCGCCACAGCCGATGTGTTCGTAGAATTCGACGGGCCATCCACCTTCGTCGCGGTTGTAGTACATGCGCAGAGCGGCGGAGTTGATGTTGAGGGTCCACTCGCCGGTGAGCTTGTAGGTCAGCCAGTCCGGCGCGTCCACGAGGCGGTAGGCGTTCTTGTAGATGTCGGGCTGGTTGGCGCGCAGCCAGGCGGCCTTGAAGGGGTACCACTCTGCGGTCGCCGGCATGGTGCCGCCACCGTTGTAGTGGCGCGCCCAGTGGTCAATCGTTTCGGCGCGTGCGCTCTGTTCGGTGGCGCGCACGTCCATCCACATGATCGCGTTGCACAGTTCGCGGCCGTTTTCGTCCATCGGGACGACGGTCATTGTCGTCGCGTCGTAGGAGATGCCGACAATGTGGTGGGCGGGGATGCCTGTGTCTCCCATGACGCGCCGCACTGATGCGATGAGGGAGTTCCACCAGTCTTCCGGGCTCTGCTCAGCCCATCCGGGATGAGGGTGATAGGTCTTGTAGGGCGTTGCGGCGAAGGCGATCGGGGTACCTCGCAGGTCGAAAATCGCAGCCCTACACGACTCCGTGCCGAAGTCGATTCCCATGAGGAAGGGGCCTTCAAATCCAGGTGCAACCATGATGTTCTCTCTTTCGTGTCTTCCACGCCTTAGTGGAAATGATGAAAATCTGTGGGGCGAGGCCGTAGCGGGGTGAGGGCTACGGCCTCGCCTGGGCTCTTATTCGAGAGCCCAGCCGCGCTCTTCCCACACCTGAGGCGGCAGTAGGTGGTCGATTCGATCAACGACGTAAGTGGGACGGCTCTCCTCGGGGCGGGCCATGGCCTCGTCCAGCGTGGATTCACCGGTGAGGGGCATCGCCGAGGCCATGCCCGCGTTGACGGCGAGTTGGATGTCCGTCATCAGACGGTCGCCCACCATGAGGCAGTCCTTGAGTTCCAGATCGAGGCCCGCGAGGGCGACGCGCGCCATTTCGGCGTTCGGCTTGCCCAGGACGATCTCGGCCTTCGTGTTCGTGCACGCTTCGATTGCTGCAACGACGGCCGCGCAGTCGGGCTGACCTTTGCCTCCCGGGAAGGGGCAGAAACGATCCGGGTTCGTCCCAACGAGGGTCGCGCGACGGTGGAACCAGATGGCGTCAAACGCGATCTGCAGTTTCCTGTAATCGAATGTTCGATCGTAGGAAGCAACGACGACGTCAATCTTCTCCGGATCGTCACTCATCGGAATTCCCGCACGTTCGAAGGCCGCGATGAGCGGCTCTTCCGCGATCGGGAACACGACCTGGCCGGGCTTGTGCTCGAGGAGCCAGCTCGTCGTGGTGGCGACTGTTCCAACGATGTCCTCAACGGGTGTCGGCAGCCCCAGAGCGTTGAGTTTATCCGCGTACTGGTGCAGGTCTTTCGTCGGGTTGTTGGTGAGGAAGCGGACCGGAATGTTGCGCTCACGCAGCTCTTCGATGAGCCTGCGCGCGCCCGGCAGAAGATGGTCACCGAGGTAGATCGTGCCATCCATGTCGAAGACGTAGGCGTCGTAGAGGCGCGTTGCCCAGCGGCTCGGTTCGGCAGTCATAGGATTCTCCGTTGCTTGTCTCGTTGACTCGCTCAGGCAAACAGGCCGGCGCAGACGACGACCAGGGTGTTCATGAACCAGATGATGCCGGCCGGGGGATCAATGTGAGTGTCGCCGTGTGCGTAGACAACTCGTGCGACCAGCTCGCCACCAAAGCCGGCGATGATGCCGAAAACGGTGCCGATCAGGACTGCCAGGAGGCCCGATCCGGTGATGGGGAAGAATAGGACGGCGGCGAGGCCGGCCGTGATCGTCATGTGGTGGGTGACGGGCCAACGCTTGCCCGCGGCCACGAAGAAGATGCACAGCGCGGAGATCGCGAAGGGCACGACCTGGGCATTGTTGATAATGTCCTGGGGATCTGACGAGACCGGGGCGATGTGGCCGACGATAATCGTTGCGATGCCGGCGGCCATGAGGGAGGCGAAGCCGGAGATGGTCAGCAGCTGGAGGGGCTTCTCCTGCCAGTCGAGCCAACGGGTGGAGCCCTCAGGACGGGTAGGCAGGTGGAAGACGGGGGTCTTGCCGAACATGAGGCGTGCGACGATGCCGGAGGTGACGACCGTGAGGGCCACCGAGTCGGTGTGGGTGCCGAACCAGGGGATCAGCACGATCAGCTTGTGCAGCACGTAGCCGCCAGCACCGTAGAGTGCACCGACGAGGAGTACGTCAGGGCGGTTGAGGCCCGCCAGAGGAGAGTTAATGTCCCTCGCTCCGTCCGGTAGCAAGCCCTTCTTGGCCGCATATGTCGAGGCGCCAACGCCACCCGCGAATGCGACATGGGGGCCAAACACGGGTCCGAAAGAAATGTAGTCAAGGAACATCGTGTTGCCCGTCGCCGCAGTCACGGAGAAGCCGACGAGAATCGACACGCCCGTGAACGCGAACGCGAAGTTGGGGCCAATCATGGCTGCAAAGGCGCCGCCTGCAAAAGCAAGCAGGAGCCAGAACACGTCCATATTGGCGAAAGTGAAAACTGCATCTGGAGTCATGGTCTTCGTCCTTGAAGAAAGGGGGTGGAAAGTGACACCGGGGATTGCGCATGCTCACTGACACAATCCCCGGTTGCTCGGGGTGCCTCATCTGTGAGGCTCTGTGTTGAGGATCTGTCGTTCCTCGTGGAGTCAGCAGGCTTCGAGTGCCTCTGGCAGTTCGTGCTTGGGATCCTGGTCGTAGGCCTCGAGCGCGGCGACCTTGGGCGCGGAGTGGCTGGAGGGGTCGAACGTGTATCCCAGCCATTCCTTCGCGAGGCGCCTGGCGAGTTCAATGCCAATGATTCGCTGGCCGAAGGTCAGCACCTGGGCATCGTTCGACAGGATCAGACGCTCGACGGAGAAGGAATCGTGCGCGACGGAGGCGCGGATTCCGGGCACCTTGTTGGCTGCCATGGCGACGCCCATGCCGGTACCGCAGACGAACAGGCCACGGTCGGCTTTGCCCTCTGCGATGAGGCGAGCGCCAGCGACGGCGACGTGCGGGTAGTCGATATCCTGACCAGCACTCAAGCCAACATCGATGACCTTGTCGACCCTGGGGTCGGCTTCAAGATCACGTTTGAGGATCTCCTTGTATTCAACGCCAGCGCTGTCCGCGGCGACAACGATTGTAAAACCCACGGTGGTATCCCATCTTCGATCATTCAGAAGCTGCGATGCTCCTGGTCGCCGAAAGGCGATGGATCCATTGTGGCGAGCGTCGCACACCCACTTACATCCGTGCACGTTCGCGTACTTCCCCCCTTTTGCTGCATTTTTTGTTTGTCCGATCATGCGCACTTTTGTGCACAGGGACACAAATCTACCCAACGCGCCCCAACCATGTGGTAGGGGCCTTTCGTTGCGTATCACACACCCACTCCCCCACCTGCCCATGACCCGCAGCAATAGATGTCAAATGACAAAAATCTGGGTCCGGATCTTTGATCCGGACCCAGATTTTTTGAGACGGGCTGGCGGATGCCCGCTACACAACCTCAGTACGCCAACCCCTTGGGCTGCTCCGCCAAAACAGCAAACCCCGGGTCAACGACCTCAAACCCGTTGGCCTTGTAGGCCTCGTAGTCGAAGTTTTCGCATTCGTCGTACCCGATGCGGTGGTACTCGTAGAAACCGTCCCAGTCCTCGTACCCGGACCCGAGCGACGACTCGAGGAACGCGTCGGCCATGGCCATCCCGGTGCGCGGGGCGACGTAGAAGGCGCCCATGGCGAGCAGGTTCGCGTTGTTGGCGGCGGCGCAGCGGCGCGCAGCGGGCACGGATTCGCACACAGCGGCGTGCACGTGGGGGCACTTGGAGGCGGCGATGTGGATGCCCATGCCGGTGCCGCAGAAGGCGAGGGCGCGTTCGAACTTTCCTTCAGCGATCTGCGCGCCAAGCATGAAGCCGACGCGGTGGTACATGGGTGCGGTGTCGACGTCGGGCGTCAGGTCGGTGACGGTCCAGCCGCGCTCCTCGAGGTGGGCTTTGACGGCTTCCTTGAGGGGGTACCCGGCGAAGTCGGCGCCAACGACGACGTGCTTGTCTTTAGCTGTCAGCATGCGCGTGTCCTTTCCTGAGTCTGCGCAGTGTAGAGAAGGAGAACAGGCCCTCGTTCATGCAGATGACGAGCAGGAGCACACCACCCCAGATGAGGGGCCTGTAGAAGTTGGAGATGTCGGGGAACATGTTCAGGCCGGAGGAGAGGACCTGGAGCATGAGGATGGACAGGAGCACGCCGCCCAGGCGCCCGGATCCGCCGTTGGGGTTGACGCCGCCGAGGACGACGATGAGGACGGTGAGCAGCGTGTAGGAGGCGCCGTAGTCGGCTTTCGCGGAGTTGTAGTTCGCGAGCATGACGATGCCGGCCATGGCGGCCATGACGCCGGAGAGCACGTAGGTGCGGATCAGCAGACTCTTGACTTTCAGGCCCGAGAAGCGCGCCGCAGTGTCGTTCGTGCCGAGCATGAGGATCGTGGTCCCAAAGCCCGTGAACGCGACGATGGCTCCCGCGACGGCCGCGCACACGAGGAACACGACGAGGGGGATGGGGACGAGGCCGGCCACCTTCCCCGTGAACACGGCTCCGAACGCTGCGGGAACGCCAGAGACGGGTTTGCCTTCGGTGAGGATGAGGGCGACGCCGCCGAAGAGCTCGAGGGTGCCGAGGGTGGCCAGGATGGGTGGGATCTTGAGGACCGCGACGAGCGTGCCGTTGATGAGTCCGCACACGACACCGACCGCCAGGGCGACGCCCAGGGCGATGAGGGTGGCCATGGCCATGGACGAGGGGGTGACGGCCGGGCCGAGCATGGAGCGCAGCGTGAGGGCCGCGCAGATCGAGGTGACGTTGGCGATGGCGACGACGGACAGGTCGATGCCGGCGGTGAACATGGTGAACATGACGCCCAGGCTCATGAGGCCGAATTCGGGGAATTGGACGGCCATCGACTGCCAGGTGCGCACGGCGAAGAAGGGGCCGGGGCGCACGGCGGCGAAGAAGATGAGCAGGAGGAGGAAGACGATGATCAGTCGCGTCATGTAGCTGTCCTTTTTGAGGAAAGCGAGGCGCGGGGAGGCGAGAAGCGTTGACATGTGGTCCTCCTAGTGTGCGTTGCGGCGGGAGCGCATGACCTGAAGCGCGGAGACGCCGGTTCCCACGATGATGAGCAGGCCCAGGGCGAAGCCCTGCCAGAACGTCGGGATTCCCATGAGGATCATGGAGTTTTGGACGATGACGATGAGCAGCGTGCCGAGCATGACGCCCGTCAGCGAGCCCTTGCCGCCGGTGATGGCGGTGCCGCCCAGGACGACGGCCGCGATGACCATCATTTCCATGCCGAGCAGGTTGGTGGGGTGCATCTGTCCCATGGAGCAGGTGCGGACCATGCCGGCCAGGGCGGCGATGACGCCGACGAGGACGTAGAGCCAGAACTTGGTGGCGCGCACCTTGAAGCCGACGCGGGCGGCCGCGGACTCGTCGCCGCCGAGGGCGAAGAGGGAGCGTCCGAACATCGTGTAGCGGGTGACGAAGAAGGCCACCGCGACGACCGCGACGAGGATCAGGAAGGACACGGGCATGGAGGACTGCAGGCCGGAGCTCTCGTTGCGGGCGACGAAGAGGGACGCGGATCCGAAGGAGCGCATGGACTCGGGGATCGTGTTGATCTGCACGGATTTGAGCGCGCCCTGCATGACGCCGTTGAAGACGTTGGCGGTGCCCAGGGTGATGATCAGCGTCGGCACGGTAAGCCTCGACGTGAAGATGCCGTTGAATGCGCCGAGGATCGCGCCGAGGACGGCGGCGATCAGGAAGGGCACGATGACGGGCCCGTTCCACCCGTTGTCGACGAGGACTTTCGTGGTCACGTAGACCGCGAGGGAGGCCAGCGCCGGGAAGGACACGTCGATGCCGCCGGAGACGAGGACGAGGTGCGCGGCGACGGCGAAGAGGCCAGGGACCACCATCGCGCCGGCCAGGTCGACGAGGTTGTTAGCGGTATAGAACTGTCCGGAGCGCGCCTGGATGACGAGGGTGAGCGCCGCGATGACCAGGAACACCCAGAATTCGTTGGCGCGCAGGACTTTCGTGATGAGTCGGGGCATTAGTTCTTTCCCCCTTCGGTCGACGAGGCCGGGGCCTGGTCTTCGGACAGGAGCCGGGTCAGTTCGGCCTCGGTGAGGGTGTCGGGGTTGATCGGGTCGCTCAGGTGCCCGGCTCGCATGATCGCGATGGTCGAGCAGTTGGTGAGCACTTCGGCAATGTCGTCGGAGATGATGATGACGGCCATGCCTTGCGCGGCGAGTTCGCGCAGGATCGAGTGGATCGTGAATTTGGAGCCGATGTCGACGCCGACGGTGGGTCCGTTGAGGATGAGGACGGAGGGCTTGGTGGCGAGCCACTTGGCCAGTACGACCTTTTGCTGGTTGCCACCCGACAGGGTGTTGACGGCGTTGGCGGGGTCGGGGGTGACGACGTCGAGGCGCTTCACCCACTTCTTCTCTTCGTCGCGGATGGCTTTCTTGTCGATGAATCCGAGGGCCTTGGTGAAGGATTCCATTTCGGAGATCGTGATGTTTTCGCCGATCGAGCGCGAGAGGAAGAGGCCTTCGGTGAGTCGGTCTTCGGGGACGTAGGCGATGCCGGCTGCGATCGCATCGCGCACGCCTCGCAGGGTGACGTCTTGGCCTTTGACGCGGATGCGCCCGGAGTCGAGGGGGAGCATCCCGAACAGGGACATGGCGAGTTCGGTGCGTCCGGAGCCCAGCAGGCCGGTGATGCCGAGGATTTCGCCGGGTCGCACGCTCAGGGAGGCGTCGGCGAAGGCGCCGGCGACGGTTGCGCCCTCGACCTGGAGGATCGGGGCGTCGGTGATGTCGCCGGGCTGGTAGCGCTCCTCGTCGAAGTCGCGCCCGGTCATGTGGCGGGCGAAGCTGGCGCGGTCGAGCTCTTCCTTCGGGCAGGTGATGACCTTGTGTCCGCTGCGCAGGATGGTGAAGCGTTGCGCGATTTCGAAGACTTCTTCGAGCTTGTGGGACACGAAGAGGATCGCGATGCCGCGCGATTGCAGGTCGGCGACGATGTCGAAGAGGGCGCGCACTTCCTTCTTGGTGAGGGCGGTCGTGGGCTCGTCCATGATGATGAGTTTCGCGTCGCCCATGAGTGCGCGGCTGATGGCGACGAGCTGTTTGTCGGCGACGGAGAGGTTGCCGACGAGTTCGTCGAGGTCGACCTGGAAGCCGATTTTGGCGACGGCTTCGCGGGCGACTTCGCGCATGCGCGAGCGGTTGACGAGGCGGCGTCCGGCGGCGACTTCGCTGCCGAGCGCGATGTTCTCCATGACGGAGAGGTTGGGGAAGATGGAGAAGTCCTGGTAGATGACGCGTACGCCCGCGTCGATGGCGTCGGCGGGTGTCAGTCGCGTGAAGTCGCGGCCCCCGATGGAGACCGTGCCCTGTTCGGGGGTGTGGACTCCGGAGATGACTTTGATGAGGGTGGATTTGCCCGACCCGTTTTCTCCGGCGAGGCAGTGGATTTCTCCGGGCGCGATGTCGAGGTCGATATCGACCAGGGCTCGCACGCCTGCGAAGGATTTGCTGACGTGTCGTACCGCCAGCACTGGGGTGTCCATGTGGTGTCCTTTCCGACGCGTGGTGCCGACCCGGGGCCACGGCCTCGTTCATTGGGACGAGGCCGTGGCGCGCGGGTGGTCGTGTGCGGTGTATCGGTTAGAAGCCGAGGGAGTCGACGTTGTCCTTGGTGATCTGGATCCAGCCGTTGCCTTCGAGGACCTTGGTGGAGCCCTTCGAGAAGTGCATGGATTCGTAGCCCTTGACGCCGAGGTTGACGCCGTCTTCGATCTTTTCACCGTTGAGGATCTTGGTGGCCAGGGATGCCATGGCGTAGCCGGCGTCCGCGGGGTCCCAGAGGGTCAGGGTCGACACGGAGCCGTCCTTGAGGATCTGCGCGTTGGCGGCGGGCATGCCCGTGCCTGCGGTGAAGACTTTGCCCTTGAGGCCGAGTTCTTCGATGGCGCGGGCGGTGCCGGGCGCGTCGAAGGAGGAGGTGCCGAGGATGCCCTTGACTTCGGGGTACTTCTTGAGGACTTCCTTGGCGGTCTGGTAGGCGGTTTCACCGTTGTCCTGGGATTCGACGCGGGGCTCGGCTTCGAGCAGCGTCATCTTGGGGTACTTCTCCTTCTGGTGGGCGACGGCGCCGTCTGCCCATTCGTTGTGGGAGGCGTTGGTGACGTGGCCGACCATGGTGGTGTAGACGCCTTCTTCACCCATGGCTTGGGCGAGGTTGTCCATGATGAACGCGCCGTATTCGCTGTTGTTGAAGGCTTCGATGTCGTACATCGTGTTCTGCTGGGAGGCGCCTTCGTGGGTGACGACGACGATGCCTGCGTCCATGGCCTGCTTGAGGACGGGTTCGATGGCGCCGGGGTCGACGGGGACGACGCAGATGGCGTCGACGCCTTGGGCGATGAGGTCTTGGATGACCTGGGCCTGCATGGTGGCGTCGGTTTCAGCGGGGCCCTTCTGGAAGGCGTTCATGCCGGTGTCTTCGGCGTACTTCTTGACGCCAGTTTCCATGCGGACGAACCAGGGGTTGGTGGCGTCCTTGGGGACGACGGCGATCGTGTAGTTGCCGTCTCCGCCGCCCTTCGCGGCGGGGCTGGACGAGGATTGCGCGGTGTCGCCGGGTGTGCACGCGCCGAGGGCGAGGGCGCATGCGGATGCGGCGACGAGGGCTGTAGCTGCGAGGCGGGGCTTCATAGGAGTCTCCTCTGTGTGGGTCAACATCGGTGTTGAGGTTGTGGTTGTGCGGCGGCTCTGCTGGGGTGCGGTGGTGCCTGGCCTGTCCGTCTTCGTTGCTGGACCCGCCCTGCGGTGCCGCGTGTGCGGTGCTGCTGCGTGCCGGGTGCTCCCGTCCTTGGGGGCGCGTCGGCGTGCCCCCAATCCTAGGCCACGCGGGTGGTGGCGTTCACTTTCCGGGTCCGTAAGGGACGAGGCCGGGGCGGGTTTTTGGGGTGTGGTTGCGGCGGTTTTGGGCTGATTTGTCAGACCTATGGCGTCATAGTCCTAACCGAATTGAGATGGACTGAATCCAGTGAGTGCGGTGCAGCGCTCACACAACAAACCCTTTGCACAACCGTTCAGTGAATCGCGTCATACGTGCACACCTGAGCGACTCTGAGCACACCAGACTACCGCTCCCACAACGTGAGCCTCTCCCACCCCTCGGGAGCACCCGTTCGCGACATAGGGACAATGTCATTATGCGGGAACGTATCAAGCAACTGAGGCAGGCGATTGGCGGGAGACAGGTCGAGCTGACGATGCAAGTATTGAATGAGCGACAACTGCCCAAAGGAACGATTGCTCACACCAGCCACTTCTTGCAGCCGCTCGTCATCGCTAAGCTTCGGCTTAATATCAAAAACGCGATTAAACATACGCGCATGATGGGCAGCATAATTTCTAACAATATTCAGACACTTCAACCACGATGCGAGCTGCGGAGCAGCGAGTCCACACTCATCTGCAATGTCATGACGCACTTCCGTTGGAGAAAAGTCGTATAAGTACGACAACATCCCCCAGTCCATGATTTCAACGGCTGCCCAGATGGGCATGTCACCATGATAGTGTCGTCGATGATGCTCGACAAAGTCTTCTTTCGAAGAGTTTACAGCTCTTTCAAATTTCTCGACCCAAACCGCATGTCTACTACGACGACTCCCCTTATTCGATTGACGGGCATACGCACTTAGAAGTGTCACATCTTGATAAATGAATGGGTCAATACTTCCCAGTCGATACCCAAGCACCGTACGGATCGCCATTTCAATACGATCCAATTCGGCGAAGACGACATGCCGCATCCGCTCATCAAACTCGTATAGGTCGATGACCAAATCAAACGAAGCTCCATCGACAAACTCATCGCACGCCTGACCGGTATCCGGAGAAAAACGACGCATGGGATACCAATACCCCGACAGTCGATAGTAGTTCAGTCGAGCAAGCTTCTCCTCTGCGCGCTCAACGTTATCGATACGCATCCCACGACTTCGTAGCAGCTCAACCTGTTCGGCGTAAGTTTTAAACACTTTCACGCGAGTCACGACACAGATCGCCTCTCCCGAATAGCAAGGACCGGCCCTGGACTCCCGCCGCGAGGCGGGTAGCGGAACCGGTCATGTTGAGCACAACCATACTCTTCAACAACACGCCCATCACAACAAGCAGTAGTGACACTCACCACTAACCATAAGCGAGTGGGTTGACTTTACTGTATTGACGGTGCACTCAGCGGCCAACATCACGTCACAACTAGAAGATTGACACGCGGGGAGCATCCTCCCTGCTGACGTTAATCGTGATCTCCTTCGTCCGCCGCAGGTGCGGCAATGTAATACGCGGATCGAAGGGCGACGACCAGGAGAAGTTCTCGTAAACGTCCAGCCCGCGACCAAGATCGATCACCCAGCCGGTGTCGGTCACGATGCTACGGTCGTGGAAGTAATCAACGATGCTCCAATCGATGACGATCCCGAACTGTCCCCACGACTGCTGTAGCTGTTCGAACGTCGCTTCCTGCTTCGCGCGATAGTCATCCTCATCGCTCGCGCAGGTCTCGATAACAACGCGCGGCAGCCTAGCAGCATCAGCATGCTGAATAAGCTGCAGCAGAATTTCGTGCACGTTTCGGATTTGATACGGATGACGCAAGTACGGGTCACGGATCCGAATCTCAGCCGCATCGAACAGGTACGGGAGCAGGATGTCCGGCATGGAATTACCCATGCTCGGCTCGATCTTGTAGCGCTTGGGGATGGCGCGTGCTTTCAACAGGGCTCGACGGTCAAAGACCGGCAGGGCCGGCTTATTGTCTCCGCGTGCATCGACTACAACGTCCGACTTCGGAAGACCGTCGGAAAGCTCTCCGGCATCCCATTGACCGCTCCCCCGCTCATCAGCATCACCGTGCGACGTGAAGTACTGCGGATAATCCAGTTCCTCCTGCGTGGGAACGGATCGGGCGCTCGAGGCATCGTAGCGATCCTGGTCCACGCGCCCCAGCATGTACGTGAAGTGAGAGCCGGACGCAGCCATCGTGTCATCGAGTCGGATGATCTGATCCTTGACGCGCTTACGCCCCTCGATCGCAAAGCGGAGCAGCTCCTCAAGCTCCTTAGGATCACCGTCGCGTGCAGGGAAGATGAGTTTCGCCAGTCCCGAGAAGGTCTTCCGCACGGCATCCTGATCGCGCTTAGACATAGCCGGATCGAGCGTCGCGAGGGTGTCCAGGTCACCGGAGTAATCCAGGGTGCGCAGGTGCCGCAGCGCCTCCGCCAGGTAATCGACAATGAGCCCGTACCCGCGCGAGAAGAGCTCGGGCCGCACAATGTCCACTTCCCATCCGGGCAGGTAGTAGTGGATGCGATCCATGTACGCCGTGTCGTGGTAGGCCTCGGGCAGAGCCTCGAAAAGGTCGGCGCTGGCCAGCATCGCAGGCACGGTCCGCGTCGTGTTGCCAACAAAGACCATCGAGGCCTCGGCCGTGATCGTGCTGTCGCCACGCGAGAACGACTTGTTCGCGAGGTAGTTCTTGAGCGTGTCGACCAGACTGCGCTCCACGCGCTTGTGCCCGGCAAATTCATCGAAGGCGACGACGTCCCAGTAGCCAACCAGGCCGATGCGCCGGGTCGCGTTATTAACGAAGAGCTTCGCCAGCGTCACCTCACCGCCCGACACGAGGATGCCGTGGGGCGAGAACTCGGAATAGATATGCGATTTTCCGGTGCCCTTGGGGCCCAGCTCGACGAGGTTGTAGTTGCGTTCGACGTAGGGAATGAGGCGGGTCAGCTGGAAGAGTTTCGAGCGTCGGCTGAGCTTATCGGGATCGAGGCCGACCGAGGCGACGAGCAGGTCAATCCACTGGTCGGCGCTGAAAGAGGCGCGCCCCGTGCAGTAGCGGCCGAAATCAAAGCGCGACAGCTGGATGGCTTGAAGGCGGGAGACGATCCACGGACTGGATGCTTTTGCTCCGGAATCTCCCATCGGTACGTAGGACATCTCGGCTATGCACCAGACGCCACCGGTCAGGAGGCGGTCGTTCTCACGAACGGTCTCGTCGGATACCAGCGCGTTCGTGACTCCAAGGTTCTCGAAGGACGCGCTGTATCGGTCGTGGGTTTCGTCGAGGCTGACGGAGACCTTGTCGATGATGCGGTACTGCCCCGCCTCGCGGATACGGGACTTGATGAGCTCAGAATCTCCGCGGTTGACGTAGTGCTTGGCAAGGATGCGACGGACACTCTCAACGCCCTCGACAATGGCCGTTTCGCTCGTGGTCGCGCAGTACTGCGCAAGCAGGAATTCGAGTACGTAGGAGGGGACGATCGCGTTGCCCTTCACCTGGCCGACCAGGTCCTTGCGGACAACGAAGCCGTCGTATGCGCGCGCGGCGATCTCCTCGTACGCCGCAAGCTTCCCCCCGTTGCTGCCCCCAATCAGGGACGAGGCCGGGGCATCCCCGCGCTCTACCGCTTCTTCGGGCGAGATGCTCATAGGTCGAATCCTCCGAATCCTCCGAACCCGTTGTCGTTGAGGGTCAGCTCGTGGGTGGCGACGGGCTCGCCGACAACCTGTCCGTGAACGGTCTTGTAGGCGACAATCCGGACGGCTTCGCCGGAATGTCTCTGCAGCACCCCGTCGAAAAGGATGAGTTCGCTGCTCTGCTTGAGCGACACCTCGGAGCGCTCGCCCGCGTCCAAGGTAATGACGCGAGTGCTCGACAGTTGCTCACCCGACATACTCTCGAGGCCGATCGTGACGGTGAGCGGGCGTCGCGTCGGGCTGATGGGCTCTTGTTGGATGACGCGGGGGCTGAATCGGTTGACCTTGAGAGACGTGTCGTCGTAGTGCAGGGCGATACCGACGTCACGGACCTCCTCGGCGCCACCGCTGCCCACCGACACCTCGATGACGGGGGTGGTGATTTCCTGGAGCGAGGCACCGCCATGGACGAAGTGGTTTCCTCGGCCCTGGATGCGGATGCGGCGGGTGCCGTAGGGCAGGGCGATGCTCGGCCCGTCTGCCAGGCCGACACTCGTCGCATCGAAGGCGACGAAGTCGTCCGTCGACTCCAGATCCTTGCCGAGGACGTAGCGGCGCTTCCTCACGGATACGGAACGCCCACGCGGGATGCCACCCTGCTTCGCTGTGTCATCGTTGGCGGGTTCGCTGTCCTGGAAGAGGAATCCGTGGTCCGCGGTCACGAGGATGCGGGTGATATCCGCGGAGATGAGCTTGCCGACGAGGCCGGAGAGCTCCTCGATCGCGCGGTTAACCGCATCGGGGGTGGCGCTTTCCGAGGCCGCGTGATCGCCGGTCGCATCGATGACGTCGTGGTAGATGTACACGGTGGAGGCACCTTTGAACTTCGAGCGCATCGCCTTGACGGAGTCGCTCGCGAGCTCCTCGTAGGTAAACGCACACCCGTCGACACCAGCGAGGATTGTCCGGCGCGCATCGATCCCAGACGTCGATTGGCCGTCGGCCTCGACGATCACTTGGTCTTTGCCTCGCACACCGAGGGTCAGCTCTCGATGCGGGAGCAGCGCGGCCATGCCAAGGGCGGTGATCGACGGCAGCATCGTGTACCAGGGGTTCACGGCGACCGCGCCGCGTCCGAGGGAGCGCAGGTGATCGGCGAGCTCGATGCCGGCCTCGTATCGGAGAGCGTCGGAGATGATGACGACGGTGCGCCTGTGGGAACCGGCGACGAGGAGACGGTGGAAAGAATCAATGCGCCCGCTGGACGGAGGAACGGTGATGTCCCATGTGCGCATGCCGCGCAGGGCGTCATCCCACGTACGCGAGAGGGGGCGCAGGTAGTCATCGCGGTACGCGTTTTCGACGTGTCGGTCGAGGTCGGTGAGGACGTCGTCGACATGAACGGCTCGGGAGGCGCGCACGTAGTGGCGATACTCCTGGTCGATGGCCCACAGGCCACCATCCGGGTCCGTGTAGCGGGAAAAGCCCTCGGCTGCGTCCGAGAATGCGATACCCGGGAGCGCACGCAGGTGGGTGAGCAGACGTGCCCCCGCGCGGGCGGCATCCCACAGCGCCTCCGTGTCTTCGAACCAGAGCCCTTCGCGGCGCCTCCCACGCTGTTCTTCGACCTGAGCGACGCCGACGGATCCGTCGATGATTCCGCGGACGAGGCGGGAGATGAGTTCTCGGTCAACGCCTGGCGTGGTCGTGTCGATGAGGAGGGAGTCGGTGGCCGCAGCGTGCAGCGCTGAGCTGGCTCCGGTGGCCTCGTCGACTCGCCTGGCCCATCGGCGGGCGTCATCTCGCGTCGCGACATCGCGGGTCCACATGCTGAAGTCGCGCTGGGCGGAGTTGTGCCGGTGATCCCAGCCGGTCGCGTTCATGACGAAGAGCCAGGTCATGAGCGCGTCGAAGGTGTGTTCGCCGTCGTATCCCCAGATGGCGTGAGCGCCTTCCCAGAAGTACGCGTCGAGACCCCACTTGAGGGCATCGAGCGGGTTGTCCTGCGTCATGGAGGCGAGCTTGGCGAAGAGGACGGAGAAGGAACGCTGCTGCGTCTTGAGCAGAACGGCGCTCATCGCGGCGAGGAAGGTCTTGCGATCGGATCGCTTGTTGGTGTCGCCGATGGCGCCGAGGTGCTTCTTGAGGTCGGCGACGCGAGCGGTGGAGTTGAAGAAGGGGGCGTATGCGTCGATCACTGCGGCCAGCGAGGGGTCGACAACGAGTTCACGCACAAGGAGAGTCGAGGCGTCTGCCTTGAAGGTGGGGTATCCGCATCGCACGTCGGCGAGGAGGTCCTCTTCGAGGGGCGGGAGCTCGCCTCCGCGGTAGAGAACGTAGCGGGACTTAGTGTCTTCGGCGAAGATGCGGAGTTTAGTTTCGAAGAGGTTGGCGTTGATCGTGATGAGGGTGGCGCCGTCGAGCAGTTCTTGGACGGCGTCAAGATCGTCCGCGTATTCGCCGTTGCGGTCCAACCACGTGACGATGCGCCCGTGCTCAAGCAGGGCGTTGAGTTCCTCTGCCAGCCGAGAGGCATCGATTCCGCTCACCAGTTACACCTTTCCTCACTGTTCAACGCAGCGTCGTCGGCTACGCGAAAGCCTCCCTTTCTGCGAAAGCGTATCATGCGTCTCCATGAGAATAGGAGAACAAATCACCTGCTTCACCAGAGGAAATGACGACAGACATGCCGCCAAAAGCAGCAAGGTCAACAATTGAAAGTGACTCGAACTTTAAACGCATAGGATCAGTCAACCACTGCCATGGCCACGGGTTCACAACTGCTTGAGTCTTTGCTACGACCGCTTCAAGATCACAACACAGCGATTCCACGTACCCGATCTCAATATTAAGAACACGCGCGATCCTCTGTAGCCATATCTCAAACAATCCACTATTCGGAACCATCCGACAACGCTTGACGATCTTAAGAAGATACTCCTGCTGAGCAACACGATCTTCTTTTTCCAGTAGTTGACTAAGAATTCGAGCACCGATCGGATAGCAGCGCGGATTACGAACAACAATATCAACAATTTGAGCAATGAGAACATCTCGCCTTCCCGGGAATCTCTTCGTAGAGTCGAGATCCTTACTAATTTTCTGCAGTTCACGAACGATCGTTCCCGACTGCGGATAATCTCGAGCAAAATGACTCAAAGCTAGAAGTCTCTTGTGAAACGTCATTCGTGCATGGCCACGGAGGAGCCATTCAACCTTATCAGCCTTCACAGAATCGAGAACAACATCATCTGACAAAGCTGTCTTTGCCGCACCAAGCTTAAAATTCAGGCCAGAAAGGACATTCATCAGCTTGAGAAGAATGGAATGGGCAGCTTCACGAGATGTCGCAAATATGCGATAATCATCGCGATAACGCAGTATATGATAGTCCTTATCAGATAACATGGAATCCATTGACAACTCATCCGATAGCAACATATCTGCATACCCAAGCACTATCTCTGCAATAAAATCTGACAGCACACTCCCCTGCGGAATCCCTACAGTTTGCCGCGAATGCATATTTTGAATATTACTATCAATGTAATCACCAAGCATCTTACTCGCACCATTTGACACGGCACTACTCTTTGCTTGAGACTTTCCATGGAGCGCCCAGGAAATACTATGGGTATAGATAGCACCATAACAGTCCGAAATATCAGTTTTAATCATATACGGGAACTCTAACGACAGAGCGATTGATTTTTGCTCAAAAGAATTCCACCAGTTTACAATTGCACCCCTTTGCGCGTGGCGAAAGTGACCCCTAGGAATACTGCAGCATTCTTGATTTTGATTTCGCTGAAATTCGATAAAACGATTCTTAACTAATTCCCAGTTTTCAGGCTCAGTCAACTTATAGACTATTGAAGAATAGATTAGCGGATTTATCAATTCCAACGGGCGCCAACTAAGAAGCCCATCCTTATTTGAAAGGATGCGATAGTTAACTCCTTCGTATATATCAATTAAGACTGCCGAGTCATCACGATACCCCGCAATATTACCATTTCCAGCCCTATGCTTATTAAGCGCGCTTGGAACAACACGTGCACTCCAATACTTATTAACTAGCTTCTCTGCTTGGGATAGAACTTCAGAAAAATCGTAATACTCCGGGAGTGGCACAGTGCAATACGATTCCGGCTGCATCAACAGACGTCGGGCCTGATCGTGATCCAGATCAAGAATAGTGGGATTCGGCTTCATGCTTATCAATCACTCCACCACGCGTTGTTCTTCTTGATTTCCCCGCGGGCCCACTTCAGGTCAGTCGCGATTCCCTTCTTAACTTCTGTCGTGGCGGCACCGATCGCCGGCTGCGGGAGGTCCTTCAGGTCCGAGCGCCAGCCGTAGGCGAGCTTGAGGCGATTGATGCGCACGCCGTCGTCCAGGTCCAGGTGGATGCGGCGCTGGGCGAGGGGCTGCAGGACCGAGTCAATAAAGCCCTGAACCTCCGCTACCTGCGCGTCGATCTCCGAGCGCCTCTTGTCGATGCGAGCACGCTCACGATCGGCCTTCCTATCGTCACCCATCACGGCGTCGCGCTCGCGCCCGACAGCCTCCGATTCCGCCTTGAGGCGATCGACGAATGGGGCCGCGTACTTGGTGAGGACCTGTCCGACTGTGTCGGGCGTGTAGCGGTGCAGGTAGATGAGCGCCCGGAACGTACCCTTCGGCGACTCGAGGGACCAGTACACGGGGCGGCCACTGTAGTCCTTCTGGTGGTCGGCGGCGAAGGACTTCGCCATGTAGTCGTCGAGCGCCCGTTCGGGGTCGGCGGGGATCACCGGTGGGACAAACTCGGCCGTGTTGCTGCCGGGCTTCACGGCCAGGCAGCGGGTCAGGAACTCGATATTGTCGCCCAGGTCGGAGGCTCCGAAGACGACGCGCAACACTGCCTTCACGCGACGCGAGGCGTCGTCGTCGAAGGCACCACCGGTGACGGGAATGATGCCGTCGTCGTCGGGATCGAGACGCGACTCGACGACGCAGGCACGGAAGTCGTCGAGAGTCGAGGCCTGATCAGCCAGCACGAGGCCGGGCACGTCAACGCTGTAGCGGCCCATGGTGACGCCGATGGCCCATGAGATGAGTTCGCGCGCGCTGCGCTGATAGTGCAGCCAGCGGTATTCGTCCTCGCTACGCTCGGGCGCTCCCTTCGTGGGGGCGAAGGCGAAACGCGGGTTGTAGGTGAGGGAGACACGCGAGAGGGGGACCTCGACCTCCACCTCGTCCGCGAGGCCGTAAACGTCCACCCAGTAGCGGTTATTCTCCGTCTCCAGGCATTGCGCTTCCTTGGCCGTCTCGCAGCTGCGGCGGTACCAGTCGTCGAAGGCATCCTGAAGCAGCGAGTGCCCGCCGCGCAGGAAGGGCGGCCGGGCGAAGTCCCACGATGTCTCGCGAGCGTCCCAGTCGGAGCGGAAGATGTCGATCAAGCGCTCAATACCCGTCGACTCAAAGGACTCAGGTTCAACCCACGGAAGATTCCTTACTTGGCCAACCTCGAAGTGTGTCCCTGGTGCGATGGCCTCGAGGACGGTAGTCACTACTCGCGAGTTGGCATAGCCCAGAACCTTGAGCCGGTCAGAATCCGTCGGAAATACAGCTTGCCCAACATGGCTAAAGATACTTGAAGCCTCATATAGACGGAACGAGGGCTCTCCACTAGAAACGTTCGACCAGGAAACACAGGGCCGGAAGTAGCAATCTGTTCCCTGAACACGAGTACCACATCCAGGACGCGACTCTATATAATTGTAATAGTCAGCACCATCATCAAGCCAATTTACGACGAGGTTTTGATTACCCCACCAGCGCCTGAATTCTCCGCCCTTGTTATAGGGGAACCACTTTGCTGCCGATGCAGTAGCATCCGATCGACCACTCGCCTTAAAGTACGAATGATTCGCTGAGACTTCAAACCACTCGCGAACAAACAACGAGTTATTTCCCGTACACAAACCTGCCCGAGGGTTTGTAACCTCGCCAAGCGGCACGCCATGCTCAAAAGCCGCCAACATCTGTCGACTTGCCCAGTAGACAACGGGCCTTCCGGGAATAAGGTCGAAGACGCTCTGTTTCGTCTCATAGCGCCCATATTCAGCATTCAGGAACAACCGACGAATAACATCGATAGAACGAACCTCTACATGCCGCTCGAAAAGACGCCGGAAGACCGATACATGATCATCTGGTGCAGCGCGGTTACAGAATGTGAATCCAACGGAACCGAAGTCCGATCCAAACAGACCACGTCCAAAGTGAACCATCGTTTCGAGGCACTGATGATCAAGAAGATCTATCCTAAATTTCTCAAATGATGACAGGGACATCCATCCGGGTAACACAATCATTCCCCAAGACCCACGATCTGCAGTCAGATAACGCGCCCGAACCATAAATCCCGAGTACAAATCGTCTTTAGCGACGGAGTAGAACTTGCCCATAAATTGTTTCAGAGCAGTTCCAAAATTCTGTCTACCCAAATACGGCGGGTTCGCAATCAGGGTCGTGTAACGGCCATCCTCGAGGATCTCGCACATGTCGGCGGCGCGCAGCCACTCCTCGCTGTCCGCGCCGCCCAGCAGCTGCTGCCTCTCCCCTGCTTCGATGCGGCGCGCAATCTCGCGGAACAGGGCAGATGCACCCTCGGGCACGCGGATGAGAGACCCGTAGGTGTCGGCATAGTGCAGCTGCTCAATCAGCTGCGAGACGCCGAGGGAGACTCCGTCCCCGGAGGCGTCCGCAATTTCTGCAGGGCTCAGCTCATCGAGTTCCACAGAATCGACGTGAACGATCCTGGGCCCCCGCCACAAGGTCTCGCCACCCCGCTGGCTCTCGCGCTCGATGCGCTCAAGGAATCGAGGATCGTGCTCGACGGCCTTCATCGTCAGGGCGAAGGATGCCAGCTGCGCCGCACGCTCGTCCACGTCCGCCCCGTGCAGGTTATTCTCGAGGATCAGACGGGCGATCCGCCTGGTCGGGTATCCGGCCTCGTCGTACATGTCCCACAGGACATCGAAGGCGTAGGTGAGCATGTGCCCGGAGCCGCAGGCCGGGTCGATGACGCGGAAGTCCTCCGGGTTGACGATCGCCAGCCCCTGGTCCTCCTGCCCCTCGGCAGGGGTCACCAGGTATTCAAATTGCTCCCGGAGCGCCGAGTCCGGGTGGGCGCGCAGCCACTGCATCCCCAGCGTGTTCTCCACCAGGTAGCGCACTACCCAGTCCGGGGTGAAGAGCTGCGTGACAGGAGCCAACGTGTCCTTGTCGATCTTGGCATTCGACTCGTTGATTTCCTTCTTGCGGGCGGCGATGTAGAACTGGTAGAGCCAGCCGATCACCTCAACATCCATGCGCCCGGACTCGTTGGGGCCGATCGCCGCCACGATGTCGGCGCGCACGGACTCACCAGCAGACAGGAGATCCGCGGGTGGAACCAGGTTCGTCCAGTCGTCCGCCTCCGGGAAGACGCCCGGCATGACCAGGTGCCAGGCGGCAAAGTATTCGCGGAGCAGCAGGACGTAGGTGTCCAGGTCCCTGTTCTCGAAGAGCAACTGCGCCGCCCGCGCTCGCGCGTCCTCTCCGATGCGCCGGTCGAAGTCGCCTCCACGGGCACATTGCACGCACTCGGGAACTCCCGTGCCCGATCCCTCGGCCGGAGTGACAACTCCGTAGTCGCCCGAGATCCCCATCGCGTCCATGTAGCGCAGGGCTGTCAGGCGGTTGAACCACGAGTAGGCGACCACCTTCGCGGCGCCCAGCACCCGGATACCACCGGCCTCGGCGTGCTTGTCGACAGCCTGGGTCAGGCGCGAGCGGTCGGCATCGCTCAGAAGAGGATCGGCCATCTTGCGTTCGATCGCCGCCACGGCCATCTCGATGAGGCGCTCGCGCGACGCGGTCGCCAGGGACTCCAACGCTGAGGTGTTCATGACCTACCCCTTCAGAGGCGCAACTGCTTGCCGTCGTTCACAGCCGCAAGCATCTGCTCGCGAAAACGCTCGACGTATTCGTTGACCTGGTCCGGTGTTGACAGGAGGCCGTTCGTCTTCGGCAGCAGATCCGCCAGGCGCACGATCGTCGGCCTCGGGGCCGGCTTCGTCGCCTCGTCTGCGTCCGCTTGCTGCGCAGCCGTCGCCGACTCGATCAAGTCGCGGTAGAGGTCGTCCACACGCTGATCAAGCTGACGGCCGATTTCCTCCGCGTGACCGGGCTTCGACACCCGATTTACCGCGTCGCAGAGACCCTCCATTGTGGCTTCAACCCTCAGCCGGGCATACTCCGACGCGGCCTTGAACTCGGAGGAACCGCGAATACCCGCCACGGCCTCGTCGATGCGTCGCAGCACCTTGTCACGCTGCGCCTGTACCAGCGCACGACGCGCCGCGTCGATACGTCGAACCAGCGGAGCAATCTCCTGCGTGCGCACGTACAGCCTCGAGTCACCCGCGAGCTTCCCAAGCTCATCGATCGCCTGCTTACCATCCTCCGTGAGCTCGAAGAACGACAGGCTCTCCGCCTCCGCCAACGCATAACGAAGCTCCTGCTCGTGGCCCTCCACAAACTCCCGGTAGGGCATGAGGAACTCGTCGACGATCTCCATCAGCTCGTCAAATCCGCCGCGGATCTGCGGGGCAAGCATCTCCTCCTCGGTGTGCTGTGTGGTTGTGAGCGGCGTCAGCAGGTCGAGGGCCTCTGCGACCTCGTCATCAAAGCTGTACCAGTCGGACCTGTATCCCTTGAGCAGCTTCACCCACTCGGCTGCCTTGGCCTCAACCGCGCGGACGCGTGAAGGGCCATCCTGCGGGGACTCCCCCGGGACAAACTGGCCGACAAAACGCTGGAAATCCGCGAGCGCAGCGCGATCCAGGTGCTTCTTTTTCTGCAGCAGCACGCGCCCCTGCCGGTTCACGTCGCGCAGGGCGCCTTCCAGCTCCGTGCGGGTGAGAGGCCTGTCGTTCTCGAGGGCTTCAAGCAGCTCCAGGCGAAGGGCCGTCGCCACGATGGCCAGGACCGCATTCTTATCCCAGCCGAAGGGGGCTTGGCCGTAATACTCGATCGCGTTCTTCACAAACACGTTTTGGCCGTTGAGCACGCGTGCCTGCTCCACCCACTGGGCGCATTCACCCGCCAAACGCTGCGCGATATCCACGCCCGGGTCGACGTCTAGCGTCGCGTCCTCCTGATCGCGCAGGAAGGACGCAATCTGCCCGTCCTTGAGGCTCGCCAACGGCTTTGCATCCTCGATACGCATATAGACTTTCTGGGCAAGACGAGTCAACCCCAGCTCAATCACGTCCGCTGGCGTCTTTGCTGTGCCCGTCTTCACTTCCTCACCAGCAACAAACAACGACGCCCGCATAAGAGCATCCTTCACGGCCTCGCCGATCACTCGACGACGCTGCTCGTTGTCTTCCTTGTGCGTCAGGATGATGCGCTTACGCAGGCCAGAGGCCGCGCCCGCTTGGCGCTTCACGTACTCCTCCGTCTGGCAGAAGACACGCACGTCCTCGAGGATCTCGGAGCTGACATCGAGCCCCAATGAGAGGGTGTCGTGGCGGACGACGCTCTCGTGGCGGATACCCTCCTCGTCTAGAGAGGACTGCGGCGTAAATACCGAGATCACCAGCGGCTCAGCCTGTTCGCGGCGCCCGTCAACAAACAGGGACACGCGCATGGAACGGTTCGTCCCCGGGTAGACGAAGCTCGTCGCCGAGGTGCCGGCGTGCCTACGGATATCGGTGCGCAGCAGATCTGTGACCTCCCGCGGCTCGACGACGATTTGGCTGATCTCGCGCCGGACTTCCTTTTCTTCGTTCGTCATGTACGCGTAGGTTCCGTCCGCCTGACGCTGCACGTACACCTGATCCGCCAGGGTGCGAAGCGCACGCCCAACGCGCTCCTCCAGATCCGTCGCGTCCTGATCCAAGGAACGCCGCAGCAGGACCGCAATATTGCGCGGATATGCGTGGAAGGAGTCCACGTAGCGAACGAGCAGGAGGACCTTTAGCACGCTCATCGTGAAGGGGTCGCGCGTGTGTGAGTCCTGGGCGGCGCGCCCGATATTGTCCTTCACGTCCGACTTCAGCATCGCCGCGATGCCGTCGTAGAAGCGATCAAAAGACGCAACCGTGCCCAGCTCGTCATCCGTCAGCTCCTGCGCGATCTGCTGGCACACGCCCAGCAGCGAACGCGCACCCACCGACGAGTGACGGCCCGTGAACAAATCATTATCGGACAGGCCTCGCATCGCCTGCGTGAACATCTCGAACTGGTAGTCCACGAACGGGTATTTCGCGACGAAGCTATCCCTGGTGAGGTAGTTGTCGTACTTCTTCGTCCCCTCCGGGAACCGGAACATCGATGGGAAGCCCGCACCGAGGCGCTGCCACATCGCATCCAGCTCGTCCGTCCCCTGCTTGCTCTTCGTCAGGAGGCGGCGAGCGATAACGTCCGTGACCTCCTCCGTCGACAGGCTCACCTTGATCGCGAAGCGCCCCTGAATCTTCGAGAAGTCCGTGCTGCGGCGCTCGTTCATCTGCGCCGTGATACCGCTCAGCTCCTCCTGCGAGGTCACAAACACCCAGGCGCGACCGGGGCAATGCGTCGCCAGCTGCTCCGTGATGGTCTGCAGATTCAGCATCAGCTGCGAGTCATCGCCGATGAACTGGCCGACCTCGTCGACAAAGAAGGCGATGCGTTGGCGAGGCCCCTGACGATCCAGCCACGAGGCGACGTCCTGCGCGAAGGCCTCGGCCGACAGGTTGAGCTGCTCCCGATAGCTGCGGAAGGGCTGATCCACCTGGTGGCCCAAGCGGGCCAGGGCCTTCGAGACAAGCGCCTCCGAGAAGACCGTATTGACCCGTCCGACTTCCCAGGTGTGCCCAGCTTCCTCCTGGTAGGCCTCGCGGAAACGCGCCAGCTCTCCCCGATCCTCCAGGTCGCGCTCAAGCGCACCAACCCCCAGATCCTTCGAGTACAGGCCGCGCGCCTCAAAGTAGACCTTGTAAAAGACCTCGATCATTGCCGATCCGCGCTCGCGCGTCGACTTATCGTCTTTCGCATCGATATTGAAAAGCACCGCGCGCGTGGGCGTATGCAGGCTCCTCTTGAGGTCGGCGATAATCGTCTCGTCGCCCGCTACCTTCTGCTCGAAGGCTCGTTCGACATCTTCGCGGGTCACCGGCTGACTTCCCGCCTGCTCACCGAGCAGGTAGGACAGCATCTTCAGCAGGTGCGACTTACCCGAACCGAAGAAACCCGCGATCCACACGCCGTTCGACGGAGCATCGACCTGGTTCCACGCATCAACAATCCGCGACAGACCACTGCGGATCTCGCTGGTCATGACGTATTCGTCGACCTCGGAGGCGACCTTCGAGACATCATCAGCCTTGATGACACCGTCGATCGACCGGAAAATATCCTTCGCGTATAGACCCTTCATGTCCATGCGTCACACCTTTGTCTTTCAGTTCGCCGACGGTTCTAGAGTAAGCGAGAAGTCCACCAAATCAAAAGCCCGGTAGTAGTTGTCCTGGGAGATTTGGTCGAAGAGGACGAGCGCCGAATGAGTGGACGGCGACTGGTGATACGACCCTGGGAAAGTCACCACCAGTGGCACGCGCCCCAGCAGGGGCTGCAGGCAGTTCAACAGCAAATGCGTGCGCACGAGCGGAAACAGGTGGTGCACCCCGGAGAGCAGGATGGCATCAACGCTGTCCTCTCCCCCAACCTCGTCCACGGCCTTCTTAATGGCGGGTGCAAGCAAGCCCTCAACATCGATTACCTTGCTCAGCGCATCCCGGAAAGTCTCCGGAGGCAACGTCCTTTCCATCGCCAACATCTGATCGAAAAAAGGAGATCCCTTCCAGATATCGACCGCAAGCGCAAACACGTCGATATCGGCTAGACGGTAGCGCTCCTCACGCAGGCGGCGGCGCAGCCGCGAAAGCTCCTCGTCGACAGTCGGCTCCCACTCCGGCTTATAGCGCAGAATGAAGAAAGGGACCTCGTTGCTCAGGCCCTCCATCTTCTTAAAGCGCTCTGAGGTAAGCACCCGGAAGGCGCAATCAAAGGTCTCCCTGAGCGAATCCAGATACGCCCCTCGCATCGACACCGACCGTACCTTCCTCTCGCGCAATGCCCCTCACCGGGCTTCTCATACCGTACCGCAGACCACCCACAATTCGAGCCCAATCATGGCTCCTGCGTCACAATTTCCCGAATAACTGTCAGCCAAGGACATCAAACTGGAACTGCGCGACCGGGAACGACTCCCGCATCGGCCAGCCCCACGGTTGGGGAGCCGCGTTCACCAAGCGGGCAACCCCCACGGGAACCACGACCGGTAAAGCAGCCCCGGCCTCGTCAATGAATCCCACATCGCGCGTGCAGCGCAGAAAGACCGAGCGTACTTTCTGCCCACTCTTCACCGTCAGCGTCGACATCGCGGGGTCCACCCTGCGCTGGCGCTCCACAAAGTCGTCGATATCCGACGCTGTCAGTGGAGCCTCATCGACGACCAGACGCGTCCAGGCAACCTCGCGCGCGCACGCCGCAAACACATAGGACTCCGTCACGAGAGCCAGCCACATGACAAGCTCCCATCCGTACTCGCGACTGGCGACGAATCGGAGGGCGTCATCCTCCAGGAAGGACAGGTGCTTCGTCGTCGCACTCGCCAAGCGTCGACGCGTCGACTCTGAGCCCGCGACCACCAGGTTCTGCTCGAACAGGACGTCGCTCGCCTCACGCGCGCTCATGCCGGCGGCCATCAGCTCAGCCGCCTCAAACGTTCCCGCGTTCGTCGCGCCGCCCACCGTGATAGTCGAGGCCAGTCTGCGATCCGACACGACGCCACCTCTCACGGTCTATCTCATTAAACGCGGCGGTTTCCACGCCAGGAACCTCACTATCATCGCACATGGTTGTCCCCGCGCGGACAGCCGCGCGGGGACAACAACGTGTTTGTGATCAGCACTAGCTGAGCCAGGTTGGCTGAACGTAGCGGAAGAGAACGACAATCACGGCTGGCACGCAAGCAAGCAGCAGGGCACCCAGAATACAGTGCCAGCCCGGAACGGGAAGATGATCGATAAGCCAGGCGCTGACGCTACCCGCGCGCCCCGTTGCAAGTCGGCGCTCACAGAACTCTCGAATCATCATTCCGAGGGCAAGGAAGAAGAGCACCGCCGTCGCGAGCATCGCCACGAAAACAACCGAAACATAGGGGAAGGCATTCTCAGCACTGAGCAAATCGAAGGCATCAGCGAACGGTACCAGTTTTTCATCTCCGGCAGCTTCAGACAGCATCCGACTTAGATCCGGCATGGACAGTCCGGATTTTCCCGTAGACAAGGTGAAGCACGACCAGTAGGTCGCATAGGTAGACGTCACCGCGAAAATACTCGCAACGATGGCGGAGCCCAGTGTCTTCGACAGGTGCCTACACCGCAGGGAGAGCCCTGCGGTCAGCAATGACGTCGTCATCAGAAACACGGAAGTGATCACGAGGAAGCTCACCAGAATCTCGTAGTACCTCATGAGGAAGATAGCAATGACGACGAAGGCAGCAAAGCCAAGCCCAATCATCAGCCACATGTCCGCATCACTGTCGGCCCTTCTTGAGCCGCTCTCACCGGCGACAGTCACGTGTGTCGAGTTGTCGTCACCAATATGCGTATAGTTCCTATCCCCGACAATCGTGACAGCTCTGTCACCTACGTTCACTATTTGCTGATTGACCATCGGACGTGATTCATCAGAGGACAGCACAATACCGGAGTCAGCGGGGGCAATCTTCTGAAGTACAACACCAGAAATCACACCACTCAAAGTACCTACAATCAGTTCAGGTAACCAGGACACAGCCTCTCCTCTCATCATTGAGCTCGAGAACAAATGAACATCACTGTCAAGTGAATTATACCGGTTATTGTAGAGTTTACATCTACTTGTCAAGCCTTCTACTTGTATACGCAGGTCATCACCCCTGAGCTACGCCCACCCCGCGCGAACCCGCCCGCCTGACGATCGCCCACCACGCGCATCAACCAACATCTGAGCACATTTGCCCCAACAGCGCCATCTCCAACAATTTGAGGGTGGAGCCTCAATCGCACCTATGTGCATTTTGAATGCGCCTCGCTTTGACACAACGTGTGCATCCCCGCCACCCATGCAGGCGGCAGCTACCGAAGCACCACACTGCAAACACGCAGATAAACCCATATTTTCAGCGCATTTCCAACGAAACCGACGCGCCACACTCATCGCGATAACGTGGCCTCGCGCCCCCTCACGCGCATGTGACAGCTTCATTGTTCCTCACTGCCAGGCGGAGTAGTCTCTGCATTCATCGCCGCGCAGAAAGAATGGCCTTTCCGTGTGCGCGAGATCAGCAATTGTCATTCACAGGTGAGGCAAAAGCATCATGACCGAGAACAAGTATCTGGCAGACGGTCCTCTCGTCGTAGCAATCGACTCCTCGACGACGTCCACGAAGGCGATCGTCGTCGACGCAGAAGGAAACATCTGGCACACAGCCAAGCAGAATATCCAGCTGCACACCCCCGCGATGGACCAGTACGAGCACAACCCGATCCGCTGGTGGGAAACCAGCCGCGCCACCATCGGGGAGGTGCTCTCCAAGCTCTCGCCGACGGACCGCAGCCGCATCGCAGCCATCGGCATAACCCACCAGCGTGAGTCCTTCGCCCCCTTCGACAAGGACGGGCGTCCGCTCCGAAACGGCATCCTATGGCTCGACGGCCGCGCCACAGAGCAAATCCGCCGCTACGGCAGCGAACACATCCACGAGCTCTCCGGAAAGCCAGCCGGCGTCACCCCCGCCATCTACAAGATGGCCTGGGTCAAGGAACACGAACCCGAGATCTTCGCTGACGCCTACAAGGTGATGGATGTTCACGGCTACGTCGCCTGGATGCTCACCGGCCGCCCCGTCAGCTCGCAGGCCGCCGCGGACTCCCTCGGACTCTTCGACATCCAGAAGCGCGACTGGTCCGACGAACTCCTCGACATTGCGGGCGTTTCCCGCGAACAGATGGCAGACCTCGTCGAACCCTCCTACGAGATGGGCACTCTACGCAAAGAACTCGCCGAGGAGTGGGGCATCGCCGAAGTACCCGTCATCGCCGGCCTCGGCGACGGCCAGGCAGCCGGCATCGGAGCGGCCGCCGTCGATCCCGAGATCGGATTCCTCAACCTCGGCACGGCCGTCAACGCGGGCGTCGACTCGCCGATCTACAGGTACGACAAGGTCTTCCGCACCCACGTCTCCGGCATCCCCGGCAACTACGTATTCGAGGTCCTCCAGTCCTCCGGCTCCTACCTGGCCGGTTGGTTCCGCGAAACCCTCGGCGATCCGAAGCTCCTCGGCGCACCCGACCCCGCCCTCGACGAGGCCGCGAGCCTCATTCCCCCGGGCTGCGAAGGCCTCGTGACACTCCCCTACTGGAACGCCGTCCAATCCCCCCACTGGGACTCCGTCGCCCGAGGCGCCGTGGTCGGCTGGCGCGGCACCCACTCTCGCGCCCACATGTACCGCTCCATCCTCGAATCCATCGGATTCGAAATGCGCTACAACCTCGACTCGATCGAGGCAGGCACCGGCGTGAAGCTCACCGGACTGCGCGCGATGGGTGGCGGCACGCGCTCCCTCCTGTGGCGCCAGATCATGGCGGACACGACCGCCCTGCCCATCACCGTGTGCACTCAGGACGAGATCTCCGCGCTCGGTGCAGCAGTCCTCGCCATGGCCTCGACGGGCATCTACGGCGAGCATGACGTCGCCGCCACCGCAAAGAAGATGGCGCAATACGGCGAAACAATCGAACCCGACATGGAGAAGCACGAGCAGTACTGCGACGTCGCCAAGGTCCAGCGCAAGCTCTACCCGAAGCTGAAGGACGTGTTCGAGGACCTCTACGAGCTCTCCCGCAAGGCCCCCTCGACGAAGCCCGAATCGCCGAAGGCAGAACTCTAGGAATCGCAAGGAGAAACAATGTCTACCATTACCGTCCTTGGCGCCGGAGCGATGGGCTCGGCCATTTGCACGCCGCTCGCGGACGCCGGCTGGGACGTGCGGCTGTGGGGAACGTGGCTCGACGATCACCTCCTCGACGCAATCGAGCGAGGCGAGAACCACCCTCGTACCAACCAGCCATTCGCGCAGGGCGTCACCCTCTACCGCTCCTCCGAACTGAACGAGGCCCTGGAAGGCGCGGACACCGTCATCGTCTCCGTGGCCTCCGTCGGCGTCGAGCAGGTCGTAAAAATGGCGCTGCCCGGTATCGTCAAAGCCGATGCACTCATGGTGACCTCCAAGGGATTCCTTGAGTTCGACAACGGCGACGTGCTCTTGCTGCCCGACTCGATCCGACGCATCGCGGCAAACGAGGGATACGACAACCTGCCCCCGATCATCGCCGTCGCGGGTCCCGTCAAGGCGAACGAATGCGCGGCACGGGAACCCACCGCGACCATCTTTGGGTGCAAGGACATCGACGTTGCCATCAAGTACGCGCGCGCAATTCGCACCGACAACTACGCCATCGAGGCCACCGACGACGAAACCGGCGTGGAAATCTGCGCTCCCATGAAGAACGTCTTCGCGATCGCCCTCGGCATCGCTGACGGCCTCCAGGAGAAGACCGGCGTCCCGCACCACAACCTCAAGGCGGCCACATTTAACGAGGCCGTGAGGGAGATGTCCATCCTCGGCACCTCGCAGGGCGCCAACGAAATGACCGCATTCGGCCTCCCGGGCGTCGGCGATCTCGAGGTGACGGGGCTGTCCGGGCGCAACAAGTTCTACGGCGTGAGTATCGGGCGCGGCGAAGGGCCGAAGGAAGCGCTCGAGGAGATGGCTCGCCTCGAGCAGACTGTCGAAGGCGTTCCTGCGGCCGGTTTGGCGCTCAAGTTCGTCGAACAGCACGCCCCGGAGCTTCGCGATCAGCTACCGCTCATGAATGCCGTCATCGACGTTCTCTCCGGCCAAGTCGAGGACGTCAAGACCAGGATCGGGCAGGCGGTGCTGCCCGCGCTACCGTGATCGTGGCTCCTCCTCGTTCGCATCCATCTGTGGCCGCATTGTCGAGGCCTCCGTTGGGTGCCCACCCACTGTCCACACGGCGGGTGGCACGTGCCCCATCGAGGGGGTGAGGGACTCTTGGTGGGGTCGGCGATGACCGAAAAACTCGGCGTCGCCGACCCCACAGCACGTCAGTGAGCGGTCACTTGGCGCCGGCAGCGTCCTTCTCGAACCCAATCTGCCAAAACCCCATATCGAGCAGCTTCATCTGGGGATAGACCAGGTCCTCGGTTCGCATTCCTCGCCGCGCTTCCTCGAGGCGGTCGTTGTGCTCCTCGTAAATATCCACGAGTTCGAGAAGAGAATCCTCGTGATAAGTCTTCTTTTCTAGGCCAAAATACCTCGCTCCTTCTTCAAAGAATCTGTCGTACGCGGGCACGCAGCCGAGCGTTCCCATGAGGATTTTCGTAATGAGGACCGGGGACACAGGAGTCGTAACCTTACGCCCGGCGACCTCATTGCGGATCGGATCGAAATAGCCGTCGATGTATTTGTACAGATTCGTGTACTGATCCCAAATGTCATCGTCTCGCAAATCCGCGCACGCGAGCCCAAACAGGCAGTCGTACTCGGGCTTGAGGATCTCCTCGACGATGGGCGTGTGCACCTTGTAGTCCTTCTGAAGTATGAAGCACGAGCCCCGATACATTCCCCAGCTCGCCAGGTAGAAAGCCAGGTGCAGGCTCAAATAGTCGTAGTCCGGGGACGGGTCGGTCCGTGCATCTCGAAAGACGCGATAGCAATGCTCCCACGAGCGGGAGCGCCCATTCTCATCCGCGCGCGCATCGTCGTAGAAGGTCTGTGCAGCGTTGATCAACTCATCAATGAGTTCCATAGTTGTGCTCCTTGTGTCTTCACGGCAGGCCTCTCGTCCTCAAGAGTTCTCATCGTTTCAGCCGTTCCTCTATGCGGTGTGGATCCCGATGCGAGAGATCGGCCGCCACATCGCGCTGACATGCGCCGTTCGTTCCCGCACGTCGAAGTGACACGCCGCTTCATTTCTCGATAACCATATCGCACGAAGCCTCGACGACGCTGCCAATTGGAAGGCTGCAACTGAGGATCGTCGGTCTCTGACAATCCGGGAGAGCTCACATACCCACAGCTCACAACGAGGCCGGGGCCCGTCATGCACATACGTGCGGTTACGGGGATGCGGGTGGGAGGATTTGCGTGATGGTTGCGCAGCATTCTTAGTATTTCGTGTCGGTTCTGCGCGTACCCTGATGAGAAAGGACGCACCCCCAACGGTGGGGCGCGTCGGAGGACACCTCACCGTGGAGGCACACACACCATGAAGGTCCCACCCCTATCCGAGCGACCCATCACCGAGGAAGAAGAGCAAGCGTTCGCTGGTTCGCCGTCGCGCCTCAAGAAGCGCTCCCTAGCAGCCAGACGAGCAGCACTACGCCCGTGGGCAATGGGTATCGGGCTCACCGTGCTGGTGGCTGTGGCAGCTGTTGGTGCCTACACGCTGGGCGCGAGCATCAGCTCGTGGAACGATCGCCCCAGCACCGCGGCAACACCCACCGTGCACCCAGCACCCATGCCGTCAGCATCGAGCGAACCTCCGATGTCAGGCGGCTACGAGATTGGCCCCGACGGAGTCCTCGTACGCCCAGCCCAGTTCGCGGCAGACACGTACACCAAGCCCGAACTACCCGAGGCCGCTAAGGAAAACAGTGAACGAGGCGCCGAAGCAGCTGCAGAACACTACCTCGCACTGCTGGTCTACGCGTGGAACACCGGAGACACACAACCATTCGCGGACATGTCAGATCCCAACTCGGAATTCGCTAATTCCTATGTGCATGACATTGATAATGCGTACGAGAGTGGCTGGACGTATAGGAATGAGTCGAGGGTTGTGCATGTGTTGCGGCTGGAGCCTGTCCCCGCTGGCGAGGGGAACGTGCAGCCAAACACTATTGGAGTCAAACTTCAGATTGTTTCGAGCGAAGGCGTCACCTGTCGGGGACAGAAGATCACCGTCAATGAAGAAGAGTACACATCGACCCTATCCCTGTTCATGACATGGAGAGACGGTCGATGGATCGAAACACAAGGACGCATGATCAGCGAACATGAACAATAGACTTCTGACAGCTACTTCTCTGGCGAGCGCACTATCTCTGTCTATTATTTTTGTGTGCATTCCATCAATCACTATCGCTGATGAAGGAGATGAGAGCCGGTACGGTTCCCATACAGAGGCGGCAGATGATGGAATTCACCAGAGCATCTGGGAGTACCAGACCGAGACGACACCTGGCAACAATACCCAATCTACGCCAACGACTGCGGGTGACGATACGACGCGTCAATCCAATGATACGGTTCCTGCGAGTGAGGCTGGCCCGTATTTTGATTTTGCTCATTGTGCGGTGGAGAAAAATCCGTTTGGGGATGACCCACTCACGCACGGGAGCTGGGTGTGCGCCTACCCACCCCAACCCGGCCAGGACTCATCCCAGAACAGGCCACCCACCACGCGCGAACTCCTCCTGGCAGCAGCAAACCTCATCCACCCTGACGGCGCGGGCCTTCACAAGCGGCCCGAAGGGGTGTCGTACACGAACAAGTACATTCCCACGCTCGTTGCCGCCACGCATCCCACGCAGACCCACACCGTCACGTTGCTGGGCCACGACATCACCATCACTCTGACGGCCACGTCCTACACGTGGAGCTGGGGAGACGGAACCCCGGACCTGACCACGACCTCGCCGGGCATGCCCTGGCAAGAAGGCATGGACCCCAACACCGACCCCGCCCTGATTCGCCACTACTACAAGGCCCCCAACGGGTGGAAGTCCTTCCTCGACGGCCCATACCCCTCCGCCACACGCACCATCACCCTGACCACCACCTGGGCGGGCACGGCCACCAACCCCTTCACCGGTGACACCCAAACCATCAACGGCCTCGTCACCACCACCGAAACAACCGGACCGTTCCCGCTCAGTCACCTCATCGTCAACAACACCGACACCGCAGAAGAAAAACAAGGCCACTAAGCACGCTGAGGCCCCAGCCCACGATGGTGGGCTGGGGCCTCAGTGCAGATGTTTCACGTGAAACAATCGCAGGAACAGTCACCATGCGGCCTCGAGTAGGCCGCCGCGCCTACTTCCGGTGGTAGCGCGGGCTCGTGCCCAAGTGCGTCGGGTAGACGTTCAGGCCATCCTTCAGCTTCGACTCGTCGAAGCCGCGATACGTGTACGAATTATCGTTCACGATATCCGTCGGATCCACGACGCCATCCGCGTACTGCTGGACCTCCTCCGGCGTCGGACTCGACCCGCCCTGCTTCTGCGCCAACGGGTTCTCATCAGGGAACTGCGACGGATCCGTATTCAAAATCGCGCCCGGATCGATGCCACCAAACCCGGTGTACTTGTTCCACCCATGATCAGGATTCAAGCCCGTCTTCACCAGCAGCTGCAGCAGCTGATTGGAAGTCGCCTCAGGCCACCGCTGCTTCGCCAACGCCAGAACGCCCGTGACGATCGGCGAGGCGACCGACGTGCCAGAGATAGTGTCGTTAGCACCAGTTTCGATGTTACGGAAGAGCACAGGCCCGCCGATCGATGTTGTCACAACACCTTGACCCCACGAGGAATAATCCTGCCGAGTCCCATCGACACTGATCGCTGACACGCCAACGACACCGGACCACGCAGACAACGACGTATCGTCGTCATCACGTGAACTATTGCCAGCAGCGTTGACCAAAATAACCTGTTGCGCGATCGCTCGAGCGGTAACCCACTTGAGTTCCTTATACTCATTCGGCGTCGAAGCCGAGACGTTGATGATCTGGGCCCCATCATTCATCGCCTGATTCAACAGCCACGGCTGGCTATCCTTGGTGACGCCACTTGGGTCATCACAATCGCTACTACCTTGATCGCCATCAGCACCGAATGTCCCCTGATACGCAAGAAGAGAGACCTTCGGTGCCACACCATAGTCCGCAGACACGAGGATGGATGCAACCCCCGTTCCGTGCGTTTCTACAGCAGGTGACGAGTTAATCGTGCACGGAGTTTTCACCGTGATGTTTGCACCCGCAAGCTCAGGGACGGAGGTATTCACCTTGCCATCGATCATCGCGATGGTGACGCCCTCGCCCGTGTAGCCCTTAGCGCGAGCACGATCCAGGCCGTAGTACGCGAAGTACGCCTGATCGGCCGCGGTGATCGTGTCGGCTGCGTGTGCGGGGGCAGCAGGAATCGACACGATGCCCGCCGCAAGCACGCCCACGGCAGCCACGGCAACACTGTTCCTCACACGCACTCGTCGACCCCTCATTGCCTTCACCATTGGCGCGGATCCCATCCGTCATCCCGACGCGGAACGGGCGCAATGTCCTTGTCGGTCCCGTATGTCTGCGACATCGGATTCACATACCCTTCCGGCAACTCATCGTCGTCCTCCACGCGGAAAGGCGTGTACTTGCGACGCTTCGCCTTCTCATCGTCCTTGCCACGGCCGGCGCCCGCACCGGCACCGCCGCCCATGAAGCCAGAGGCCCCCTGAGTTCCGGCTTTCCCGGAGCCAGCGGCACCAACACCGGCACCCGCGCCGCGGGAGCCATCAGCTCCGACGATACCAGATAGGCCTCCAGTGCCAGAGGGTGCCTTGTAGGTCCCGTAACCCGGACCGGAGTACGACCCCGCACGCAACGAAGACATTCCGCCGGCACCTGCCGACCCTCCCCGCCCGAGGGCGCCTGCCGACCCTCCGCGCCCGAGGGTACCCGCAGCACCGCGGCCAAGAGCGTTCGCCGACGAGCCGATGCCTCCCGCCATGCGGGCGGCACCACCAACGCCCAGGGCTCCCGCTCCTAGCACACCGGCTCCACCCAAGCGGGAGGTCAACGCGGACTCGCTGCCCGGTCCACCGTTCACGTTCCACAGTGGGTGGTAGCGGTCTACCGGGGGCGCCGGCGTGTAGCCGCCGACGACGCCGTTGCGGTGCCAATCCCCGTTCACTCGCGTGTGCAGCAGATCGATACCCATGAGGTCCTGAGGGTCGGAAATCGGGTTCAGGCGCGACCCCTCCTCCCCCTCGGTCACGAAGCGATTGGGGATACGAGGCGACGACATGACGCGACCGCTCACCGGGCCGCCCTCGTCGTATCCCGCCGGATACAGCCCAGAGCCAGAGTCTCGCAGATCAGATCGGCCGTAGTCCGTGTCGCGGCTGCCCGGGTACACACCCGTCTCGTGAGCGGAGGTATTCAGGTATCCCCGCTCGATATCACGGCGAACAGTTGCGCTCGACGGCCCTTTAGGCCCACGAACACCGACGTCCCCTGCTTTTCCGTTCTCCATTGCGACACGCTGCGCATTCGTCCCATCCGCCAGGGCCTGCATCGTGTCGTTCGCGCGCTGCAGGATGTCCGTCGCGGCGGCTTCACGCTGGTTGTTCGCCTGCATGATGAGCCCTTGGACGTATGCTTCACCCGTCGTAGCTAGCGCGTTGATGGGCAGGCCTACGACGCCCATATATCCGGTCACAGGAATGACGACGTGGGCTGCGTCTGCCAACGCCTGTAGCTTCGAGTCGACCAGGGTGGGCGAGAGCTGCATAGCGTCCTCGCGCACGTGCTTCATGACGCGACGGGCCTCCGCATAGAATTCCATCGCGGTGTTGTGCCCATCCTTGATGGCCTGCACCTGCTTCATCGCACGATCGGTCCACTCGTCGATCTGGTCTCCGGTTTCCCCGGTGAATCCCTGGTTCGTCCGCAGGTGGTACGTCGAGTTGTTGGCTTCGTTCAGGCCGCACACGACCGTATTGTGTTCGTGGTCCGAGGCGTCCAGCGCGGAGGCCGTCTCGATCGCGGCAACCAGCTGCATAAGGCGCTCGTACATCGGGCTCTCAACCATGATTCGTGCTCCTCGTTCTCAGATGGCCGACGGCGCGTTTTGGGCGGGTTCGGAGGACGAGGCACCGGGGTCGGTGCCCGCATTCGCCGGCGGGGCGGAATTGTCGACCGGCGTCGGAGCTGCAGTGTACGTCGCATAAGCAGTCGGCCCACCGGTACTCGCCGGGCTCTGATCCAGGCCCGCCAGGATCGCGGCGAGCTGGTCAGCATTGGCCGTCTCTGCGGCCTCGAAGGCCTCGGCAGCCTGTTCGACATTGCCGTCGAACGTTGTGAAGCTCTTCTTCTGCTTGCTGATGAGACGATCCTCTGTCTTCAGCAGCGAAATGATCGCCGTGCGCATGGCCTGAAACCCGCCCTCGTCGGACCAATACGAGGGGTCTTGCGCGTCAATGAGCCGCCCGAGAGCCTCCGATGAGTCCCCCAGGGACTGCCCTCCTCGCTTCATATCGTCACGCGTCTGGGCGTGCTTATCGGAATCGAAGCCGACGTCAACCACGCGCTACCTCCTGATCAACCGACCCACGATTTCGTGGGCCACAGAACACTGTGCTACCTCACCAAGCATATGACCAGTTGTTCAGGTTAACAAGCGATTCAGAGGTTCACGAGGCCGGGGCCGGGTCCTCGAAAAAGCCCACACGCAGGCCCACACACAGGCCCGCACACGGGCCCGCACACGGCAACGCCGACCTCACCCCCGCCTCTCGCGCAGGCTCCGCGCGAGGAGGCCATGCCTCGGCGCGAAGACCCAGGCGAGTACGAAGCACGCGGTGAGCACCAGGACGATCGTGGCCCCCGTGGGCACGTCCAGCGCCCACGACAGGTACAGGCCCACCAGGCCCCCGGAAGCCCCGAGCACGGGCGACAGGATCATCATGGTCCCCAGGCGGTCGCACAGGAGGCGAGCGGTGGCCGCGGGGGTCACCAACAAAGCAAGCACCAGGACGTTGCCGATCGTCTGCACGGAGATCACGACGGCCAGGGCCACGGCGACGTACAGGGAAAGATCAGCCAGCAGCACGTGCACGCCCGCCGCCCGCGCGCTCTCGCGGTCAAGGGTCACCGCGACGATGGGCCGGTGCGCCAGGAACAGCATGAGCAACACAAACAACGCGCCGCCCAGCACCACGGGCACATCCGACGCCGGAATACCGGTGATCGACCCGAACAGGAAGTCCTGCAGGCTCCCCGCGTACCCGGGCGCCCGCGCGATGATCGCGACGCCCAGCGCAAACGCGCCCACGAAGAGCACGCCGATGACGGAGTCCTCCTTCAGCCTGCGGTTCTGCGCCAGAAGCGCCACGAGCACGGCGGTCACGACGCCCGCGAGCGCACCACCGAACACCAGGGACCCGCCGCACACGAAGGCGATCGCCAGGCCGGGGAACACGGAGTGCGCGACCGCGTCGCCGATGAACGCCATGCCGCGCAGGACGACGTGCACGCCGACGCTGCCGCACACGAGCGCGGCGACGACCGCGATCAGCAGCGCGCGCGGCAGGAACGCCAGCGCGGGATTCGTCAGGTCGCGGAAGAAGTCGTAGGGGCTCAGGAAGTCCGCCGCCGGGACGAAGGCACGTCCGGCCGCGTGGATCACGGTGCTCATGCGCGCACTCCTAGGGCGTCGAGGATCGGGTTGTCGGGTCGCACGTCGAAGGCGCGGATCCACGGGTCGGCGTCGGCGAGCTCCTCGGGCCGCCCGGAGGCGACGATCGTGCGCCGCAGCAGGTACAGGCGGTCGCACCCGGCGCGCGCGCCGATGAGGTCGTGCGTGGTCATAAGGAGGGCCCGGCCCCCGTCCGCGAGCGCGCGGAACAGGTCCATGAGCATCTCCTGCGTGGGCATGTCGAGGCCGGTGAAGGGCTCGTCGAGGAGCAGCACGGCGGGACGGATCGCGAGGGCCCGGGCGACGAGGACGCGCTGGCGCTGCCCGCCCGACAGCTCACCGATGGGGCGCTTGGCGAGGTCGCGCATGCCCACGAGGGACAGGGCCTCCTCGACCGCGCGGAAGTGCGGGGTCCGCGCGCGCCCGAGCAGCCCTCGCCGCACGGTGACGGCCTGCAGGACGGCGTCGCGCACGCTGATCGGGAAGTCCCACGCGAACTCGTGGCGCTGCGGCACGTAGCCGATCGCGCCGTCGGTCTCGACGCGCCCGCTGGAGGGAATCAAGCCCAGGATCGAGCGGATCAGCGTGGTCTTTCCGGCGCCGTTGGGTCCGATGAGACCGACGAGCTCCCCGGCCTCTACCTCCAGGTCGACGCCCTCGAGGACGCTGCGCCCGCCCAGGGACGCACCCAGTCCGGTGACGCGCAGCTGGCTCACTGCACCCCTCCCCGATCGTCGAGGCCGGGGCCGCGCTCGCCCGAGCCCTCACCCCGGGCGGAGGGCAGGGGCGCGAGGATGGAGTCGGCCTCGGCGATGGCGGCGGCCTGTTCGGCACGGCTACGGCGCGAGCGCGCCACGACAAGGGCGCCGATCACGAGGAGCGACGCCACGGCGACGGCGATGATCGCGAGGAAGGCCCAGTCGGGCAGCCCGCCCGACGCGGCGCCGGCGGCAGAGGAGGAGCCAGCGGGGTCAGCGGCCCCGGAACCAGCGGGCGCAGCCCCAGAGGAAGAGGAAGAAGCGGAGGCACCATCGGCGGGGGCAGCGGCGGGC
>ERZ772763.7-NODE-7-length-51956-cov-3.5096_pt1 | contig 51956 bp, 47 predicted proteins | sample MGYA00511362_ERZ772763 | MGnify/ENA primary metagenome ERZ772763 (study PRJEB29015, sample SAMEA2738042) | human oral metagenome | biome: human oral; feature: human-associated habitat; material: saliva | place: China | collected 2234 ... | reverse complement strand
TTGCCCGGCACGGTATGTTGCGTGAGGAGCGGGTGTCGTATTTGTGTGAGGGGCCTGCTGATAGTGCGTGTGCCGCAGATTGAGCGGTGTGAGAATGCGTGTGTTCGCGGTTCAGAGGCACGCCGCACCTGAATATATGTACTAATATGGTGTTATTTACCGTACAATTAATCTAATGATGCGCACGATGCCGGTATGATGCGGTGGGTGTCAGGTAAACGTGGGGTGGGGAAGGCCCTGGCCTGCGGCTGGATGAGAGAGTGTGTGCAAGCTGAGGGGAGGGCAGGCGATGAACAGAGGGCACGGCATCGGTGAAGGTGCCTCCCCGAAACCTTCGACGTCTGCGCCCAGCCTGTTTGACGGGCTTGATTCGGGTGCGCTCTGGGGGGAGTTCGCCCGTAAACCTTCGCGCCCACGCAATGCTGCCGCTCGGCGTAAAGATACCCATGCTGACGGTGCAGCGGCCTCAACACGCGGGGACAAGTCGAATAAAAATGCGAGTCGGGGGAAGTCATCTGTTCAGCAGGAGACCGAGACGCAACAGGAAGCCGCGCACCATACAAAGGGCACTCGTAGGGGGAGCAAAACCACTCGTCCCCAACACGTCACAGAGCCGGATGCTAACCAGCGGGCTGCGGGGGATGTACCTGAGGGTGTGCTCGCAGATGCCGAAGTAGCTCATAACCCGCTGTTGACCGTGCAGGATTTAGCCGCGTACGCGCGCCATGAAACCACTTTAGCGGCGCTCCAAGAAACGGTAGAACGCCGCCGCTCGCCACAGTATCAAGCGGCTCTTGCCTCACTCACAAAATCTTTAGGAGAAGCCGCTGGGGCAATGGATCCGGCGGAACTGTACGAACTGGTGGATATTGCTTTAGAGGCTCGCCCGCAACACGCTGAGAGGAACCCGGAGGCCCCCGCACCAGCAGCGAAGGCAGTAAAGACACAGGCGAGGCAAAAGAATAATAAGCAGAAGACCGGGAAGAAGCCCGTAGCCGCCCGCCAATCCGGCAGTTCAGGCGCCCCCGATACCGCTGCCCGGCGGGTCCGGGGAAAAGAGCAGCAGGCTGATTCTCGGGCGGTGGAGCAAGGAGCCGCTACCGCAAAACGTAAGCCCGCCGCCGGTGAAGCGAAGGGGAAGACATCCGGGAATACGCCCGTTGGTACCCCGACCGCAGAGGCGCAGAAAACCATTAAGGGGAATAAAAATACAGAAAACGGGCAGGCGAAAAAACGTGCCCTCAACCGCTATAACACCGAAGACCGCATTGAGAACGCACCCTTAAAAAAGTACCTTCCTGACTCGGCCGTGCGGGCCGTAAAAACCCATTTGGGGCTGGGGACAGTGGGGGAACTGCTGGAGTATTTCCCCCGTAAATACTTACCGCGCGGTGAACTCAGCTCGTTTGCTGAGCTGGTCGAGGGGCAGGAAGTCACAATTATTGCTCGGGTGCTGAATGTGAGTACTCGTACCATGGCGGCACGCCGAGGGCGTATTACTGAGGTCACCATTACCGATACTCTCGCTGGCGGCGAGCCGGGCGGAGCCACAGGGCGTTATGCCGCCGTAAACGCACGGGCGCATCAGCCCAGCCGCCTGTCGTACGGGGGCACCAACCCGCGTGTGGCGGGGCTTGCCGCCAATGGTGCCTCATACTCGGGGTACGCGGATTCTTACGGGCAGTCTCAAAGTCTTTTTGGTGTTCCTGCGGGTTCCTCCCCCGTAGGGTCAACGATGAAACTCTCGTTCTTTAATGCATGGACCGCCGCACGTGATATCCACGAAGGCGACCACGTGATGTTCTCGGGTAAAGTCGGTACCTATCGTGGTGAATACACCCTCACAAACCCGCACTATGCGGTGCTTTCCGAGAGTGATGAGGCGGTGGATGCAGCCCAAGAGAAAGCGGGCGCCCCTATTCCCGTGTACCGTGCCCCGGCGAAGCTGCCTACCGACCGGATTGCTTCCTACATTACCCAGCTCTTAGAAGCTGTGCCGTTGAAAGAACTGGAAGATCCCGTACCGTTCAAACTACGGCGTGCCCGTAAAATTCCTTCGCTGGAGTGGACCTACCGTGCTTTGCACACACCGGATAGTGAAGCCACCCAGTACGCAGCACAGCAGCAGATGCGTTACCGCGAGGCGTTCGTACTTCAGGTTGCGTTGGCCAGGCTGCAGGCTGCCCGTGCCGCTCACAGCACTGTTGCCCGTGCTGCTGTACCGGGCGGGCTGGCGGATCGCCTGCTGGAGGTTCTTCCCTATCAGCTCACCGCCGGACAGCAGGCTGTGGGGGAGCAGATCGCCGCCGATCTTGGCGGTTCTTCGCCAATGAACCGCCTATTACAGGGTGATGTTGGTTCCGGTAAAACCGTGGTGGCCCTGCGTGCCATGCTTCAGGTAGCCGATACCGGCGGACAATCTGCCATGCTGGCCCCTACCGAGGTGCTGGCTGAACAGCATCTGCGGTCTGTACTTGATGTTTTAGGGGCTATGGCTGATACCGGAACAATCCCCGGCATTGATACCCCCGATACGGTCACGGATCACACCGGTGACGGGCCGCAGGTTCGGGTACGGCTTTTAACGGCCTCCATGTCTGCTAAACGTAAAAAAGAGGTACTGGCCGAACTTGCAGACGGTACCGCCCAGATTGTGATTGGCACGCATGCGCTGCTTTCTGAAGGAGTCGAGTTCAACGATCTAGGTTTAGTGGTGGTGGATGAGCAGCACCGTTTCGGTGTGGAACAGCGTGATGGCCTGCGCGGTCCCCACGGGGAATTGCCGCATCGGCTGGTGATGACAGCCACCCCCATACCGCGTACCGTGGCGATGACCGTTTTCGGTGATTTGGACGTGTCGGTATTGGACCAGCTGCCTGCCGGGCGGCAGAAGATTTCTACGCATGTGGTTCCCCTCGCCGAAAAACCGGGGTGGGCTTCCCGCCTGTGGAGCCGAGCTCGGGAGGAGATTGACGCTGGGCACCAGGTGTATGTGGTGGTGCCCAAAATCGGTGATGATGGTGATGACACCGAAGAAGGGGTGCAGCTATTTGGCGATGGCGGGCGTGAAGGAGCTAAAAGCTCGGATGGAAAGATCAGGCTGACATCGGTCACAGCCATGAACGCCTACCTGCAAGATGTCCCGGCGCTTTCGGGAGTGCGCATCGGTACCCTGCACGGGCGGATGGACGCTGCCGAGAAAACCCGCGTGATGACTGCATTTGAGCGGGCAGAGATTGACCTTCTGATTAGCACCACCGTCATTGAGGTGGGCGTGAACGTGCCAAATGCTACGCTCATGATTATTATGGATGCCGACCGCTTTGGTATTTCGGGGCTGCATCAGCTGCGCGGCCGTGTGGGGCGCGGCGGGGCGGCAGGCACCTGCCTGCTGGTGACCCGTCAGGAAGCAGACGGTATTTCTCGTGAACGCCTTGACGCGGTGGCGGGCACTACGGACGGTTTTGAACTGTCCCGCATCGACCTGCAGCAGCGGCGTGAAGGCGATATTCTGGGGGCCGCGCAGTCGGGACGTAAAAGCACATTAAAATTCCTGCGTGCGCTTACAGATGCGAAAATTATTGAGCGCGCCCGTGAAGATGCGCGGGGTATTGTGGCAGATGATCCGACGCTGGCAAAGCACCCGAATCTGGCGCGTACTATTGACCGCGCCTTGGATGCTGACCGTGAGGCGTTTTTAGGCAGGGGATAGATGCATCTGCCGCACCGTGAGGGAAGGGACCGAAGAGAAGATGAGCCGCATTATTGCGGGGGCTGCGGGCGGCTTACGCCTTGCCTCTGTGCCGGGTGATAATACTCGCCCGACGACCGACAGGGTGAAAGAGTCACTATTTTCTAAGCTGGAAAGCTACGGGGTGCTTGAGGGTGCGCGTGTGCTTGATGTGTATGGCGGCTCGGGGGCGCTAGGCTGTGAAGCCGCGTCGCGGGGTGCCGCCTCTGTTGAGATTGTCGATAAGTACCCGAAGGCGGTGCGAATCATACAGCGCAACGTGGATGCGGTGGTGCGGGCGTGCTCTGTGAGTGGGCTGAACCCGCAGGTGAAGGTGCGGCATTCAAGCGCGCGCACCTACCTGTCGGGGGCTTTAGACGTGTGGGATATTGTGTTCGTGGACCCTCCGTATGCGCTGCCGAATGAGCAGGTGGTGGAGGATCTTCAGCAGATCGCCCCTCACCTCGCCGAGGGTGCCATTGTGGTGGTGGAGCGTTCCGCCCGTGATAGTGAGCCGGTATGGCCCAAGAGTGTGCGCCGGTTTGCAGCGAAGAATCACGGGGAGACGGCAGTGTATTATCTTGAACCAGATGCCGCAGAGCTGAGTGCAGAGCCTGTGCTGGGTATAGCTGAGAAGGAGAACTAGATGCTGGTGATTTGCCCCGGGTCATTTGATCCTGTTCATAATGGGCACCTTGAGATTATTGCGCGTGCCGCTTCGCTTTTCGATGAGGTAGTGGTGGGTGTTGCCCATAACCATTCGAAGAAGTACCTTTTTAGCCTTCAGGAGCGCGTGCAGCTGGTCACGGATTCTTTAGCGGAACTTGGTATTGAAGGGGTGGGGGTTGAGATTATCCCAACCGGGGTGCTCTTGGCGGAGTACGCGGCTCAACGTGGCGCCAGCGCCTTAGTGAAGGGTCTGCGCTCGGGCACGGATTATGGGTATGAGGCCCCGATGGCGAGTATGAACCGGCATTTATCGAAGGTGGAGACCGTTTTCTTGGCGGGAGAAGACCGCTATGGCGGGGTATCATCCACGATTATTCGTGAGGTTGCCTCGTTGGGTGGGGATGTGCGCCCGTTTGTTCCGCAGGTAGTAGCCCACGCTCTTGCGCAGCGGCATTAATGTACCTGTGGTAGTGGACCCGCAAGGGGCATAATGACAGCGATCCGGGTCGGGCTCGCTCTCTTGAGGTGCGGCTTGCAGGGCGGCTCAAACGCCTAGACACGCCCGAGATCGTATGGTTAAGGTCTCATAAACAGTGTGTTATCTTGCATTGTGCTTGCGCACGCTATAGACTGAGATTTTGGTTTATACATTTCATAAGGAGATACGTCATTTCACGTAAAGACTCGTCTGAGCTGGTGCTCTCGGTGACTAACCTGATGCATCGCCCGGGCACTTCGGAAACATTTGCCGAGGTTGTTCCCGCACCGGCTGATTTAGGAAATGCGCTTATTGGCGTTCCTGAGGGTACCGATATTGATATGAACGTTCGGTTAGAGTCTGTGGTAGATGGTATTCTAGTTACCGGCGACGCCGTTGTGGATGTACACGGCGAGTGTAGCCTGTGTCTGGATCCGATTGATTATGAAATGTCGGCCGACATTCAAGAGCTTTTCGTGTTCGAGAAGGCCCCTGAGGGCGGCCCCGAAGACGAAGTGGATGAGCAGTACGCCGTTGAGGGAGAAACGCTTGACCTCGAACCGGCACTGCGGGACGCAGTGATCCTTCAGCTGCCGTTCCAGCCCGTATGCAGGGAAACATGCCAGGGTCTGTGCTCCGAGTGCGGAGCGCGCCTGGAGGAGAACCCAGGGCATCATCACGAGGCGTTAGACCCGCGCTGGTCGGCCCTGCAGGGGCTGCTTAGTGCGGGTACCGAAAACTAAATTGTTATTACTAGAGATTGTGAGATAGCTGTGGCTGTTCCCAAGCGCAAAATGTCCCGCGCTAACACCCGCGCACGCCGTTCCCAGTGGAAGGCCTCTGTGCCCCCGCTGGTGAAGACCATCGAGAACGGTCGTGTGACCTACAGCCTGCCGCACCGGGCTAAGGTTGTCACCGATGCTGCGGGTAACGCCCTGTTCCTGGAGTACAAGGGCCGCAAGGTCGCCGACGCATAAATTACAGTTGGCTACCAATGAATAACGTTCCTAGTGCATCTGACGCTAGGGAGTTGCAGAAACGTCTCGGCGTCACTATTGACGCCGAGACGTTTCTGCGCTCCCTAACGCACCGTTCCTATGCTTTTGAGAATCCCGGGGTCGCCCATAATGAGCGCCTGGAATTTCTGGGAGATTCGGTGCTTTCGCTCGCTATCGCGGAGGAGGTGTTTCGCCGCTACCCGGATATGCCGGAAGGGGAGCTGGTGAAACGGCACCACGTGGTGGTGTCCACCGTGGCGTTGGCAAAAGTTGCCCGTGAGCTGCGACTGGGGCCGCATATCCGTTTGGGCAAGGGGGAGCGGCTGACCGGCGGCGCCGATAAAGACTCAATCCTTGCCGATACGATGGAAGCTATTTTCGGTGCAACCTACATGACCCTTGGCAGGGAAGCCGCCCGGGAGCTTGTGCTGCGCTTAATTGCGCCGCTATTGGATGATGAGGCTGTACTGAATTCCGGGCGTGACTGGAAGACCGATCTGCAGGAGCTGGTGGCTTCTAGGGCCTGGGGCGAGGTCCGGTATGAGGTGAGCGGCGAAGGGCCAGACCACGCACGCCACTACACGGCCAAAGCCGTGGTTGCCGGGCAAGTTGCCGGAACCGGTGAAGGCACCAGCAAGAAAGAAGCGGAACGCCTGGCGGCGGAGGCAGCCTACCGGGTGCTGCTGTGACCCTGGGCTGACGGTGCCTGTTTGCGGTTCATATGAGGCAGTAAGGAGGGCACAGTGCCTGAACTTCCCGAGGTTGAGACCGTCCGTGAGGGTGTTCAGACCCACACCGCGGGCCGGGTCATTGAGCGTGTGCGTATTCTGGATGCACGTTCTACTCGCCGCCATGTACCGGGCACAGCAGATTTTGCCGTCCGCCTGGAAGGAACCCGCATTCACGGGGTGTATCGGCGCGGCAAATACATGTGGCTCACGCTCGCAGCCACCGGCAGGGGCGGATGCACCTGCGGTGAGCTGCTGCCGTATGCGCTGGTCATACACCTGGGAATGAGCGGGCAGCTGCTGGTAAAAACCCCAGATTTTGCACCCGAGAAGCACCTCAAAATCGTCCTTGAACTTGAACCTGCCGATGGCGAGAGTACCGGTAAAACTACCGAATTACGGTTTGTTGATCAGCGTATCTTTGGCGGCATGTTCCTCTCGGATTTAGTGTCTGACATTCCTGCGGGTGCTTCGCTCGCCGGTGCGGAAGAAATACCGGAAAAGTTTTTGGTGCCGCAGGCCGTGCAGCATATTGGGCGTGACCCTGTAGACCCGTATTTTGATCTGTCGCTGATACGGGCGAAGATGCTCCGCACCGCCAGCGGCATTAAACGCCTGCTGCTAGATCAGTCCGTGGTATCCGGTATCGGGAATATTTATGCGGATGAGGCGCTGTGGCGGGCCAGGATTCACTACGCCAAACCATCCCGCACGCTTAGCGCCGCACAGACCCGGGAACTATTTGCCGCCGTGCAGCAGGTACTTACTGAAGCGCTCCGCGCCGGCGGCACCAGCTTCGATGCCCTGTATGTGAACGTCAACGGGCAGTCCGGCTATTTTGATCGGTCGCTGAACGCCTACGGGCGCGCCGGTGAGCCGTGCCGCCGCTGCCTGGATGAGGGACGCACCAGCATTATCGTGCGTGAACCGTTTATGAACCGCTCCTCATACCGGTGCCCCCACTGCCAACGTACCCCGCGCGGGCTTAGCCGGACGTAATAAACCTTTACGGCCGGGAGTACTTATCCCCGTAAAACAAGCGTAGCCGCTCATATCCTTCTTCAATTGATACGGCCGGTTCCCACCCCAGCAGTTCACGGGTGTCCCGCTGATCAAACCAGTGCGCCGTTGACAGCTGCTCCGCCAGGAACCCCGTCATGGGAGGCTCATCACCGGCGGTCACCGAATGAGGCAGTAAAGCCCACACCTTCTCAATCAGGCGCCCGGCCACCACAGCCACCGGTGCCGGTACCGAAAAACGCGGTGCGGGAACGCCCACAGCAGTGCAGAAGCCGCTCATGAGCTCGGCAACTGTGCGCGGCTGCCCATTGGTGACCACTACAGCCCGCCCGGCAAGCGCCTCCAACCGTTCGTAACCGTGCACCACCGCGTCGGCGGCGTTATCAATGTACAGGGTGTCGATCAGCCCTGTCCCACCGGATAGAAGCGGCAGCCGCCCCGCACGGGCCCTCTCCAGGATGCGTTCCACCAGCTGCGTGTCTCCCGGGCCCCAGATCAGGTGTGGGCGCAGGGCACCGGTGCACAGATGCTCCCCGGTGGATAGCGCCGTACCGTTCATCTGCAGCACCGCTTTCTCCGCCACCGCCTTTGACCTGGCATAGTTGCCGCGCGCGTGTTCGGGGGAGGCATCCCCGTTCTCTGCACCAACAAGTGCCGCTCCGGCGTGTGCTACTGACGGGGAGGAAATATACAGAAATTTGGGGATTGCATGCTCAACCGCAGCATCCAGCAGACTCTTGGTGCCCTCAATATTCACCCGTTCATAGTCGCGCCAGTCACCGGAGACCGACACTTTCGCGGCTGCGTGCACAATACCGTTCACACCTGTCAGCGCCTGCTCAATGGCTTGCCGGTTGGTGAGGGAACCCCGCACCTGCTCGAACCTGGGGCGAATAGTATCTGGCAGCAGGGCGGCTATTCCCGAATCTGAGCGTTGAAACACCCGCACAGTGTATCCAGCACGCAATAGGGCCAGCGCAGACTCGCGGCCCAGCATGCCGCTGGCACCGGTCAGCAGCACACGTTCTGCGTTGCTTGGGGCAAAATCTGATTCTTCAACGGGCCGTAGCGAACGGGGAGATGGGTCGGTGTAGCGTGCCGCCAGGGGAGCGGGGTTAGTCATCATCGCCTCCGAAAGATTATGTATCACTATGGTGGTGTATTTATGGTGTGTACGCAGGGCACAACACAGGATAGGAGAAGGTTTGAAGGGGGTATGCAGGCACCAGAATGTAGCGCATAAAATGCGCTATATTATGCTCCGGCAAGTACCTTCTGAGCCCACGTGCTCAAGGCGGTTCGGTCAATTTTAGAGTTATGCCGAATGTCCGTGGGGTGCTCACGTACTACCAGCACAGCCGCCAGCTCAATACCCGTATCTTCCTTCACCCGTTCCCGCACTGCACGGCTCAGGGCAAGGGGCGCCTGCCCCTGCTTGAGCGCACGGTCGGTGGCCTCAATCACCAGTACCGCGGCGGCGGCACCGTCCGGGCCCACCGCCACCAGCGCGGCACGGCGCACCTCATCTAGAGTTTCTGCGGACTGCTCAGCAGCCACCGGGGTGAGCACACCCTGAGCGGTGAGAAGCACATGCGCCAGCCGCCCCTCAACCCACAGACGGCCGGAAGCGTCCAGATGCCCAACATCCCCGGTGTGGTGCCAGCCGGGTGTAGAGATTGACTCTTCTTCAGTAACCCACAGGGTGTCGTAGCGGTCTTTCACATGCGGCGCCGAGACCAGAATTTCGCCGGTGACACCGGGCTTGCGGGTGGTCTCAGCCGCGGGAGTCCCGTCGTCCTGCAACGCGGCGATTGCTACTGCCGCACCGTACACGGGGTAGCCCACACATACCCCGTCTTTGGCGAACGGGTCAAGGACATCACCCTGAGAGTTCGGGGCACCCTCAGAAATCGCCTGCTGAATCATCTCAAACGAAACATCGGTTACGGGCAGCCCCTCAGTCATCCCATACGGGGTGTGCAGGGAGGCGTTAGGCACCAGCTGGGAGAGCGCCTGCAGCAGAGGAACGGGAATCGGCGCCCCCGCCGAGAGCACAGTGGTGACCTTCGCCAAGGCGGAACGCTGCGGCTCGGTCAGCTCCTTCGCGGTAGCCACCACGTTCACCAGTGCCGCCGGTGAGGCGAACACCGTGGAGGCGTCAATGGCTTCAGCAGCCGAAGCCAACGCGGCCGCGGTCAAGGTTTTCGGCTTGGTCACATCCATTTTGGGGGTCACGCTGGTGGCTCCCAGGGCCGGGCCAAGAAGCGCGAATGGGGCGAAACCCGCCACCAGGGCTGACCCTTCCTCGAAACCGTACGTATGAGCGATCGCATCACGCATCCCTGCCAGCTGCCGCTGCGTGTACACCACGCCCTTGGCCGGACCAGTCGAACCGGAGGTGTAGAGCACCGCCGCATCCGCATCCGGGGCGGGGGCAGGGAAATCTACGGTGCCGGTCTGATTCTTCTGCGCCACTGCGAATACGGAGCCGCTCACACCGAGCAGCCGTTCCTGGAAAGCATTTAACGGCTCAACTGAGATACGCTGACCCGGCCACAGCAGCGAGCGGGCAGCGGCGAGCGCAGCAGGAATACCCACAATGAACTGCGGGTTAGCGCCCTTGAGCGCACGGGTGAGGCCCTTCAAACCCAGCCCGGTGTCAGCCACCACAATGACCGCACCCAATTTTAAACAGGCGTAGATAAGGGTGGTGAGGCGGGACCCGGGCGGAACCATGAGGTTCACGCGGTCACCGGGGCGCACCCCCAGTTTGTGAAGCTGAGCAGCTGCAGCATCTACCCTGTCAGCCAGCTGCTCCCAGGTGAGCTGAACCGCCACCTGGGTGCCGTCGCCTTTGGTGTCCATATCGACCACAGCCAGAGAAGTGTCGTGAGCGCGTTCGGTGAGTGCCGCTAGTATGGGCCGGAATCCGGCGTTTTGGGCGGTATCGCTATGGTGAAGATGGTCAAGTTCTTGCCGGGCTTTGCGGTGCGCCGCCTCAGCGTTAACCGGCTCCTGGAGGGTACCCTCGGCGAGCACCCCGAAGTTCTGCCCCAGCCAGCTGAAGATGGGGGTGGCAATATCGTAATCTTCCGCCAGAAGATGTGAGGCCTTCTCGTAGCGGTGTACTTTTGCCTGCGGCATGCGGCGCATCAGGTCAAAAAGGTAGCGGCGCTGAAATACGGGGTCTTTAGTGCCCCACTGGAAGAACGCGGGGACCTTCAGCTCACGAATACCTTCGGCGATACGCACCATATGTTTGTAGGATGGAATGTCGGCACCTGTGGGGATATCACCCACGAAGTTGCGGATACCCTCACGCCATGCCGGATGCGCGTAGGGGGCGCGGTAGGTGCGCCGGATACCTTCGTCAAGCTTATACGGGTACAGGGCACGCGGCTGGTGTACGGTGGGGCCAGCCAACGCGGCTTCAGCAGCGCCCGGGGTGCCTGGCTCCGGCAGGCGTCCCCGGTTTTGTGCCAGCCCCAGGGTCACGTCAAGGAACGCGGTGGAGTCTTTTGTGCCCAGCTCATGAACGCTCAGGGCGAGCCGCAGCGGTGCTGGTATACGTTCAATACCGTCGTGGTAAACAGCGGTGTTTGTGAGCATCACTCCTGAGAGGATGTTCTTGTGTTCAAGGGCCCAGCCTAAAGACACCAGCCCGCCCCAGTCATGCGCCAGGATTACTAGCGGCTTTTTGGTCTCATCCAGCCCGGTTTCGCGTGTAAAATCACCCAAATCCGCGATACGGTCTTCAAGGGAACGCCTCTCACCCTCCAAGTCGAGGTGGGTGCGTTCGGAGTAGCCCATATCGATCTGATCCACCGCCACCACGCGCCACGGGTTTTCGGTGTTCACCCCGGCGTCAAGCACGGTGCGCCACAGGTACGACCAGGTGGGGTTCCCGTGCACACACAGCACCGTACCGATCGGTTCAAGCCCCTGCTGCTGAAGCACCGGCAGGTTGTCCAGGTAGTGCCAGCGGCGTGCCTGCGCCTGGTTGGCGCGGGCCTCAATAGGGGCGGTGGTGGGCACCTCAAGCCTGTGCGAGTAGCGGGGATCAACACCCGTCCACTCTTGAGGGTTGTACGTTGGCTGGGTTTTGGGGAAGTTCAGGTGGCGCATAGAACCGTGTCCTTGCTCTCTTTACGCTGTATAACCGGTGATTTGCTCTGTGGGTGGGTTGCGGTGGTGCGTGTCGGGGAGCCTCACTGCCGAGGCTCCCCGCGGTACATCATATGGTTACCAGGTGATTTCCATGAGCGCTGTGTTAAGCCCCGAACCCACACCCATACACAGGATCCGGTCACCATTAGCGTAGGTGGGTGCGTACTCGGCCAGGGTCATCGGCAGCGCCGCCGCCGCCACATTACCCCAGCGGGGGAAAGTCAACGGAATACGCTCCCGCTCAATACCGACCGCCTCAATAATGGCGTTCGTGTGGGCGTTCGAAATCTGGTGGGTCACATAGGAGGTCATGCTGCCCCAATCCCAGCCGTCCTGATGCGCCTGCTCCCACGCCTGCGCCACCAGCTCCAAGCCGTGCTCCAGCAGCCCGGCAGCATCGGTGTTCATCCCCTGGTCGGCTTCGCCGCCAATGCACAAATCGCGGTGCTCCGTACCTGCCCGCGACACGGAGCCCACAATACGGTGCCCGTTGGGGTGCTCATCCGCCCGGCCTATTACGGCTGCTGCCGCACCTGAGCCGAGGGTGAGGGTGGCGAACTGCGCGAGCACATCATCGCGGGAAGTATTGGGCTGGTTGAGGATGCGCAGGGCGGTACGGTGCCAGGGGGAAGGGTCCTCACCGGCCACGACCAGGGCGTACTCGATAGCGCCCGAGTCGATCATGGTCGCTGCCACCGTCATGGCGTTCACAAACCCCAGGCAGGCGTTTGTGATATCGAAGTTCAAAGCGTGCCGCGGCAGGTTAAGGCGGTCGTGAACACCCACCGAGACGGCGGGTTCAAAATTATCGCGCGTCACCGAGGCGTTAATCATTAAACCGATGCGGTTCCTGTCAATACCGGCGGAGGAGATCGCCTTCTCAGCGGCGGCAACCGCGCCGTCCTCAAAGGTCTGCCCCTGCGCCCAGCCACGCCGTTCGCTAATGCCAGCCAGCCGCTCCAGCAGGCCCTTGGGCATGCGCAACCGCTTGTAGGTGTCTGCCAGCTGCTCATCAAAGTAGTCGCTCGAAACCACCAAAGGCGGTAGCTCGTTCTCAATCGAAAGTAGCGCCGCGTTGCGGTGGCGGATATCGGAGTTCGCCCCTGATCCGGGCGAAGCAGCGTTTTGTGCAGACATAATGCCTTCGTATGTTTTGGACAGTACTATTTCGTTCACGAAAGAAGGGGAGCTTGTGCGCTCCCCGCCTCAGTGTTGGTTACTTAAAATTTACCCTACCAAGGCCCGTATCAGTTATTAGGGCGGGCATATAAAACCCGTCAGTAAGAGTAATAAGCACCACCCGTTCACTGCGGGCGTAGGCCTGTAACCCTACGCCCCAAGTATAGCCGCCGGGTCCGCCAAATCCTGATACGTTAACCTTATAGGTAGCTGAAAATCACGGCTGGGCCGAAAACCACTACCGGAAGGATACTCCCCGTGCACCTGCATTCGCTCACCCTGCGCGGTTTCAAATCCTTCGCCTCCGCCACCACGTTCGAGTTCACCCCCGGCATTAACGCGGTGGTGGGTCCGAACGGTTCAGGCAAATCAAATATTGTGGATGCGCTCGCCTGGGTCATGGGAGAACAAGGCGCTAAAAGCCTGCGCGGCGGATCCATGCAGGACGTTATTTTCGCCGGGGCCGGGGCCGAACAGGGCGGTAAATCAGCACTGGGGCGGGCAAAGGTGAGCCTGCGCATCGACAACTCAGACGGGGCGCTGACGATCCCCTCAGCAGAGGTCGAAATTTCCCGCACCATGTTCCGCGCCGGCGGCAGTGAATACGAGATTAATGGTTCCCCGGCCCGGCTGTCCGATGTGCAAGACCTGCTGTCTGAGGCGGGCCTGGGGCCTGAGATGCACGTGCTGATCGGCCAAGGGCAGCTGGATAAGATTCTGCACGCCTCCGCCGCCGAACGCCGCGAGGTGATCGAAGAGGCTGCCGGAATCCTCAAATACCGCCGCCGTCAAGATAAAACAGCACGTAAACTTGAGGCGATGAGCGCGAACCTCACCCGGCTCAACGACCTGGCAGCCGAGCTGCAGAGCCAGCTTAAACCGCTGGGGGAGCAGGCCGAATCTGCTGCGGCAGCACGCGAACTGCAGGCGCGTATCCGTGAGCTCAACGCGCTGCTGATTGCCCGCCAAGCCCACGCCCTTGATGGCTTATTAGACGCTGAGCGTGAGCGGGGCGCCGCAGCCGCCGAACACGCCGAGCAGCTGCAGCAGCAGTGGTCACAAGCCCACGCCGACGGCCTGGAACATGATACGCACCTTGAATCTTTACGCGCCACCCAGGCGGCTCACGCCGAGCAGCTTTCGCACCTGAACCAGCTGCTCACCCGCATGCACGCCACCGCCTCCGTGGCTGCCGAACGCGCAAAAACTGGGCAGCAAAACGCAGATATGACCGGTTACGACGCCGAAGTCAACAGGGCAGCAGAGCGCATGGAGGCCGACGAGCAGGCGCTGGCCCAAAGCACCGTAGCCCTCGAACAAGCCCGCGAAGCACTTCAACAGGCTGCCGAGGTTGCCGAGTCGGCGCGCGCCCAGGTGCAGAGTATCGAGCGGAAGCTCACCGCCCACGCCGCCGCAGCCCAGCAAGAGCGCCAGCGCCGTGCTGAACTCACCGAAGCCGCCGCCGTGGCACGCGCCGGGTACGAGCGGGCCAACGATGAGGAAACGAACCGCAGGGCAGAGGTGGAACAGCTCACCGCAGAAGCAGCCGGAATCGCTGGTCAACGCGCCGAAGCTGAGGCTGCCCGCACCGCCGCCGAGGCCGAACATGACGCCCACGAGCAGCGTCTTACGAAGATCCGTCAAGAGCGCATGAGCGCAGAAGAAAAACGTGACGCCGCTCGGGAAGAAGCCGCCCGCACCGCCCAAGAGGCAGCAGGTGCCCGCGAGCGTGCCGCTACCCTGCGTGAAGCTCTCGGCACCCACCTGAACCAGGAGGAACCACAGGGGGCGTCAAGCCCTGCAGCCGAGAACCTGCTGCGTGTTCTGGACGTTATCACCATCGAACCAGGCTGGGAAAAAGCCGCCGCTTCCGCCCTGGCGCAGCTGGCAACCGCGGCACTGAACGCACCCAGAACAGCCAGCATCTCACGCATCCTCCCTGCGGGCTCACCAAACAGTGCTCCTGAAAAGCACCCTGAACCCGTGATGCCGCCAACCGTAAAAGCCCATGCTGCACACAACATCATCACCATACGCGCCGAAGACCCCGCCGGTACCGGCCCCAAACCGCTGCGGAAAGCAGAAACCCAGGCCCTAAAAGCGGCACTCGACGAACAGCTTGCGGGAGTCTACTGTGCTCCCACCGCACACCACGCCCGCGCAGCACTTAAAGCGGGGGCCCGCCTAGCAATAGATACGCACGGTATCGTGTACTCGCGCCACGCTGAGCTGCACCCCGATGCGGGGGCCAGCGCCCTCGAACTGGCCGCCGCCGCCCGCGCAGCACAAGAGCACGCCGAGGCTACCGCCCGTCTAGCCCAGCACGCCGCCCAGAAACTCGCAGCCGCAGAGAAAAAGCTTGCCGAAACACTCACCACTGAACGGGATACCGCCAAAACCCTGGGGCAGGCGCGTGCCGTACTGAGCGCCGCCCAAACCGCGCAAGAACGCATTACTGTTCGTGGTGAAAGCATGGATGCGGAACTGCGCCGCGCCCAAGAACGACTCGAAACCGCCCGCACAGCAGCACGTCTAGCGAACGAAACCTATGCCCATGCCCGAGCCGAACTTGACGCCCACGAAACCGCGCAGCAGCACCCCGCAGAGGCGGCGCAAACGCACCCGCCCACCACACAACAGGCCCTAGAGGCCGAGCTGGCTGCTGCGCGTGATGCCCACACGCAGGCAGAAAAAACCCGCCAAGAAGCCCACTCCGTTATGGTGCGCATCGAAGCGGAATACGCAGCAGCACAAACAGCCCTCACCCGCGCTCAAGACCTGCACCAGCGCGCCATCAGTACCCGGCAGAACGCCCACGCTGCGGCTGCTCACACCCAGCGCGTGGCACAGCGCGCCCAGGGCACACACGCCCGTGCCCTCGCCCTCGCCCACGCTCTTGAACACGAAATAGCAAAGCTGCGCCAACATATTGCCGACACCACCGGCGAAATCGAAAAAATAACGGCCCAGCGCACCAAAAACCGTGCCGAACAGCAAGAGCTTGAAACCGCCCGCGCCGCAGCCCTCACCCTCGCCGCCCGAAGCGAAACCGACATTGCGCGCATCGAAACCCGCCGTGAGAACCTGTCCGAACGAGCCCAGCTGCTCACCAGCCTCACCCTTGATGAGATCACCGCCGCCCACCCGCAGGCTGCGGCAGGGGACGAAGAAGTCAGCGAAGAAACCCTCAAAGAACGCCTCACCGCCACCGAAGCCGAGCTCCGCCGACTAGGCAGCGTCAACCCGCTAGCACTGGAAGAATATGAGGCGCTCACCGAGCGGCACAGCTACCTCCGCGAACAGATCGCAGACCTCAAAAAGTCCCGTGCCGATCTGAACACTGTTATGGACGAAGTCACCAGCCGCATCACCGAAGTGTTCACTGCCGCGCTCGCCGACATTAACGGGCATTATGAGCATATTTTCGCCACGCTTTTCCCGGGCGGTCAGGGGCGGCTAGAACTCACGGACCCCGAAGACACCCTCAACTCGGGTATCGAGATTTTTGCGCGGCCCGCTGGCAAAAAAGTTAAACGTCTCTCGCTCCTCTCAGGCGGTGAACGGTCGTTAGCGTCTCTGGCTCTACTCATTGCTATTTTCATGGCCCGCCCCAGCCCCTTCTACGCCCTTGACGAGGTGGAAGCAGCCCTTGACGACCGCAACCTGGGGCGTCTGCTTGAGGTGATTGAGCAGCTGGGGCAGCGCTCGCAGCTGATTCTGATCACGCACCAGAAACGCACAATGCAGGTGGCACAAACCCTGTACGGGGTGTCGATGCGTGAGGGGGTTTCAACCGTTATTTCGCAGAGCGTGGAGGAGCTGCGTGAGCTTCTCTAACGTTTTCTGCGCACAAAACATGTGGGCTTAAGAATACTTCCGAGTATTCTTTAAGCCCACATGTTTTGTGAATGTTCCTTTATTTCCCGGTATAGTTCTCATCCGCCAGTTCGCTGGGCCAGCGCGGGGTGCGGAACGGCAGCCAGGTGAGCGAAGCCGCCAGGAGCAAACCTCCGCAGAGCATGAACGCGGGCGTAAACCCCCACGTATCGGCGACGGCACCGGCGAGAAGCGGACCCAGAATCATGCCGAAGTCACTGTGCATTTGGAAGGTCGCAAGCACGGGCGCACCGTCGCGTTTACCGCCGATCACATCGGCAACAGAAGCCTGCAGCGAGGGCGTGATCAGTGCAGCACCGGCCCCCATGCCCACGATCAGGGCTATGAGCATCCAGGGCGCCGAAGAAATACCAATGGTTGAAATGGCGGTTCCGGCGATCAGCAAACCGATAAAAATCATGATGCGCCGCCCCAGGCTGTCAGATAGACGCCCCGAAACGGTTTGGGTGAGAGCATTGGCTAACGAACCGACCGCCATCACCGTAGAGGCAAGGACGGTTCCCTCCGATGCCTTAGACGCATCGCCGCCCGTCGCTAAATACGCCGCGAGCAGCGGAATCAGGGAGGACTGTATGCCTAAAACCGCCCAGCCAATTGTGAAGTTCGTGAAAAGCGCCGAACGGTAGTTCGTAAATTTGAGTGCCTGCCGAACGGTCATAACGGCTGGTGTGGGGGTTTTCTGCTGAGACGGCTCCTGACCCGATGCGGAATTCCGGCCTGAAGCTGGTGCATTGGCTGCAGGAGCACCGGCCGTACCGGGCTTGTCGGCATCAGATGAAGCGCTGGGGGCAACATCATGCTGGGCGGGAAGACTGTACGCCTCACGTTCAGCATCGATCTGATCTGCCGGGGGCAGCATAAACCACACGATAGCCCCAGCCACCAGCAGAGAGCAGCCGTAGAGGGCGAACGGCAGGCGCATCCCCAAGCCGCTGAGTGCGCCGCCAACAACCGGCCCCATAATGTTCCCAAGCAGGAATGCGGTAGCGTAGTATCCCGAAACCCGCCCGCGCATATGCGACGGCGCTAAACGCACCAGAAGACCCATTGCAGAAACCGTGAACATGACCGAACCGATACCTGCGAACGCACGCGAAGCCAGCAGCACCCAGTAGTCCCATGCGGCGGCATTTACGAAGGACGAAACCGCCACAATAATCATGCCGCAGGTGTAGATTGGGCGCTCGCCAAACCGGGAGATAAGCTTGCCCGCACTCGGCGCGAAGGCTAACCGCATGGCTGCTAATGCCGAGACTACAATCGTTGTTGCCGTAACACCCACATTAAAGCTACGCGCAAAACTGGGAAGTACCGGTGCCACAAGCCCGTACCCGAGGGCGATCATGAACGATGCGGCGATGAGAACTTTAAGGCCGGTGGGGATTTTGCCGCCCTGAACAGTTTCTCGCGTGCGAGTAAAACGGATGCGCCGCCCGGTTTCTTCTTCGATGGTGGCGGTGCCCAGAGCGTCCGCGCCTGGGGTGATAATGGGCAGCGAACCGGTGGTGGTGCTGGGGTGGTCGCAGTGATTGTTACGTTCGGGTGTTGTGGGTTCTGGCATTATCCTTCTTCGCTGATGTATCTGTGTGCCCGATGCGCTAATGGGCGGGCGTGAGCTGGTGCTGGTGTGCTGGCGTTTTCTACAATCGCTAGTCTACTCCTGCCCGGGGTTTATCTGCACGATTCATCTCCTAGAAACACTGTGTTGGGAGAGTGTGAACCGGTAAGCTAGTAGTGTGAATGAAACTATGTGGATAATCCTTGCAATTGTGCTGGGCGTGCTGGTTCTTATCGGTGTGCTCTTTGCGTTTTTGCGTTCCCCGAAGGCGCCTCGCGGCGGGTACCCGAGCACCCGCGACGCCGATGATACCGGTGGTGCCAAAGAGCCTGAGGGTGAAGAGCCGCAGGAGCCGGGGGTTGAGACTCCCGCGCCGGTTGCGGGGCGTCTGGTGCGGCTGCGTGCCCGTTTGGCACGGTCGAACAACATGCTGGGCAAGGGGCTTTTGGCTCTGCTCTCGCGAGATCGCATCGATCAGGATGTTTGGGACGAGGTCGAAGAGACTCTGCTCATGGCTGATTTGGGGGCTGAGCCAACCACTCGCCTGGTGGAGGCGCTTCAGAAGCGGGTGCGTGTGGAGGGAACCGACAACCCTGCCGCCGTGAAGAAGATGCTTCATGAGGAGCTTCTTGAGATTATCGGTCCCACGATGGATCGTGAGCTAAAGACCGAAGGCACCGACGGCAATCCCGGCGTGGTGCTTGTGGTCGGCGTGAACGGCGTGGGGAAGACCACGACGGTCGGTAAGATCGCCCGCGTAATGGTCGCGGACGGGGATTCGCTTCTGCTGGGTGCGGCTGATACCTTCCGCGCCGCGGCTTCCGAACAGCTGACGACCTGGGGCGACCGCGTGGGCGTGAAGACCGTGCGCAGCGAAAAGGAAGGCGCTGACCCCGCCTCTGTCGCCTTCGACGCGGTGAAGACCGCTAAAGCTGAGGGCATCGGCACGGTACTGGTTGATACTGCGGGTCGTCTGCAGAATAAAGCCGGTCTGATGGATCAGCTCGGCAAGATTAAACGCGTAATTGAGAAGGAAGCCCCCGTGACCGAGGTGCTTCTGGTGATTGACGCAACCACCGGGCAGAACGGTATGGTGCAGGCGAAGGTCTTCGGCGAAATCGTGGATGTGACCGGTATTGTGCTCACCAAGCTCGACGGCACCGCGAAGGGCGGCATCGTGGTGGCTATCCAGGAAGAATTGGGTGTTCCCGTCAAGCTCGTGGGACTCGGCGAAGGCCCGGACGACCTGGCCCCCTTCGAGCCCGAAGGCTTCGTGGATGCGCTCCTCGACTAGCTGCCTATAAATAACCACATGCGGCGCCCCCGATGGGAAATAACCTCCAGGTGGAGGGGTAAAAATTTCCTGCCGGGGGCGCCGTAATGTTACAGGTGGTTCCCTGGTTTAGCTAGTACCTATTAGAGATATGTAGACGTTAGGGATCCATGTGATCGCCCAATCGTAAGTAAGGAAGCTTCCGATAACGGCTTGCCGTTTTCTGATGGCTTGAGTCTGCGCTATGGCTGCTGATAGAGATAACCAAACAGCCAAATAGCTGGTCACTCCTAGACATATGTTGAAAAGGGGCAAGAATGCCTAAGACCCCGGTACGGTCGAAGAGCTGTCAGAATCATGCAAACTGTGTGTAGAGGGAGAGTGGTATCGTTCAATGTCTGCTATCTCAACATGGGCTAGAATAGGAAGAGAGAAGGAAAAATTCTTGAGTTCACTCACAACCTTGTGAGCTTTTCTGAACAATTCAGGGAAAAGTCTAGTAGGGAATTATAACTTTGACTAATAGAACCGTAGGTGTTTCTTCCTGCTTGTAGAATATTGAAGTTGGGGGTGTGTTCTTTTTACTTTCTGTTTCGAACACATAAGCTCAAGTGGCCCAGTGTGGTCAGTATAATGCTGCATGTGCGCTGTAAGAATTTTGAGAGTTAGGATATGCTAATGGTTTACACCAAATAATAGGATCGTGACTTAGAAAGTGTTAGTACAGGTAAGTCCTCACGTTGGGGAGGTCTGAAAAGCTCTTTAGTAAAGGAAAAAGTAGATATTTCTGTATTAACCGCTTTAAAGAGGTTACCGGCCACCTAAAGAAGGCGGCGGATAAGTTACATAACTAAGTTACATAACTATATGGTACTGGAAACAGGAATGTTGTTATGTAACCCTTGAAGAGTAACTCTCACTGATACTCCAACTTGGCTTGTAAATGCTGGCGATATTTTATTCAGTGTTTGCACCCATCGGGTCTATGAACCTTGCAATAGAGAAATGCTGTATCGGTCTAGGGTTGTCTTCTATTCGTCCGTTAGTAAAAACCGAAGGACATTGTTGTTTTTGCATCCCTTAAAAATAGCCCTCATGTCTGGGAGGTTTTGAAGGTGAAGAACTACATTTAGTTATATTAATAAAAAAGGATCTTTTAAATTTGGAAATACCTTACTCAAGTGGGTATAATTCTGAATCTATAGGAGAGGTTTTAGAAACAACCGAGAGTTATATTTTAAATTTTATTTATCAGAATATTTTACTCATTGATCTACGCGAGAAACTTACTGATAAACTTATTATAAAATTTAAGGAAAGTGATGACTGTTATGCTTAGGAATGTAATAAAAATTGGAGGAATGGTGCGTCGAAATTTTCGTAAAATATTCCATGTGCCCAGAAATGAATTTAGTCAGCGTCTTTGCTGGATTGCTACACTCGGTGTAGTTGCAATAGTTTTTATTCCACCGCTTGCATCTTTCCTCCTTAATGATTTTATAGGAGTGCGATTTGAACAGGGTGATGGATCAAAAGAAATTCGTACCGCTTTACTGTATATGGCTGGTGGATTAATTGCTCTTGTTACTCTAAATGAGACCCATAGTAAGAACGAAATTGAAAGGAAGAAAAATGACGATGATACTGAAAATATTAGGAAACAGATTGCAGTGCAGCAGAATCAACTTAACATACAGAAAAATCAATTGGATTTTCAGCAGGAACAATACAAAGATTCTAAGATTCGAGAAGTTAACTCATCCTTTGCTGACGCATATACTCAGTTAAGTAGTGGCTCTTTGACGGGACAACGTTTGGGTGCTAATAAGATACTCCAAGTGGTAGATGACTGGTTAAATATGGGGAACAAGAAACAAGCCCAATCTGTTCTAAATAACATATTTGAGTATATTCGTAAAGGTGCTGTAGGAGATGGTAGGGTGAATAACGAAAACTATCCATTTGAGAATGTTAAATGGATTGTTGAAGCCATTAAGGAATATACGATACGTAGTAACCAACAGAACAGTACCTCTTTGTGGTCTGATCTAGATTTCAATTTTGATGGATGCACATTTAATTTTGACGTCGATTTATCTGGTATAGATATACATGGAAACCTAAGCTTTCGAAATTCTACTTTTGCAAAATCTTTAGACATGAGCCGTTCTAAAATTCAAACTGTAAATTTTTATAAAGCATCTATAATGGAAGAAGGAATATTTAATAAGGTCAATTTTATGATTGCTGACTTTGTGCATACTAGGATCGACAGGGCTTCATTTGCTAATGCAAAATTTAAATCTGTTATATTTCAAGAGACAAAAATAGGAGATAAGATAGAAACATGTTCTATACCTCATGTATTTAGTGGAGCTGAGATTTCGATGACTGGGCGTGGAAATATTTTTAACTTTACTGAAGACTCTTTAGAAGAACTTGTTGGGTTGGCGCAAGGAGAACTTCCCCCTGGCGTGCAAGAGAGCAACTGCTATGTGCCATGTTGTGGCCAGCCTGTGCCGCATAAACACAACTAAACCTATTTCTGTATATTAATTATTTTGAACATTTGATGTTGTATCTGTCTAGAAATATTCTTATTGTTCCTGTTCTCCAGATAATTGCGGTAGTGCTTCACATAAGTCGGGATCTATAAATTAGTTGTAGATGGAAAATATCTACTAGAAGGAAACTCAGGTTTTTATGAGGGTGAGTACCTGGTCACCCAGTTTCAGGGTAGAAGTTATATTGTCCTGAATCTTGTGCCAGAATGTTTTATTAGTTGGAATTGCCGGTTAGACTATAGGAGAGAGAGGAGGGAAACGATGAGTGTTAAAGTTTCTGTAGAGCCGAGTGTGCTTCGCTGGGCGCTTGACCGTGCTGACATGTCCGAGACTGAAAAGGCTTTTGACAAGTTACGTGTTTCTGAATGGCTCAGACAAGATAGTCAGCCAACCATTAGCCAGCTCACGAAGTTTGCCCAGAAGACCCATGTTCCCTTCGGTATGCTCTTCCTCTCTGAGCCTCCTGTTGAAGAGAAACCTCTCGCCGATTTTCGGTTCCGTGGTTCTGCACCAGAGAAATACTCTGCTGAGCTAACCGAAACCATCCTGGAACAGCAACGGCGGCAAAACTGGTACCGTGACTATGCTATCGCGCGTGGCTTAGAAGCGAATGAATATGTGGGATCTGAAACTTTAGCGAGCAACCCCGAACAGGTAGCCGACCGTATTCGTTATGATTTCGGGTACACTCCTGGGACGGTGCGCTCTGGAGCCGAGGCACGCAAAGCAATTATAGAACTATTGGAAGAAAACGGTTTTCTCATCAGCGTTGCCGGAGTCGTAGGTTCCAACACTCACCGCCCCTATGATCCGAATGAGTTTAGTGGATTCTCTCTGTCCGATGACTATGCACCCACCATTTTTGTCAACGGTCGAGACACTAAAAACGCCCAAATCTTTACATTATTGCATGAGCTGGGACATCTTCTGCTAGGGGAGAGCGGAGTATCTGTCTCCGGCGGCGAAGAGGTACATCAGCAGCATGCAGAGCAACAGGATTACAACGAACGCTGGTGTGACTCCTTTGCTGCACATTTTTTAGTTCCTCCTGCAGAGATACGTAAAAAAGTACGAGCATTACCCGGCGACGGGGATGAGATAACAGAGGACTCGATAGAGAAACTGGCATCGCACTTCTGCGTTAGCACCCTCACGATTCTCAATAGCCTGCTAACAGAGGAGCTTATTTCCAGGCAGAAATATGCAGCTTTGTATCCATCCATGCGTGAAAAGGCCATTACTCACGCACAAGAAAGCGGTAAAACCTCTGGTGGAGGTGACTATTACCGCCCAAAAATCTATGCTCTAGGTAAACGGTTCGCAAGTGCAGTTTTTGCCGACGCTGCTAGTGGGCGCACCACATACACGGAAGCGCACCGCCTACTTGGTGTCCCCAAAACAGAAACCTACGAGAAGCTCGCGCAGAAGGTAAGGGAAGCATAACGTGTCTCCTGATACTATTTTTCTCCTTGACACTAACGTGTTAGTGGAAGCTCACCGCAGATACTATGCACGCGATATAGTTCCTAGCTACTGGAAATGGCTCCACGATGAGATCGCTCAACGGGGACGGATCATCAGTATTCTTCCCGTTTATAAAGAGCTCATTGCTGGCAAGGATGAACTTGCCCAATGGGCCAAGGAAAGGGAAAAATATTTTAAACCTTTAACGCAGGAAAGCATAGGAACTTTCAGAAAAGTTGCTGACTGGGCGCAGAACAAAGAACAATACAAACAAACGGCTAAAAATGAATTTCTGAGTGTCGCCGATAGTTCAATTGTTGCTTTTGCCAAAGCACATGACTACACGGTGGTAACTCTTGAGCAACCTGCACCAGAGTCTAGGAAACGAATTCTGATACCAGACGCCTGCCATGCCCATGGGGTAAAGTACTGCGATCCTTTCGAGATGATGAGGTATCTTGGCGGATCAATCTGATGGGCTTTCACCATCTGGTACACAGTGAAAGCCCATCAGGCTGGCAGGAACCCGTTAGTATTTTGCTCCTGAAGGAACGTGATGATAATCATTCTGAGTCATAGTTTCAGGAAGTTGAGTAGAAGCCGTCACAATGCTGTACAAGAGGTATATTGGGGAAAAAGCCACAGACATTAGTGACCTTATAAGTGCTACCAGATTTTCAAACCTCGTAGACCTGCGTTCGGGGAATTGGGAAGCATTGCCAAAAATAAAAACTATCACTGAAATACTTAAAATTATCATCCATTCGAAGGGTCTGGTCCCGCGTAGCGTGATCATTGTTAAACTTAACATAATCCATGTGGGTGAGTGGAATAATGAAATCTCTGACCCATGAATGTAGGCTACATGGGAAACCCCGATGAGAAAGTTAGCTACGCAAAATATAAACACACCATTGAGCTGAGAAAATTCCTGAACTATCGTGTACCACTGCGTATCAAGGTGAGCATAGCGAAGGATTTCGTTAAGTGCCGAAAGAAGCGATATATTTGGTGCTGTTGCTTCAATAAATACACACCACATGAATGAAGCAACAATTACATTAAACATATGCACGTTCTTCGGTAGGATATCTTTAATAGCATTTGCGAATGAAGAAGTGAATGGTTCTAAGGGAACTGTCACAGGAATCCTCCTAATATTTTGAACGATATGATCCCTTACTTCCTACGAAAGGAACCTTTAGGTACAGTTCTAACGTATAACTCTTCGAAGGACCTCGCCACCAAACTCGTCATCCTCCAGCATCGCTGCTGGGTGCGGCACGGTTTATGCACATTTCCTCCAGAATTTTGCGATAATCAAAATCAGAGAAAACCTCATCACCACAGCATATTTTGTTGAGATGTAAAATTTTTGCAGGAGATATATGGAGGACCTTCCCGCTCTTGTCTCAGGCTTTTCCCTAAGCCGTGCCCGACTGGCTGCCGCAGCGGGAGTGAGCGAAGCGGCCATTAAAAAGCTCACGAAAAAAGAACTTGCGCCTTCTCTTACCGCCGAGAACGACATCGACTTGAGTCTCGCCTTCAGCATTGTGCTGGGTCTTGACGAGTATGGAAACCCAACGGGCAAGGACCGTACTAAAACGGTGAGTCCCGAAAAATTCGCCTGTAACTTGCTTCGTGAACGTTTCCTTGCCGAGTTCACCAACACCGCCGATCCGGTAGGGGTTATTGAGCTCCTGAGTTCTCTCGTTATGCTGTACACCCCGCTTGAGCAAACGGTCGAAAACCCACTTACCATTTTTGAAGTTGCTTACGTTCAACGTCCGAAAACTGGGCTTGAGCTTGAGACATCAGAAACAGAGCCTTTATCCCAGAACTCTATACGTGTATATCGAGAACCGCCAACATGGCTTAATATTAAGGCGTTCCCCGAAGAACAGCGTCCATTGATCACAGATATCGTGGTTTCTGTGTGGAACAGGGGATGAAAAAATCACATATCAAGATCTTTCTGGTCCCAAAGGATTGCAGCACCTTATATGCATATACACCTTCATTATAACTAAGGGAATAAGAGAATGATAATAGGTTTATTAAAATACAAAATATTCAATAAAAATATCAAATTACGATTAAAATATGCCTTACTTAATCATAAAGTTCTGCATTTATGTTGGCAAAAATTTTATACTTGCCGAGAATTTATGATTCATTGAAATAGCATAAAATATAATCTTTGTCGTAAACTATTGTAAATAGTATTTTGGGAAGGAAAAAATATTCTTGAAGTATATAATGAAATGCTAGAATTTTAATAATAGTAAACAGTGGATTCATGGTACTAATCATGCCTAACTTTCCTTTATTTTGGCAAAGATGCTGGCATCAACTGTGACGGATTCAAGGCGGAGATTTTGAGCTTTTATATAAGCTTTATTCGACGGTAGCGATATGGGTGAGTTCCCCATCCCACCGCGGCAGCTCATGGGTAAGAAACTCCGGTTTGAGCGGATAATCCGCCAGGGATTGAAGCGGCAGCCACACGCAAGGGCAGTGGTGCCCTTCGTCGCGGGTGGTTATTGGGACCGTTTCAGGTTCAACCTCCACGAGGTAGTGGAATTCGATGCGGTGGTTCGGCATACCGTGCACTGTGAAAAGGTGCTCTCCTACGAACGCAAGCCGTCGAACTGTGCAGTCGATACCTAGTTCTTCGCGTATTTCGCGGCGTACCGCATCCGTGCTGTGCTCGCCGACGTGCACTGCGCCGCCGGGTACAAAGTATTTGTTGTGGTGACTGTAGGTGAGAAGTTTTCCCGCGTGCATGATCAGCGCCGAGGCCCGCACCCCGTATTGGTGTCCTGCAGCTGTCGTCCGAAAGTCCATACCTCTATTATGTGGCTGTGTGCTGTTGTGTGGTTTCGCCAAACGCTCATTAAAGGGTGCTATTGTCAGCATATTAGGGCATATCCTGTATCCTTGTAGATTGATTACTCATGTTAAAGATGCGGGCTGGTGCGGCCATAATATTGCCGTGTGTCCCGCTCACCGACGTATAGAAAGTGACCACGGCTCGTGTTCAATTCGCTCTCAGACCGGTTGACGGCAACCTTTAAAAACCTGCGCGGCAAGGGACGCCTCTCAGAGGCTGATATTGATGCGACCGTGCGGGAGATCCGGCGTGCGCTGCTGGATGCGGACGTCGCCGTTCCGGTGGTGCGTGAGTTCGTTGCGCATGTGAAGGAGCGTGCGCTTGGTGCGGAAGTGTCGGAGGCTCTGAACCCCTCGCAGCAGATCGTGAAGATCGTCAATGAGGAGCTGGTGGGTATTCTGGGTGGGCAGACTCGCCGTATTAATATGGCGAAGAGCGGCCCCACCATTATTATGCTCGCTGGTTTGCAGGGTGCCGGTAAAACCACGCTGGCGGGTAAGCTGGCGAAGTGGCTGAAGGGTCAGGGGCACACCCCCATCCTGGTGGCATCTGATTTGCAGCGTCCGAATGCGGTGACCCAGCTGAAGATTGTGGGTGAACGCGCGGGTGTGCCTGTTTTTGCGCCTCACCCGGGTGTGACTAGTGAGTTCGACACCCCCACCGGTGACCCGGTGCAGGTGGCCCGCGATGGTGTGGCTGAGGCGCGTGCGAAGCTGCATGATGTGGTGATTGTTGATACTGCTGGCCGCTTGGGTGTGGATGCTGAGCTCATGCAGCAGGCACGTAATATTCGTGATGCTATTGAGCCGCAAGAAGTGCTGTTCGTGATTGATGCGATGATCGGCCAGGATGCGGTGAATACCGCGAACGCCTTCAACGAGGGCGTGGACTTCACCGGTGTGGTGCTTTCCAAGCTTGATGGTGACGCCCGCGGCGGTGCGGCGCTTTCGGTTGCTTCGGTGACCGGCAAACCGATTATGTTTGCCTCCACGGGTGAGAACGTGGGTGACTTTGAGCAGTTCCACCCTGACCGCATGGCCAGCCGCATCCTTGATATGGGCGATATTCTGACCCTGATCGAGCAGGCTGAGGCTAACTGGGACAAGGCTGAAGCCGACCGCATGGCGAAGAAGTTCATTGACCAGGAAGACTTCACGTTTGAGGATTTCTTGGCGCAGATGCAGCAGATTCGCAAGCTTGGTTCTATGAAGAAGCTTCTGATGATGATGCCCGGCGCGGCACAGATCCGTCAGCAGCTGGAGGCTTTTGATGAGCGTGAAATTGACCGGGTTGAGGCTATCGTGCGTTCAATGACTCCGCATGAGCGCGTGGCCCCGAAGATTATTAACGGTTCCCGCCGTGCGCGTATTGCGAAGGGTGCGGGTGTTACCGTCTCTGAGGTGAATCAGCTCATGGAGCGTTTCGCTCAGGCTCAGAAGATGATGAAGAAGCTTGCCGCCGGTAAGATGTCCGGTGTTCCCGGCGGTATGCAGATGCCCGGTATGGCGGCTGCTGGCGGCGGTAACCGTAAGAAGAACAAGAAGAATAATAAGAAGAAGGGGTCGCGTTCGGGCAACCCTATGAAGCGCGCACAGCAGGAGGCGCAGGCGCAGCAGGCGGAGAAAGCCCGTCAGGGCGCTGCTTTTGGGCAGCAGACGCAGCAGCAGGAGCTTGATCTGGCGGATATGAACTTGCCTAAGGGCTTTGAGAAGTTCTTGAAGTAGAGCTCAACGTACTGTGTTAGCCCAGATTTGGCGCTCAGCCGAATAGGGTGTCTGGCCGTGGTGCTGGTGAGAGAATATTGACATTAGACGGGTTGCTGAGGCCCGTGCCCTAAGCGCGGGCACGGCGCGCACCCCGTTCGGTCTAACGATTTAAGGGGTGAAGTCCAACAGGCCGGTGGAAAGCAATGCTGCAAGGAATGTAAGGAGTCCCCGTGTCGAGTGAAGACAAGCATAATTTTGGTGCCCCGGATACCCCGAGTGACTTCACCGTACCGCAGCGGGATGGTGATGCATCCGAGTATGGCAGCGCGAAAGGCTTGGAGCCGGTATGGGTGCGGCTTTCTCTGGAATACGGTGAGAACACTCCGTCGATGGGCGAGGCCCAGGTGGTGTATTCAACTGTTTCGGGCCAGTTAGCTGACGGTGATGCTGCTGTGGCTGACAGCATTGTTGAGCTGATCCGTAAAGCGCAGCAGATGTACGCCACCCCGAATCAGGTGGAGGATACTGAGCGGCTGGATGAGCTGGCGAAGTCACTGGAAAATAGTGAGCTGACTTTTGAGAAGCTCAGCGAAATGTGGGCGGATTCTGATGCCGTCTCTGATGCTCATAACGGTGCAGCAGATGGTGCTGCTTCGCCCGGCGGCGCGGAGGAACGGACTCAACCGTTGCAGGATACGGGGGAGTTTACCGTAGAGGTTCGCCCGATGCCTTCATCAGATAGCACTGTGCCGGGGAAAAACCAGCGTAAAGCCGGTACCTCCGAGGTGCGTTTGGGTCTTGAAAATATTATTGACCCTGCCCAAGAAGAGGAGCTGCACCGGCGCCGGGTGCTTGCACGCGGTGCCTCCCATGATGATATTGTGCAGAAGCTTACTGCGCTCACCGGTGAGCGGCCTGAGCTTGTGGCCTACGAACTGGGCGAGACCGAGGTGCAGGTGTATGTGCTGTGCGGTGTTGACAGCGACGGGTATTTAAACGTTTTTCAGCTGCGCCCGGAGCAGCAGGCCCGCACCGGCAGCGTTTTTGCTGTGGGTGAGCCCCTTGAGGACTATGTGGCCTGGCTGGTTGATCAGCTTCCTGTTACAGGTGCTGCACTTGAGGATTCGCCAACTATCTGGGTGCCTCTGTTTGGGGGTGCCGATGAGCTGGAGTTTTTGACGGATGCTGATGCTGCGGCCCTGTTGGATGTTGATATTGATGTGCTGACCGCCTTGCTGTTAACACGCGGTGAACGGCAGTTCGCCGTGGCCCCTGCCGGTGCTTGGACCCTGGTTGCGGGTATGCCCGATGACCTGTTGGCGCTCATTGATGATGTGCAGTGCACTGCCCTTGTCGCGGAGGGTAACGAGAACCAGCAGCATCTGGTGGTTATTGTGCCTCCTGAGGAGCCGGATTCCTTGGATGAGGATCCTACGGATGCCGCATCGTTGAATGATTGGGTGCAGAGTGTGCTTGGGGTTCCTACGGACCCTGAGGTTATGCTTCTTGAGCTGCGGTGGCAGGGCGTGCCGAAGCAGCTGACCCGTCCGATATCTGATGAGCAGAGGCAGGCGTGCGGGGCTGAGCTCGCTGATGTGCTGCTGGATCTTCCCGGTATGCCGCTGGAGTCGGCTGAGACACGTGATGCGAGGGAACGTTCGGTGGAGGTGCTGGCTGACCTGTTTGGGGTGACGGGGCAGCAGAAGCGCCGTTTGGCTTCTTATGTTCATGACGTGAAGAACACTCTTGCCTTGGAGTCGGTGCTTCAGCTGTTGGGGCTGCCGGTTGAGCTGGCTGATGTTCCGGGGCGGCGTATTGAGGTTTCGTCCATTAGTACGGCCCGTATTTTTGGTGAGGATGAGTCCACGCTGGCGAGCCCGCTGGATCGTTCGTATCGCCTGGTGGCAACTGACCGTCAGGTGAATCTTGAGCAGGGGCTTGATGTGATGGCTACCGGCAGGATCCCGTTCGACTTCACCCACCTGCCGCCTAAGGAGAGCGCATTAAACCGGTGGATGCGTGGCGGGCTTCGTGGGGCGTTCTCATTCGGGTCAGCTGCTGAGGAGCCGGTGAATGGTGTTTCGGCGTCGGCGGTGGCCCGGCGGGGTGCACAGGCCGCTCCGGATGCTCCACCGGCGGAGACCACGGCGCGCAGCGGCCGGAGCACGCAGGAGCAGGAGCCCAGCAGTGTTCCGGGGCAGCAGGGTTCGGGTGTTACCGGGGGCGGGGCACCTGCCGCTGACCCGGCGGATGTGCTGCGTACCCGTATTTTTCGTGCTGATGGCACAGTGCAGCTGGGGCTCTCAGCGTTCTTCATTGCCTTAGCCCGCCGTCGCCGTGCTGCGGGTCGGGGCGCGATTGTGCCGACGGCTTTGGCGTCGCTTTTTGCGATGGGTGGTACCGCTGAGGTCCTGTTAGCTCCCCGGCTGGCACGCTTGCTGAGGCAGACCCCGCTGGGGTCTAAAACCCCCGCCGGGAAGCAGCCTGTGCAGGGGGAGGTAGTACGTGCCTCCTCGTTGGAGAGTGACGGCTCCGCTGCTTCCCTCGGGCTGGGCGCGGCGGGTGAACGCGAGCCGCAGGCTCCGGCTAAACGTACTTTAATTGATGACCTGGTGGAGAGTAACCGCATCCCGGCGGTGCGGGGCAGCTACAGCTCAGCGGCGGGGCAGCGTTCCCGGTTGGGGGCCCGCCTGCGCCGTGCGAGCCAACGTTTTTTCGGCCTGTAGAGTGGTAAGGAGCGCCCGTGAAGGATTCGTATTTAAGCCGTGAGGAGCTGGTCAAGTTCATTGCGACCTTACCCACACGGCGTTTAGCGGCGGGCGCGGTCATCCGCAATGAGCATGGTGAGCTTCTGCTGGTGCAGCCCAACTATAAGGACGGGTGGATTTTACCCGGTGGCACCGTTGAGGCCGGGGAGGCCCCTAAACCGGGGTGTTTCCGTGAGGTGGAGGAAGAGCTGGGGCTGCGTCTTGCCCCGGGGCGTCTTCTGCTGGTTTTTCACGGTTTGGCGAGAGGCGTGTGGGGAGACTCTACCTACTACATGTACGATGCTGGTGTGATCGCTAAGAACACCCCGGTAACCTTGCAAACGGAAGAGCTGATCACCTACGAGTGGGTGGCGCCGGAACAGCTGCAGGAGTATGTGAATCCGGGTTTCGCGGAGCGGCTGCATGATTGTCTGAGGGCGTTGAGAACCGGTGAGGTGATTGAGATGAGCTCAGATGAGCGGCCTTAAACCTGTCCCGGTGTGCTGTCACTAATGTTCCGTGTAACGTGGCTGCAGCACATGAGGCGGGCACTGGCTGAGACACTGATGGGGTGCCCACTGGCTTAAATGCTGCGGGTTTGTTACCCTATCTGAGTACCCGGCGTGCGCGGCCCCTCTCTCCGCGTGTCGTTGTGTCCATTAGGAGCCACGTGGACGGCCCGCCCCACGGGAGCGAGAAGCGCGGTTCCGCACCAAGTATTGAAACAGGAGTAACCACAAAAGTGGCTGTTAAAATTCGTCTCAAGCGTATGGGTAAGATCCGCGATCCTCGCTACCGTGTTGTGATCGCGGATTCGCGTGTGAAGCGTGACGGTAAGACCATTGAAGAGATCGGTATTTACCACCCGACCGAGCAGCCTTCGCGTATCGAGATTAACTCTGAGCGTGCACAGTACTGGCTTTCCGTTGGCGCGCAGCCGACCGAGCAGGTGCTGGCTCTGCTGAAGCTCTCAGGCGACTGGGCGGCGTTCAAGGGTGAGAAGGCTGAGAACAAGGTGAAGCCGGTTGAGCCTAAGCCCGAGTTCGTTGTTCCGCAGAAGGGCTCCGTCATTCTGCCTGAGGCTATCACCCCCAAGGCTGAGAAGGCTGAGGAAGAAACCTCTGAAGCAGCTGGCGAGACCGCTGAAGCTGAGGCTACCGAGGAAGCGGCTGAGTAATCGTGTTGGCTGACGCGCTCGAACACCTGGTTCGCGGGATTGTTGAACACCCGGATGATGTGAAGGTGCGTGTGCGCCAGCAGCGGTACCGGGAGACCCTGCAGGTGCGAGTCCACCCCGAGGATTTGGGGCGGGTGATCGGCCGTTCGGGCCGTACCGCTAAGAGCATCCGCACCGTTATGGATGCGATCTCTGATGGTTCTCAGGTTCGTATCGATATCGTCGACACTGATAAAAAACGCAAGTAAAACCTCTGTTGAGAATCCCGTCACCTTTTACGGTGGCGGGATTCTTACGTGCGGCCCTAAATTTTTGGGTGAGGGACACTTTTCGTAAGGTAAGCAATGTAAAATAAGTGTCTAGTACCAGCGCGGTGTGTAGAAGTTTGAGGAGTTTCATGCAGGTTTTGGTTGCGCGTATCGGCAAACCGCACGGTATTCGTGGTGAGGTCACGGTTGAGCTGTTTACCGATGCCCCTGAAGAACGATTCTCTCGTGGCGAGGTGCTCCACATTGACGGGTTCACCCACGGTACTGTCGCCGCAACCGTAGCCCCAGCAGGGGCTTTGACAGTCGCCTCAGCCCGCTGGAATAAGAAAATTCTGGTGGTGCGTTTTGAGGAGATCACCACCCGTAACCATGCTGAAGATCTGCGGAACACCCTTCTGATGTTTGAGGTTCCCGAAGACGTGAACAGCGAAGAAGAAGGATTCTATGAGCATCAGCTGCTAGAGCTGCCCGTGTTCTTACTGGAGGATGTTCCTGATGGGGAAATCCCCAACGATAACCCTGCTGTGGGGGAGCCTTTGGGCACGGTGATTGGTTTGCAGACGATGCCGGTGCAGGATCTGTTACTGGTTAAGCTGTCCCCGGCTTATGGCGGTCAGGAGATTATGGTCCCGTTTGTTGATGAGATCGTGCCCGAGGTGGTGCCAGCTGAAGGGGACGAGCCGGGTTTTGTGCTGCTGAGCCCCCCGGAGGGTCTGATTGAGCTGAGCACCCCGTTGAAAGGGAAGTAGTGCGGTTCGACGTTCTTAGTATTTTCCCGGAGTACCTGGCTCCTCTTGAACTTTCTCTTATCGGTAAAGCGCGTGAAGACGGGCTGCTGAGCCTGAACACGGTGAACCTGCGCGATTACACGTTTGATCGGCACCGCACCGTGGACGACACCCCCTATGGTGGCGGTGCGGGCATGGTTATGAAACCCGAACCGTGGGGTTTGGCCTTGGATGCTGTCCTTGCTTCCTCCCCGCATCAGAGCAACGAACCCGCCCCAGCGGACACTGCTGGTGCGGCTGCTGAGGGTATACCCGGTACGGAAGACGCTTCCGGCAGTGATGAGGTTCCGCTGCTGCCCGCGCCGCAGCACGTTCCCGAACCCGATGGGCGTCCGCTGCTGGTGGTGCCTTCACCAGCAGGTGCCGTGTTTAACCAGGAGATGGCCTACGAATTCGCCGCCGAACAGCACATCGTTTTTGCGTGCGGACGGTATGAGGGGATTGACGAGCGGGTGCTGCTGTGGGCGAGTGAGCGTTTCCGTATGATGCCCGTCTCTATTGGTGACTATGTGCTCAACGGTGGTGAGGTTGCGGTCATGGCGATGATTGAGGCGACCGCACGCCTGATCCCAGGAGTGATCGGCAACCCCGAGTCACTGACCGAAGAATCGCATACGGGCGGGCTGCTGGAGTACCCGGTGTTCACAAAACCTGCCTCGTGGCGTGGGTTCCAGGTGCCGCCGGTGCTTCTGTCCGGCAACCACGGTGCGGTGGCGCGGTGGCGGCGGGAGAGACAGATTGAGCGTACAATGGCGCGCCGCCCGGATTTATTCGCAGCATACCCCATCCAGCAGTGGGATAAGAAAGACCGCCGTTTCCTGGCTGAGCGCGGCGTCCACTTCCCGAAACCGAACACACAAGACCCCAAGTAGCAGCTGCTCATATGGCCTGCTGTGTTACGGGGTGAAACGCCTAAAACTGAGGATGTCCTGCACCTCGGCGTGGCCCTGTACCCAGTAGATTTTACTGGGTGCCCCAGGGTCCTGCGTCGGGGTGTACTTCTTCCCCAACGCGCGGGATAGCGAACCGCGCATTGAGTGGGAGAGCGGCCTGAAAGTGCTGGTATTTTCGTATCGGGCGAGGTCTATCGGTTCGGGCTCATCTAGTTCTCGTACATTGGCGAGCGCGAGCATCCTGTCATGAAGACCACCGTGCCGTTGGGCCGTAAAACCCGCCTCACACCAGGCATCTCGTAGCGGTGAAGGCTCCAGTGCGGGCAGGTCATTCGGTGGGTTCCCCTCATGCGTGGCGGGTGCCGGGGTGATGGGAAGGTCGGGGGCACGGTAGATCATGAGCATACGCAGCCACCCGCCGCGTGTGCGGGCTTGGCGCATCGCTTCCTGAATGTGGGCCACGGTGTGATCCGGGCAGGTGAAACCCCAGGGGACAGCCGGGATGCTCAGCGCGTGCGCCCGCTGGAACATGTTTTCTTTCGCCCACACCACCCCGCCTGTGCGCCCATGCGCCACATGCGCATAGTTGTAGTCAGCGGAGAGTTTCAGGAAAAGAACGGGGTCGCTGGCAGGAATATACATGTGAGCCTGCAGTATCTAATGTTTTTCGGGAACCGGGCGCTCGCGGAATTCGATGGGGCGTTTTGCCTTGGGCAGGGCGTACATAATACGCAGGTAAGCGTCTTCAATGAGCTCTTCAAGAAGCTGGCGTGTAACGCCCTTGCCTGCTCCGACCGAAATCCAGTGCCGTTTATTCATATGCCACCCCGGAATAATGCTTGGGTACATGCGCTGCAGCACCTCGGATTCTTCGGGGTCGGTCTTCAGGTTCACGATCGGGTAGCCGATACCGTCCGTGTACATTGCAAAGATTTTGCCGCTAATGCGGTACACCGTATTGCGTGGGCCGAAGGGCTGATCGGAGGTCGCCAACGGCATAGTAAGCGCAATCTGATCAACAACCTTATGGAGGTCTTCGGCGGTTATCTCGCATGAATTCGGTGTACCCATACCTTCGAGTCTAATGGCTGCTGCAACGTAGTAAAAGCGTTCCGAACCATTGGCAGGGAAAACCGCACCTTCAAACCGGCCCGCATGCAGAAGAACCTTCGAAATCTGTAAGGAGCACACCCGTAAAATCTGCGGTAAAAACCGCGTGCGCATCCAAAGAATCACGGTAGAATAGAACACTATGGCTGAATTTATTTACACGATGACCAAAGCCCGCAAAACTGTGGGTGATAAGGTCATTCTTAACGACGTTTCCATGTCGTTCTTCCCGGGCGCCAAGATTGGTATGGTTGGTCCCAACGGCGCCGGTAAGTCGACCATCCTGAAAATCATGGCTGGCTTGGATCAGCCCTCGAACGGCGAGGCACGCCTCTCACCCGAATACAGCGTAGGTATTCTGCTTCAGGAACCGCCGCTGAACGAAGAGAAAACCGTGCTCGGCAACGTCGAAGAAGGCGTGGGCGAGATCAAGGCGAAGCTGGACCGCTTCAACGAAATTTCCGCGCTCATGGCTGAACCTGACGCCGATTTTGATGCCCTCATGGAAGAAATGGGCAAGCTGCAGGAAGCTATCGACGCCGCAAACGCCTGGGACCTAGACTCCCAACTGGAACAGGCGATGGAGGCACTTCGCTGCCCGCCCGCCGACGCCCCCGTCACCCACCTCTCCGGCGGTGAGCGCCGCCGCGTGGCACTGTGCAAGCTCCTGCTGCAGAAACCAGACCTGCTGCTGCTGGATGAGCCCACCAACCACCTAGACGCCGAGTCGGTGCTGTGGCTTGAGCAGCATCTGCAGTCCTACGAAGGCGCGGTCATCGCGATTACCCACGACCGCTACTTCCTAGACCACGTTGCCGAATGGATCGCCGAGGTTGACCGCGGCAACCTCTACCCCTACGAAGGCAACTACTCCACCTACCTTGAGAAGAAGCGCGCCCGCCTTGAAGTTCAGGGCAAGAAGGACGCGAAACTCGCCAAACGCCTGAACGAAGAACTAGAGTGGGTGCGCTCAAACTCGAAGGGCCGGCAGGCGAAGTCGAAAGCACGTTTGGCACGTTACGAAGAGATGGCGGCCGAGGCTGAGAAGACCCGCAAACTCGACTTTGAAGAGATTCAGATTCCGCCGGGACCGCGCCTGGGCAACCTGGTGATTGAGGCCGAGAACCTGCAGAAGGGTTTCGACGGGCGCTCGCTCATTAACGGCCTGTCATTCTCGCTGCCGCGGAACGGCATTGTGGGTGTGATTGGCCCGAACGGTGTGGGTAAATCGACCCTGTTCAAGACCATCGTCGGTTTGGAAGAGCTTGATGGCGGCTCCCTCAAGGTTGGCGAAACCGTGAAGATCTCCTACGTTGATCAGAACCGCGCCAACATTGACCCCGAAAAGAGCCTGTGGGAGGTTGTCTCGGACGGTCTGGATTATATTCAGGTTGGCAATGTTGAGATGCCTTCACGTGCCTATGTTTCCGCGTTCGGGTTCAAGGGGCCGGATCAGCAGAAGAAAGCGGGTGTGCTCTCCGGCGGTGAGCGTAACCGCCTGAACCTGGCGCTGACCCTCAAACAGGGCGGTAACCTGCTGCTGCTGGACGAGCCCACCAACGACCTTGACGTGGAAACCCTGGCATCGCTTGAGAACGCTCTGCTGGAATTCCCCGGCTGCGCCGTCGTCGTCTCCCACGACCGTTGGTTCCTCGACCGCGTGGCAACCCACATCCTCGCATGGGAAGGCACCGAAGAAAACCCGGATCAGTGGTACTGGTTCGAGGGTAACTTCGAGTCCTACGAGAAGAACAAAGTCGAACGTCTAGGACCGGAAGCTGCGAAACCGCACCGCGTGGTGCACCGCAAGCTCACCCGCTAAAACGCACACGAAAATAATGCCCCGCGCATCCGCTATTTCTGCCGGATACGCGGGGCATTATGATGCAAAAATACGCCGCCAGCCGTGTCTTGGGAATCCGCTAGAATAGTGTGCACATGCGACGCACAGTAAGGAACCCAATATGCGCACGAAACGTCACTGGTTTTCTCTGATAGCAGGTATTTTCTTCCTCGCTTGCTCAATTTTCATGTTCGCTAACCCCTCAGCACCGCTGACTGCACTGGGTATTTTCTTCTCCATTATTGTGTTTATCGGCGGGGTGCTTGAGGTCATCCGCTACTTCTTCACCCCAGCCTCAACCCGTAGCGTCTGGAACCTCATAAGCGCCATTATTACCGTACTGGTGGGGGTGCTGCTGCTATCTGCCTCAGCCGCCGCGCAGGCAGCATTCATCCCCGTGATTGTGGGGGTGTGGATGATTATTGTGGGCCTCTTTCGCCTCTCTGCTGGCCGCCGCGCCACCTACTTGAGCTCCGGGGCCGGTAAACATATGGTATTTTCCGGTGTTGTACCGCTTATTCTGGGGATTCTGATCTGCCTCTTCCCGGTGGTGTTCGGCTCGGTGGTGGTGTGGCTTATCGCGCTCGCGCTTCTGTTGGTGGGCATGGTGTGCATTGGTGATTTCTTTGTGTCTCGTAAGGCGAATAGGCCCGGCCCATACGATGACGGCATTATTGATGTTGAGGCGCGGTAGCTAACCCGCATGAACGTAAAGCCCCGGTATCTGAAGCAGAAACCGGGGCTTACGCACGCTAGGTAAAAGCGCTGGCTGGCCGCGCTACCCGCTGATGGCCTCAAAATCGACGACCTCAAAACCGAGAATCCCCTCGGATGCGCTCACCACCGGCTTATCGCGCACCACGTGCCGGTTTGCGAGCCAGTTGCGGAATGATTCTTCATCCTGCCAGTGGGTCATCGCGAAGTACTCAGTGCCGCCGCTGGTGGGGCGCAGCAGCTCAAAGCTAATGAACCCGGGTACTTCGCTGAGCTTTTCGCTATTGTTTTTGAAACGGCGTTCCAGCTCCTCGCCCATCCCTTCCTGGACGCTGAGCTTATTAATCTTCACAACTGCCATAATGATCCCTCCATTGGTTAGGCGGCTGGGTGTTTAGGGGCGCCTGCTATGGCGCTATCTTCAGCATAGGGCACACTGCGCGTTCGGTGACAAGCACCCCGATGTATGACATGGTAATCTGTCACGCTGGCAGCAGCAGATAATAACCAAAACCGTGCACTATATCGGTTGAGGCGCCTCAAATTATTTATACTCCACTATTTATATTCCGGCAGGCGGAACATCATTTCCTGCGCGATTGTGGCCACCAGCTCCCCATCGCGCGTAAAAATTGAGCCGCGAGCGAGCATCCGCCCGCCCTGCGCAGTGGGGGAGTCCAAGACATACAGCAGCCACTCGTCTGCTGGTGCCGCACGGTGAAACCACATGGCGTGATCCAGCGACGCCGACTTCATCCCCGGCTCTAGCCAAAACTTGCCGTGCGCGCGCAGTGCCGGTTCTAGAGGCAGATAGTCTGAGGCGTAGGCGATAGCCGCCTGATGCGCCGCCTCTGAAGCTGGCGCGCCCGTTGCATCAACTAACGTGTCGAAAGTTTTAAACCACACCGTAGCAACCGGCTCCTGCGAACTTGAATCCGGAGCGGTGTACAGGTGCGGGCTCACATACCGAATATCAATGGGACGTTCCCACGCCACAGCCTGCGCTACCGGGTGCGGCACCTCGCCAATATAGTCGCTCACACTCGGCAGCCCTTCAGGGTCAGGAGCCTGCGGCATCGTAACAGCCGTGTGCTCGGGGCCGCGGCCGGGTGCTTGGAATGATGCGATCGCAGAGAAAATAGGGATATCGTCCTGCAGGGCCTGCACCCGGCGGGTTGCGAAAGAACGCCCGTCATTGAGGCGTTGAGAGGTAAAAATTAGTTCTTTCGTAATGTCTCCGGGCCGCAGAAAATACGCGTGAATTGAGTGCAGAACCTTATCGGTAACCGTGCTGTTGGCGGCCATAATGGCCTGGGCGAGTACCTGCCCGCCGTAGGTTCGCGGCGACTCACGGGTTAGGGTGACGGCGCTAAACGCCTCGTCGCCGCCCACCGGCTCGGTGGGGGTCAGGTTCAGCATGGTCATGAGGTTCTGGGTGGGGGTGGGCTTCGTCATTCTTCAATTTTCCCACGGGGGAGTAGAGTTGAGGAGTATTACCCGAAAACTTTCACGGATCGAAAGGCACGCATGGCTATTCATGGCGCGGACGGTGCCGGGCGGGCGCACCCCAGAATCGAGCTCAAATATAACCCCCATGAGGGTGTTGAAGAGCCCTACCTTGTGCTCGCTGACGGCGAGAACGGGGTGGCCGCCGCGAAAGATCTAGCCACCTACATTTCGCGCGCCAAATCGGTGGATAAAGGCGCGGCCATCCGCCTGATTGCCCGCGGTACTGTGCTGGGGGTATTTGCCTGCTCTCTTGCACCCGAGACCCTGCTGGATACGACCCCCACTATTCTTGGTACGCGCGCCCTGACCCTGGCGGCTCCTTCACAGCTGGATATTGTGGTTGAGGCGCAGGCGCTTCTTGACCGGCTGGCGCGTATCCAGGAGTCGAAGATGGTGCTGTATTTACCGCCGGTGACTGTGAACGCGGTGTGGGCTGGGCAGTCCGCCCCGGTGAGCGGCTGGGCGCGTGTGGGCGCTGTTGCCGCCAGCGAGTTTCGGCGGGCCTGCCGCGAGGGGCTGGAGGCGGTGGATCGTTCCCTGCCCGCGAACCCGGGTGCGGCGGTATTAGCGACGGTGCGTTCACGGATTTGGTCATCACCTATGGTGCTGGAACATCTGCCCGAGTTCGATAATATTTCCGTGCCAACTGGTGCGGCGTTCGCATTGAAAGTGTTTGGGTTCTTACCGGACGCGTTTGAGGGCGAGCTGCCCGTGTTTGTGGCGCGGTCGAAGTCGGGGGAGTGGACGCGTATCGCGGCTCCCGGCGGGCAGGTGCTGGTGCGTGCCGCCACCCCCAGCCTACAGACCGTATAGTTATTCTTCTGAGTGTATGAAAGGCAGTATGAGTCAGTATTCTGCGAATCAGCCGGGCGAGCAGGTCAGCATTTATGAGCAGGTGGGTGGCGAGGAAACCTTCGATAAGCTCACCCGCAGGTTCTATGCGCTCGTGAAGACCGACCCCGAGTTTTCCGCCATGTACCCGGATTTTGACCCGTTCCCGCCCGAACACCTCACAGAGGAACAGACCGCCGAGATCGAAGCGAACGATACTGACCATTTCGATGCGGCGGCGCGACGGCTGAAAATGTTCCTGATTCAGTACTTTGGCGGGCCCAGCACCTACCAGGAACAGCGCGGCCACCCGCGTTTGCGCATCCGCCATAACCCGTACCCGATCGGCGCGAAAGAACGCGATACCTGGCTGAAATATATGCGGCAGGCAATGGACACTCTTGATCTTCCGATGATGATTGATGCGACCATGTGGGACTATTTCGAACGTGCAGCACGCGCCATGCAGAACCGGGCATAGTTCAAGACAGCATTGCATTTCAGACGTTGCTTTTATAGGTTGTAACAATGCGTATTGTTTCTTATAACCCTGAATATCGGGAAGCTCTTCTGGAGATGTCACTTCGCGCCTGGGAACCCGTTTTTCCGCGGATGCACAGCGACGTCCCCGAGTTCGTCTATGATGCGTTCTACCCTCAGGGGTGGCAGCAGCGGCAGCTCAGCGATTTGAAGGAAGTACTCGATCAGGAGCCTCAAAATGTATCTGTTGCCCTTAATAATGAGCTGCCGGTCGGTTGGGTCTGCACACGCATCCACCCTGAGGACCAGATGGGTGAGATTTATGTGATTGCGGTCGATCCCGAGTACCAGCGGCGCGGCGTGGGGCAGCAGCTCATGGAGCACGCCTATGCGCAGATTAAAGACGCCGGGATGCGCATGGTGATGGTCGAAACCGGCGGCGATTCGGGGCACGCACCGGCCCGAGCACTCTATGAGTCCGAAGGATTTGTTCGCTGGCCCGTGGCCCGGTATTTCAAGGATCTTAGCGAATAGAACTATTGCTCAAAAACAATAATTCTCAAGACCCACCTCTGGCCCAATATAACCCATGGGCGCTAAAAAGGTTCTTGATATGAAACAAGCGTAATATTCGCCGGTTGTCTCACATCAAGAACCTTTATACGAGGTGCAAGGAAACCGCAAACTAAGGGATTATTACCCTAAACGTCAGCCGCCTGAACCTTCAGGGCACGAGCCACGCCGTCGCGTGCCTCCGCAATCTGTCGGCGCAGCGCCGCCGCGTCCTCAGGCAACGACGCCAAATAGGTTTCGGTGCGTTCCAGCAGTTCGGCGGTCGGCTCTGAGGGGTACATGCCGCTAATAATCTGCAAAGAAATCTCGTGCGAACGGGAACGCCACACGCCCTCAACCAGCTCAAAGTACGGCTCAATATACTGCTCGGTCAGTTCCTTCTCGCCAGCCTTAAAACCGGCAATGGCGTACCGCTGGATCATGTTCGACAGTTCACCGGTCACCATGATCTTCTCCCAGTACTCTGCCTTAGCCTCGGCGGTGGGGAACGATGCGTACGCCTGCGCCGCGTACTGCTGGCCGTTCGCGGTGTTATCACGCTCCAGCTCGGCCGCAATCTGCTCGCTAGTGGCCCGCCCGCCGGTTGCCAGACGGCACAGCAGGTTCCACCGCAGGTCCGTATCAATTTCCAGGCCATCGAGGGTGATCGACCCGTCGAAGAGGCGCTGCACGTTCTCGTACTGTTCAGCGGTGCGGGTCTGGTTAACGAACGCCTGCACCAGCTGCAGCTGCGCATCCGAATCCGGTTCTGCCGCCAGCACCAGCTGCCACAGCCTGTCGGCTGCGTATTCGCGGGTCTTGTCCCTAAACTGGGGGTTCACGAACGTGCGTAGCGCCGTTGAGAGGCCCTGCAGCTGGGTGCGCATCGCCGTGGAGTTCGTCTCCTGCCCAATATTGTTCAGCACCAGCTCAACGTACTGGCGGGCGGGCATCTGCGCATCGCGCACAGTATCCCACAGGGAACCCCACACCACGCCGCGCGCCACTGACGAATCAATGTCGCCCAGGTGCTTCACGGCGGTTTCGATGGAACGCTCATCCAGGCGCACCTTCGCGTATGCCAGATCTTCGTCGTTCAGCAGCAGCAAGTCGGGGCGTTTTTTCCCCACAGCTTCAGTAACCTCGGTTAGTTCCCCATCAATATCAAGCTCAATGCGGTCGGTGCGGGTCAGCTTGCCGTCTGTCAGATTGTAGAAACCAATGACTGCACGGTGCGGGCGCAGGGTCTCAAACCCTTCAGCGTATGACTGGCGCACACCCAGGGACGTAATGTTCCCTTCTGCATCGTCAGTAACCTCAACAGTGAGGGTGTTCACCCCGGCGGTTTCCAGCCACTTGGCGCTCCATGCGCGCACGTCCCGCCCCGAAGTTTTCTCAAGCTCAACCAGCAGGTCGTCCAGTACCGTGTTGCCCCAGGCGTGCTTGGTGAAATACTCTTTGAGGGCCGCCATGAAATTCTCCTGACCAACCCACGCCACCATCTGCCGCAGCACCGAGGCGCCCTTCGCGTAGGTGATACCGTCAAAGTTCACCTGCACATCCTGCAGGTCACGGATTTCGGCCACGATCGGGTGGGTTGAGGAGAGCTGGTCCTGTCGGTACGCCCAGGTTTTCTCTGAGGCTGCGAACGTGGCCCAGGCTTCTTTCGCGTACCGGGTGTTTTCGGCTGCCGCCAGTGTAGACATGAACTCGGCAAACGACTCGTTCAGCCACAGGTCGTTCCACCACTGCATGGTCACCAAATCACCGAACCACATGTGCGCCAGCTCGTGCAGCACCGTAATGGCGCGGCGCTCACGCAGCGCCTCAGCCACCTTGGACCGGAAGACGTACGCCTCAAGGTAGGTCACGCACCCGGCGTTTTCCATTGCACCAGCGTTGAACTCGGGAACGAACAGCTGATCGTACTTCTCAAACGGGTACGGGGTTTTGAACTGCTCCTCGTAGAACTCGAACCCCTGGCGGGTCAGCTCGAACACGTCGTCGGCGTCTACGAACGGCATGAGCGACTTACGGGCGTACACGCCCAAGGGGATAACACGCCCCTCAGAGTTCGTGAGTTCGCTGGTGACTTTCTCGTACGGGCCAGCCACGATCGCCGTAATGTAGGAGGAGATACGCGGGGTCGGCTTGAAATACCAGGTTTGCGCCCGGCCGCACCCGCAGTCTTTCGGCACGATCTTCACCTCGGGCTGGTTAGAAACCACCACCCACGGTGTGGGCACCCGCACGATGAACTCGAACTCCGCTTTCAAATCCGGCTGCTCAAACACGGGGAACACACGGCGCGAGTCCGGTACCTCAAACTGCGAGTACAGGTACACCTCCCCGTCCACCGGGTCCACAAACCGGTGCAGGCCCTCACCGGTGTTGGTGTAGAACATGTCGGCGTCAATCACCAGTACGTTCTGTGCGGCAAGGTTCGGCAGGGTAATGCGCTCCCCGTCGGCTAGGCTGGTATCCAGCTGTTCACCGTTCAGTTCAATCGAACGCACCGTGCTGGTGATAGCGTCAATGAACGTGGATGCGCCGGGTACTGCGTCAAAACGGATCTCGGTTTTACACGTAAAAACATCTTTGTCATTGGGCAGGTCAAGCTCAATACGGTAGGTGTGCACGCGCTTAATGACTGTGGCACGCTCAATCGCTTCATCGCGGGTTAGGTTCAGGCCGGGCATAGGTTCCCTTTCTAAAAATGTATATGGTTTTGGTACCGTCATCACAGCTGTTAGCCCCGCAATGTCGCGGGTGTCAGCTGGTTATCTGGGGCGTGGGGGTACAGAGCCACGCAACAGTGCCTCAAACCACAATCTTACCGTATGCCCGGCGGGATAACACCCGAAAAACTGTTGCCCACAGGCCCGCCCATAAAAGCTCGTCTGCGGCATGTTGTCAGTTACAGGAATACCGCTGTATTCGCTACAGTTAATGAGGGCACACCCCGCACCTGCCAGCACCAGCTGCCTGGGGTGAGCATGTCACCAGCAGCCCCGCCGGGCACACAATCATAGGAGAACCTCCCTTGCGCGTACACATCGCCACCGACCACGCCGGTCTGCAGCTGAGCCACTACCTGATTGAGAAGCTCACCGCCGCAGGATACGAGATGATCGACCACGGCCCCACCGAATATGACCCGCTGGATGATTACCCCAGCTTCTGCATTAACGCGGCTCTCGCGGTGAAACGTGACCGTGACGCCGGGCTTGATTCTCTTGGCATTGTGCTTGGCGGCTCCGGTAACGGGGAGCAGATGGCGGCTAATAAGGTTGAGGGTATCCGTGCAGCCCTAGCCTGGAACCACACTACGGCGGCGCTCGCACGCGATCATAATAATGCGCAGGTGGTTGCTGTGGGTGGGCGCCAGCATTCACCGGATGAGGCGTTGGAAATCATTAAAGTTTTCCTCAGCACACCCTGGAGCGGAGAGGAACGCCACGCCCGTCGTATTGGGCAGCTTGGCGAGTATGAACAGACCGGGAAGATCGCTGGCAAACATATTGACGAATAAATAAGTCCCGCCCCACTTTTGCCCCTACCGCTAAGGAGAAGCGCGTGCCTGAAGGCCACTCTATTCACCGTATAGCCCGCCAATTCAACGATGTGTTTACCGGGGAGCGGGTGCGTGTTACTAGCCCGCAGGGCCGCTACGCTGAAGGGGCTGCGCTGGTTGATGGGGCACGTATTGCCCAGGCGTTTGCGCACGGTAAGCATCTTTTTGTTGGGTTCGACAACGAATTGACGTTGAACGTGCACCTGGGGATTTACGGCAACTGGAGTTTCGGTGGGGACGAATCGTTCACAGGCGCCTCAAGTATTGGGGCGCCTCGCAAGATTGGTGAGAAAGAATACGGCGGTGGGGAGCACGCCGAGTATTCTGGCCCTCCTCAGCCAAAAGCAACTACTCGCTGCCGTATCGTCTCGGAGCATGGCTGGGCTGACCTTGTGGGCCCCACTGTTTGCCGCACTCTCACCCCGAACGAGGTTGCTGTGGTGCGTGGGAAGCTGGGGCCAGATCCGCTGAACGCTGATGCTGACCCGGGGCAGTTCTACCGTGCCGCCGCTAAAAGCAGCCGCCCGATTGGGGTGATTCTCATGGATCAGGCAGCTATTTCCGGGGTGGGTAATATTTTTCGTGCCGAATCGCTGTACCGCCAGAAAATTGACCCGTTACGCCCCGGGAAGACACTCAGTGATGATGAGCTGCGCCGCCTGTGGGACGATAATAAGCATCTGCTCACCATTGGTGTGCGTGTGGGCAGAATCATTACCACCGAGCAGCAGGATCGTCCCGGCATCCCTGAAACTGAGGCGTGGCCTGATCACGCAAACTATGTGTATATGCGGCACGGGCAGAAGTGCCCGCGATGCAGTGCCACCATCCGCATGGAAGAAATCGCCGGGCGTAAACTTTACTGGTGCCCTGGGTGCCAGAAATAACTCGTATGTTCGGGGTGGTTTTGGGTAGAACTTGACAGCTTCAAACATATGCCGCTAATCTAAGTGAGTTCTTTGGGGATGTAGCTTAATGGTAAAGCCTCAGTCTTCCAAACTGATGACGCGGGTTCGATTCCCGTCATCCCCTCACTCAAAGAGACCCAAAGGTTTTTACCTTTGGGTCTCTTTGTGCTTTGAGAAGTAGATTAAAAATTACCTGCCCCTGGCTTGGGGCAGGGACGAAGCCGCTGATTTTTGCTAACTTGCTGAAATAACCTGTGACAAGGGCTAATGCCTTTAACGTCAAAGAAGCGGGCGGGTTAGATCACCAGCCGCACCCCAAAATTTCCGGGTTCCAGCCCGGTGGCACGGGAGATAGCTTCTGTGGCTGCTAAAAGAATACCGCTAAAGTTAGTTGGCTGCCCGGCTGTTTCTAGCTCAGGCACGTCAACAACCCACCCGGTTCCTTCCCGGTGGGCAATAGCGTCATATGTTTTAAGGTTCATGCTTACCTCCGTGTCTTTATATATGCTAGGGCTGAGAGCCTTAAAACACAAGGTCTTAACGTGAGGTTTAATATAAAAACCGTTGTCAGCGGCCTGTTGGGGCCGCTGTGGCCGTTCAGGAACATAAATATGCGGCCCCTGTTAGGCATTTACCCAAATACCCGCTAAACTTGTGTGTTGGGTATGCGAAAAGTACCTTACGGGGCGTGGCGTAGCTTGGCTAACGCGCCTGCTTTGGGAGCAGGAGATCGCAGGTTCGAATCCTGTCGCCCCGACGGAAATAGGCTCACCCAGCGCCTTTTTCAGACACCATGAGCGGTTCAGAGAACGTTCCGCCACCGAACTACTTACGAGGAGATCAACGGACGTGAAGACCGCCGTCGAGAAGCTCAACCCGACCCTGGCAAAAATTGAGGTCGAGGTTCCTTTCGCCGAGTTCAAGCCTTACCTGGACCGCACCTACAAGAACCTTGCCGAGCAGATTAGCGTCCCCGGTTTCCGCAAGGGCAAGCTGCCTAAGCAGCTGATTGAGCAGCGTGCGGGCTTCGACTATATTGTTGAGGCTTCTCTGAATGAGGCTCTGAACGATTTTTACGCCCAGGCTCTTGGTGAGAATGAATTGTCGCCGCTGGCTCAGCCGGAACTGAACGTGCAGTCTCAGCCCACCGTGCAGGAGCGCGAAGCTGATGTTAAGCTCACCATTGAGGTGACTGTGCGACCCGAGATCGAACTTCCCAAGTATGAGGGGATTGAGGTTGAGGTTGATGACGTTGAGGTAACCGCCGACGACGAGAAGGAAGCCCTTGACGGGCTGCGTGAGCGTTTCGGGTCTTTGAAAACTGTTGAGCGTCCCGCAGCAGATAACGACTTCGTAACCATTGACATTGCGGCCGAAATTGACGGCGAGCAGGTGGACGCTGCCAACGACCTGTCATACCAGATCGGTTCGGGCACCATGCTTGAGGGTATTGATGAGGCCCTGCTGGGCCTGTCGGCTGGTGAGGACGCAACGTTCGAGACCAAGCTTTCTGGTGGGGATCACGCCGGTGAGCAGGCTGTTATTAAGGTGAAGCTTTCCGCCGTGAAGGAGCGTGAACTTCCCGAAGCTGACGACGAGTTCGCCCAGCTGGCTTCTGAGTTCGACACCATTGATGAACTGAAGGAAGACATTAAGAAGCAGGTCTCCGAGGCTAAGGTCGCCGATCAGGGTTCGCAGGCACGCGATAAGGTGCTGGCTAAGCTCGTTGAGATGGTTGAGATCCCGGTTCCTGAGAAGGTTATTGAGGACCAGCTGGAGCAGCACTTCAACAACCCGAACGCTGAGGCTGACCACGACACTGAGGAGCACCGCGCTGAGGTTCGTGAGAACACCAAGACCGCGTTTAAGAACGAGATGGTGCTTGATGCTATCGCCGACGCCGAAGAGGTTGAGGTTAACCAGAACGAGATGATCGAGTACATCATCACGATGAGCTCCCAGTACGGCATGGACCCGAACCAGTTTGCTCAGATGCTGGATGGCTCCGGCCAGGCGGGTATGCTGGTAGGCGAGGTTCGCCGCTCCAAGGCTTTGGCTGAGGTGCTGAAGAAGGCTGTGGTGAAGGACTCCAAGGGTAACGTTGTGGACCTGTCCTCATATCTTGAAGACAACAAGGAAGAAGAGGCCAAGTAGCAGCCTTGTTACTCCCGCTGGCTGAACAGGCCTAACCTCATATTGTGGGCGCATCCAACCGCTAGGTTTGGGTGTGCCCATAATATTTAAAACTGTCTGGTGAAGAGCGGGACTTAGCGGGTGGCGCTGGCGCGGGGTCTGTGGCTTCGGCGGGCGTAACCGTTCGCCCTCTGGCGAACTACGGCAAGAACCCGCGCACCAGCAGGGGAAGAGGGGGTATTGTAGTACTCAAGCAAATGTCGCGTATCCCGTAGAGGGGACAGCGCGAGCCTCCTAGTTAAGAAAAAGAGGGAATATGTCAGGCTACATGCCCCTGCCCACTGGATCCGGTAGTGCCGCTGCACGCATGGCATCCACAGCTGTTGGCAGCCAGGAAGACTATGTCTATAATCACCTGCTCAAAGAGCGTATTATTTGGCTCGGCTCTGAGGTGCGTGATTCGAATGCTAACCTGATCTGCTCGCAGATGCTGTTACTTTCGGCTGAGGACCCGAAGGCTGACATCTACCTGTACATTAACTCGCCGGGCGGTTCGGTGACCGCAGGTATGGCTATTTACGACACCATGCAGCTTATCCCGAACGATGTGGTGACAGTGGTGACTGGTATGGCTGCTTCCATGGGGCAGTTTTTGCTAACCGCTGGCACTATTGGTAAGCGTTACGCTACCCCCAATGCGCGTATTCTTATGCACCAGCCTTTGGGTGGTATTGGTGGTACGGCTTCTGATATTCGTACTCAGGCTGAGCTGATTCTTGATATGAAGAAGCGGTTAGCTGAGATCACTGCTGAGCGTACTGGTAAAACCCTTGAAACCATCCTGAAGGATAATGACCGCGATAACTGGTTTACCGCTCAGGAGGGGCTAGATTACGGGTTCTTCGACCATATTGCGACTACTGCCGGTGGACAGTTCGCTCAGGAAAGCAAGTAGGGGAGTAGTAGAAGATATGAATTACCTGCCAAACGATATTGCGCCGCAGATGCCGTCGAACCGGTATGTGCTTCCCAGCTTTGAGGAGCGTACCCCCTACGGGTACAAACGCCAGGACCCGTATGCAAAGCTATTTGAGGATCGCATTATTTTCCTGGGCACTCAGGTGGATGATGCCTCAGCTGATGATATTATGGCGCAGCTGCTGGTGCTGGAAGCGCAGGACCCGGATCGGGATATTACCCTGTACATTAACTCACCTGGTGGCTCGTTCACCGCGATGACCGCTATCTATGACACCATGCAGTATATTCGCCCCGAGATTCAGACCGTGTGCCTGGGGCAGGCGGCCTCGGCTGCGGCTGTACTTTTGGCCGCTGGTACTCCGGGTAAGCGTCTTGCGCTGCCGAACGCCCGCGTGCTTATCCACCAACCGGCACTGAGCGGGCAGCAGGGTGGACAGGCATCTGACCTGGAAATCCATGCGAACGAAGTGATGCGTATGCGTGAGTGGACCGCTAAGACTTTGGCGCTGCATGCCGGGAAGACCTATGAGGATGTCGACCGCTCCATTGAACGCGATAACATCCTGACTGCCTCTGCCGCGTTGGAGTACGGCCTGATCGATAAGGTACTAGACTCGCGTAAGCTCAACAAACCTGCGATTAACACCCCTGAGTCTTACACCTAGAAGCTAACCCCCGGTTTTTATGCGGGGAACTGCTGACCGTGTTAAACGTGAGGGCGGCGGCCTACCCGGTATAGCTGGGTAGGCCGCCGCCCTCACGTACTATGCGCATAAGAATCACGCCGGTCTTTGAGGTAAGGCCCGTGTAACATCGCTGGATACAAACGGGGACTATGCTTCAACTGCACATGCCATGTTTTCGCTCGCAGAAGTTTAAACTCGTCACATTTCGCAATCTTCGTCATACTCGCCGATAATCTACCGTAAGAGGTTCAACGACACCTCGTCGTCTGCGTTCCTGAATAATCTGCGGTAGCCTTGTAAAAGGCCCGCTGCGCACTAGGTTCGCGTGCTGTAATGGGCCCACAACGGAAAGGGATGCTCGTGGATACAATCGACACCTCACCAGGGGTACGGTGTTCGTTTTGCGATAAGCCGCGCACACCCGCGCGTAAAGTCGTGATCGGTCCCAACGTAAATATTTGCAACGAGTGTGTGGGGCTGTGCAACGATATTCTCGAAGAAGAGACGAAACGCGAGACAGCCCCCAAGGTTCGGTCGCAGCGGACTCTCGCTACGCCCCGCGAGATTTTTGACCACCTACAGGACTATGTGGTGGGCCAAGAGGACGCCAAACGCACCCTGGCGGTGGCCGTCTATAACCATTACAAACGCATCCAAGAGTCGGACAACCCGCTATTGTCCTCACGCACCCTTGCTGCGAGCCTGGGGGAGCAGATTGACCTGGGTAAATCGAATATCCTCATGATTGGGCCCACCGGGTGCGGTAAAACCTACCTGGCCCAGTCGCTTGCTAAAAAGCTAGACGTACCTTGTGCCCTCGTGGACGCAACCACTCTCACCGAAGCGGGGTATGTGGGGGATGATGTTGAAAACATTCTGCTACGCCTGATTAACGCCGCTGACGGGGCGGCATTATTTACATTGACGAAATCGACAAGATCGCGCGTAAAGGCGAGAACATGTCAATCACCCGTGACGTCTCGGGTGAGGGCGTGCAGCAGGCGCTTTTGAAAATTATTGAAGGAACCGTTGCGGGGGTGCCGCCCGAGGGAGGGCGTAAACACCCCACACAGACCACCTTAGAGATTGACACGTCACATATTTTGTTCATTGTCGCGGGCGCTTTCGACGGACTTCAGGAACGCGTGGCCTCACGCACAGCCCCCGCAGGGATCGGGTTCGGCGCGGAACTGGAGACCGGAAAAAATACTGGCTCATACCTGAACGATCTAACCCCCGACGATTTGGCACACTACGGGCTGATCCCAGAGCTGATTGGCCGCCTGCCCGTAGTAACCACGCTGCAGCAACTCACCGAGGAGGAGCTGTACCAGGTACTCACCGAGCCGAAGAACGCGCTCATGAAACAATACAAACACCTGTTCGCCCTAGACGGTGTAGACCTCATGTTTGAGGAAGAAGCAATACGGATAGTCGCCCACCGCGCCGCCGAACGAAACAGCGGCGCACGCGGGCTGCGGGCCATGATGGAAAGCATCCTGCTGCCCATCATGTTCGACATTCCCGATCGCGACGATATTACCGCTGTGGTGATTACGGAGACAGCAGCCAGGGGAGAAAGCGAACCTGCGTATGTGCTGGAGGCCATCGAGAAGCCCGCGAAACCGCGCACTCGCAAGAGCAGCACCGCCGCAAAGAAAAAGGCCGCCTAAAGGGAGAGGTCTGCATAAGTGCCCCAACGATGGGGCGTCAACGAAGCTGATACAGAAGAAAGGAAAATCCTGTGACAACTACCGTCGATTTTTGGTTTGACCCCACCTGCCCCTGGTGCTGGATTACCTCCCGCTGGATTGGGGAAGTGCAGAAAGTCCGTGATATTCAGGTGCGTTGGCACCCATTCTCCCTGTCAGTGCTGAACGAAGGACGTGACCTTGACCCCGGTTACCGTGCCATGATGGATAACGCCTGGGGCCCAGCCCGAGTGGTGGCCGCTGCCGCTCAGCTGCACGGCAATGATGCGCTGAAGCCTCTCTACGACGCGCTGGGCGAGCAGATCCACCACCAGAAGAACACCGCACAAGGCGATAAATACCTGCCCGCTATTGAGGCTGCCCTGGCGGAAGCAAAACTTCCCGCAGAACTGGTGAACTACGCGACCACTGACGAATACGATGAGCCGCTGCGTGCATCAGTAGCGCAGGCCCTTGAGAAAGTTGGTGACGATGTGGGTGTTCCGCTCATTGCCATTGACGGTGTAGCGTTCTTCGGCCCTGTGCTCTCACCCTCACCCCGTGGGGAAGAGGCCGGTAAAGTGTTCGATGGTGCCGTGGCTCTGGCCTCATACCCGGGGTTCTTTGAGCTCAAACGCACCCGCACAGTCGGGCCTATCTTCCACGGCGAAGACGGTGACGCCCAGTAGCCACACCACGGTGCTTTACGAATAGGGGCGGGGTGCCCACCGGTTATGGTGGGCACC
>ERZ772763.6-NODE-6-length-54355-cov-4.36105_pt1 | contig 54355 bp, 38 predicted proteins | sample MGYA00511362_ERZ772763 | MGnify/ENA primary metagenome ERZ772763 (study PRJEB29015, sample SAMEA2738042) | human oral metagenome | biome: human oral; feature: human-associated habitat; material: saliva | place: China | collected 2234 ... | reverse complement strand
GGTCATTATCGTTCTTACGACGAGTCTCACCAAGCGCAATAAGACCAATAAGCCCACCTGTCGCCAGGAGAATTGCTTGCCGGAGCGCCGCTGCTCCACCAGAATTAACGCCGCCTTCAGGTAGGCTCATGACAGCAGGTAGCAGGAACGCATATGAGCCACCCACTATGCCGCTCGAAAGAATGCGTGCATGGAACCAGCGAGGATCCTCATCTTTCTTGAAAATGGACCACAGAATCAGCACTAGATATCCGAGTGAAAGGATTCCGAGACCCCAAGCAAAATAGAACTGTGCGAAATGTTCAGAACTAATGTCTGGATTCCACCCTATTACCTGAGCGAAACCCCACCCTATGATGAGTAAGAGCACAAAACCAAAGGTCACCCCTACAATCCCGCCAATAGCACGTGATTTCTCCTTCTGCTGTGAAGTATCTGGCGCTATGTCCTGTTGTGGCGTAGCCTCTACGTCTTCGCGTTCTTCTGACATTGGCGATCTGTTCCTCAAGGTGGATGGTGTGTGTTCCTTTTTACCCTACCGTATCTTCAGCTCGCCTTTCAGATTTTTCTGAATTTTGGCTCAAGGTTTACCTGCAAATCTTTGCTGAACAGGCAGGTAACGGCCCAGTCTTGCGCATATTCAGGGGTGCGGGTTGAACCCTGTAGCAGAAACAACCAGCCACGCCAGAGCAGGGGCAAACTCATAGGGGTAAACGGCACCGTGGAATCTTGATGTTCTCATACGGCAGGAAGTGGAGGTCGTGAATCCCTCGGGCGGCTAGTTGTCATCCTCTCCAAGTGCTGTGCCCTCCACTTTTACCGTGGTGGTTTCCTCCCGCCATTCATAGAGCTTTTCGTTAAGAGCTTGCAGATTTTTCGAGAGTTCTGCTTTCTCTTTGGGGTCTTTCACCTTAAGAAGTTTATTCTTCGTTTCGTCTATTTCTTGGAACTTATCTTCAAGGTATTCTTTCTGCTCTGCGGTGAGAAAATCACAGCCAAGAGGTAAGCCTTCGGAATTTAGATTAATAGGATAACCTTTATCGATATCTACTATGAAATTATTGTTAGGCGAACCAAAAAGTGTATTTTGATGGCTATTCTCATTATAAAACTGAGGGGTGCATTCTGTGAACCGAGAAAAGTTACTGTTGTATCTATCTTTGCCATAATAAACGTCACCGCAGAAAATAGACCCACTGAAGTCGGCCTTATCTTCGTAGGTGGAGCCGCTGAAATAAACCTCATTCTGGTAGGTGGAGTCGGTGAAACCAGCCCGACCCTGGTAAGCGGAGTTGCGGAAGTCAGCCCAGCCTCGGTAGGTGGAGCCGCTGAAATGAGCCCACTGGTAGGTAGAGTCGTTGAAGTAAACTTCACTCTGGTAGGTGGAGTCGGTGAAACCAGCCCGACCCTGGTAAGTGGAGTTGCGGAAGTCAGCCCAGCCTCGGTAGGTGGAGTCACTGAAGTCAGCCTTGCCCTGGTAGATAGAGTCGCTGAAGTCAGCCTCACTCTGGTAGGTGGAGTAGCTGAAGTAAACCTCATTCTGGTAGGTCGAGCCGCAGAAGTCAGCCTTACCCTTGTAGGTAGAGTCGCTGAAGTAAACCTCACTTTGGCAGGTAGAATTACTGAAGTCAGCCCAGCTTTGATAGGTGGAGCTCATGAAGGTAGCTCCGTCCTGGTAGGTGGAGGCGCTGAAGTCAGCCCAGCTTTGGTAGGTGGAGCAATTGAAACCAACCCAACCTGTGTAGGTGGAGCCGTCGAAGGTAGCCCAACTCTTGTAGATGGAGCTACCGAAGTCAGCCTCGTCCTTGTAGACAGAGCCGTCGAAGCGAACCTCGTCTTGGTAGGTGGAGCCACTGAAATTAACGGGTTTTTTGTAATAGGATTTTGTGAGGTCTACGGGGTAGAAGAAAATGCTACCTGAGAAATCGTATTCAAAATCTGACCACGCCCCCGGCGTGTTTATTTTAGGGCTTTGTAGGCGGCTGTGAATTTCTTTAATAATGCTCAGGCGAATGTCTGCTTCAGATGTGAACTCTGCTTTATCAGCGTAGAATTTCTGCTGATTATCTTTATAAATCCCCTCAGACGAAGGTTTATCTTCAGATAACTCATCATAATAAGAAGCAAGAGTAAACGGGGAGCGAATATAGGCGCAAAGGTTATTAATAATAACCTGCCCTTCTTTGAGCCGTTCGCTATATTCTAAGTTCTTTTCTTCAAGCCACTCATCCACGAGTCCAACGAGTGTATACACGCCGCCCAAACGGACGAGGGCTTCTTTGCTTCCGAGCTGTTCTACCGCTTTGGTGTACCGTTCTCGGCGTTCTGCTTTACGTTCTTGGAAAGCATTTTCATCGAATTGCCGGATTTGTTCTTTGAGAACTTCCGCTTGGTGCTCTTGGTTTTTAAGGGCGGCTTTAATGTCTGCGTTTGCTTTAGCGCGGTCATTAGTATTCTTGCGGTAGGTTTCAAGTAGGACAAGCGCCACCCCACCAGCCAGCAGCCACGGAAAAGCCTTCTCAAACCGCGCCATATGATATACCTCTGGGCTAGCAGATAATCTAGCCTCTATAGTTTTGTGTTCTTCTGGCATTGGCGTTCTGCTCCTTGAAGTGATGGTGCGTGTTCCTTTTTACCCTACCGCATCTTCAGCTTAACCGGGCGGCTAGTTATCCTCCTTTTCCGGCGCTGTATTATCCTCCGCTTTTACCATGGTAACTTTCTCACGCCAAACACGGATCTCACCGTTAAGAGATAGCGGAGTGTTGACAAGTATGGCGTTCCCCTCGGTATCTTTTACCTCACGAAATTTATTCTTTGTTTCGTCTATTTCTCGGAACTTATCTTCAAGGTATTCTTTCTGCTCTGCGGTGAGAAAATCACAGCCAAGAGGTAAGCCTTCAAAGCTACGGTAAACAGGGTAGCCCCTGCCGTTTTCGACGGAGAAGTCATTGTTATGCGAGCCGAAGAGCGTGTTTTTATGGTTCGTCTCGTCATAAAACCGAGGGGCGCAACCTGTGAAGCGAGAAAAACTGTCGCTGGGTGTGCCGTAGCCAAAATATATTTCACTACAGAAAATAGACCCGCTAAAGTCAGCCTCGCCCCAGTAGGTGGATCGGCTTAAATTGGCCCCTTCCTGGTAGATAGAGTTACCGAAGCCAGTCCTGCCCCGGTAGGTAGAGCCGCTGAAATCGGCCCCACCCCAGTAGACGGAGTCATTAAAGGCAGCTTCGCCCCGGTAAGCGGAATCGCGAAAGACAGCCCAGCCTTGATAGACGGAGCCGCCGAAAACAATCTTGCCCCAGTAGGTAGAGTCGCTGAAATCAGCCCCGCGCCGGTAGGTAGAGCCACAGAAATCAGCCTCTTCCCGATAGGTAGAGCCATTGAAAACAACCCAGCCCCAGTAGACGGAGCCACGAAAGAAAACTTCACCTTGATAAGTGGATCCGCTGAAGTTAGCCCCATCCTGGTAGGTGGAGCTGCTAAAGACAGCCTTGTCCTGGTACGTGGAACCGGTGAAGTTAGCCTGACTCTGGTATGTAGAACTGAGGAAATCAGCCCCACGCCAGTAGATAGAGCCGCTGAAATCTGCCCCGCCCTGGTAAGTGGAACCGCCGAAGCGAACCTCGTCCTGGTAGGTGGAGCCACTGAAATTAACAGGCTTTGCGTAGTAAGAGTGTGTGAAATCTACGGGGTAAAAGAAAATGCTTCCCGAGAAATCGTATTCAAAATCTGACCACGCCCCCGGGGCGTTTTCTTTAGAACCCTGCAAACGGTGCCGAATTTCTTTAATAATGCTCAGGCGAATATCTGCCTCAGATTTGAACTCTGCTTTATCTATATAGAAATCTTGTTCTCTATTCTTGTAGAGACCTTCAGCTGTTGGGCTTTCCTGAGTCAGCTCATCGTAGTGAAAGGCGAGAGCGAAGGAGGAGCGGATATATGCGCACAGGATATTAATAATAACCTGGCCTTCTGCGATTCGTTCGTTGTATTCTATGTTCTCTTCTCTAAGCCATTCATCTACTAGGCTAACGAGTGCGTACACGCCGCCCAAACGGACTGAGGCACTCGCATTACCAAGCTGTTCTACCGCTGTAGCATACCGTTCTCGGCGTTCTGCATTATGTTTTTCTGGCATTGCTTATCGGGTTCTCTGTGCTGTGGTGACTTTTTCACGCCATTCATTGAATTCTTTGTCAAGAGGTTGCCGCTTTTCTATGAGCCCTTTTTTCTCTTCATCATTTTTCACGGCAAGGATTTCATCGCTGATTTCTTCCAACCTGCGGAGAATACTCTTCAGGTATTCCCTCTGATCGGGTACCAGGAAAGCACAGTTGAGGGGTAATCCCTCAGGCGTAAGGTAAATGGGGTGGCCCCTACCGTGTTCAACCGTGAAATTATTGTTATGCGAACCAAAAAGAGTATTTTGGTGGTTTGTCTCGTCGTAGAACGTAGGGGTGCACTGCGTGAAACGGGAGGAGCAGCTGCCGTCTATGCCTTCACTAAAATAGATTTTGTCGTCAAAAATAGACCCGCTAAAGGCTGCTACACCCTCATAAGTGGATCCGCTGAGATTAACCCAGCCCTGGTGGATAGACTCGCTGTAGTCAGCATTTCTCTGGTAGGTGGACTTACTGAAATCAGCCCAGCTCCCATAGATGGAGTTATCAAAGTTAACCCACCTCTGGTAGGTGGATCCGCTGAAGGTGGCCCACTCCCGATAATCTGAGCCGCAGAAGTCAGCCCCAGCCCGGTAGGCTGATCTGCGGAAGTCAGCTGCACCCCGGTAAGTGGAGTAGCTGAAGTCAGTGAGGGCTTGGTAGGCGGAGCGACTGAAATCAGCCTCTTGGTAGGTGGAGAAGTAGAAGTGAGCCTCATCCTGGTACCTGGAGCCGCTGAAATTAGCCTTGCCCTGGTAGGCGGCGCAGCTGAAGATAGCCCGGCCCTTATAGACGGAATCACTGAAATCAACTGTATCCGTGTAGCTGGAACCGCGATGATACGCCTCACCGGCGTAGGTGGAGGCGCGGAAATCAGCCCTGCCCTGATAGGTGGAGGCGAGGAAATCAGCCCTGCCCTGATAGGTGGAATAGCTGAAATCAGCGTCACTTTTGTATATGGAGGGAGAAATGAAATCGCTAAAAACAGCTTTTTGTTTGTAGGTGGAGCGGCTAAAGTCAGCCCGACCCTGGTAGGCGGACTCCCGGAAGTCAGCTTCACCCTGATACGTGGAATAGCTGAAATCGGTATCACTCCCGTAGTCTGAGTAGCTGAAATCAGCGTCACCGCAATAGTGGGAGCCGCTAAAATCAGCCCATTCTTTATACACTGCATTATTGAATGCGGCAGGTTTTGCGTAGTAAGAATTTGTCAGATCTACGGGGTAGAAGAAGGTGCTTCCCGAGAAGTCGTATTCAAAATCTGACCATGTTCCGGGGGTATTTTTGTCTGGTCTCTGTAGGCGGTGGCGAATTTCTTTAATAATGCTCAGGCGAATGTTTGCCTCAGATTCTAGCGCTGCTTTGTCAGTGTAGAATTCTTGTTCTCTATTTTTGTAAAGACCTTCGGCTGTTGGGCTGTCCTGAGTCAGCTCATCGTAGTGGAAGGCGAGAGCGAAGGAGGAACGGATGCAGGCGCAGAGGTTATTAATAATAACCTGCCCTTCTCTGACCCTTTCTGCGTAGTCCAGGTTTTCGTCTAGAAGCCACTCATCCGCGAGGCCAATAAGCGTATACACACCATCCACACGGACAGGGGCTTTCTTATCACCCAGCTGCTCTACCGCTGTGGCATACCGCTCTTGGCGCTCTGTATTATGTTTTTCCGGCATTGCTTATCGGTTCCCCTCTACCGCGGTGACTTTTTCACGCCATTCATGGATTTCTTGGGTGAGAGACCACAGCTTTTCTAAGCGCTCTTTTGTCTCTTCTGGGTTGTGCGGGGTATGAATTTTATTGCTGATTTCTTCCATTACTTGGAATATGTTACCCAGGTATTCCTTGTGCGCGGGCGTTAGGAAAGCGCAGCCGAGGGGTAAGCCTTCAAGGTTGCGGTAAATGGGGAAGCCCCTGCCGTTTTCGGCTGTGAAATTATTGTCGTGCGAGCCAAAGAGCGTGTTTTGCTGGTTTGTTTCGTCGTAGAATTCAGGGGCGCATTGCGTGAAACGGGAAGAGCTGCCGCTGTTTGTGCTCTGGCCACAATAAATTTCGTCGCGAAAGATAGACCCGCTAAAAGCAGTTTCGTCCTCATAGGTGGAGTTGCTGAGGCCAACCTGACCCTGGTAGATGGAGCCACTGAAATTAGCTTTACCCCGGTAAGCGGAGTTGCTGAACCCTATCCCGCCGACGTAAATGGAATTGCTGAAATCAACCTCACCCTGGTAAATGGAGTTGCTGAACCCACCCCCATTCCAATAGGCAGAATCATTGAAGCTAACCACTTCCTGGTAAGTGGAGTCGAAGAAGCTAACCATATCCAGGTAGGTGGAGCCGGTAAAACTAGCCTCATCCTGATAGGTAGAATCGTAGAAATCAGCCCAGTTCTGGTAGATGGAGCGGTCAAAATAAACAAAATCTTGGTAAGTGGATTTATTAAAACAAACCTCACTCCTGTAAGTTGAGTCACTGAAGTAAACCACATTTTGATAGGTGGAGCTATTGAAATCAGCCCGACCTTGATAGATTGAGTCGCGGAAGTCAGCCCAGTTCCGGTAGGTAGAATCGTTAAAATCAGCCCGACTTTGGTAGATAGAGTTACTGAAGTCAACCCAATCCTGATAGGTAGAGCCGCTGAAATTAACGGGTTTCGTGTAGTAGGAGTTTGTGAGGTCTACGGGGTAGAAGAAAATGCTTCCCGAGAAGTCGTATTCGAATTCTGACCACGCCCCTGGGGTGTTTTCGTCTGGTCCCTGCAAACGGCGGTGAATTTCTTTCAGAATGCTCAGACGAATATCTGCTTCGGATTCTAACGCTGCCTTATCAATGTAGAATTTTTGATATTTGTTTTTGTAAACACCTTCTGGTGTTGGGCTGTCTTGAGTTAGCTCATCATAGTGGGAAGCAAGGGCAAACGGGGAACGGATATATGCGCACAGGTTATTAATAATAATCTGGCCTTCTGCGATTCGTTCGTTATACTCTATATTCTCTTCTCTAAGCCATTCATCTACTAGACTAACGAGAGTATATACACCACCCATACGGACTGGGGCACTCACGCCGCCCAGCTGTTCTACCGCTTTGGTGTACCGTCCTCGACGCTCTGCCATGCGCTCTCTGAAAGCATTTTCAAGACATTGCTGGGTCTGTTCTGCAAGAATTTTTATTTGGCGTTCATGGCTTTCAAGAATATCTTTAATAACTGCATAAATCTTGGCGTGGTCGTTGATGTTTTTTCGGTAGTCGTCAAGCAGAGAAAATGCTTCTCCCCCTGCTGGGAACCATGGAACCTCCTCCTCAGCCCGTTTCAACTTGGCCTGCTGAGGTGTTCCTGTATTATTCGGAGAGTTGGGCGGTAATGCGGTAACTTTTTCACGCCAGTCGTGGAGTTCTTGGGTGAGAGACCGCAGCTTTTCTGAGAGCTCTTTCTCCACTTCATGATTCTTCACGGCAAGGAACTCATCATTCGTTTCTTCTAGCCTGTGGAGGGTATTCCCCAGGTAATCCTTCTGGGCGGTTGATAGGAAGCGGCAGTCAAGGGGTAATTCGTCAGAGGTAAGGAGAATGGGGCAGCCCTCGCTGTTTTCGGCGGAGAAGTCATTATTGGGTGCGCCAAAAAGTGTGTTTTGCTGGTTTGCCTCGTCATAGAACGCAGGGGCGCATCGTGTGAAACGGGAAGAACCGCCGCTGCCTGTATCTTTACCAAAATCGATTGTGTCCTGAAAGATAGACCCGCTAAAAGCAGCCTCATCCTCGTAGATGGAACCGTGGAAGTTGACCCTACCCCAATAGATGGAGCAGCTAAGATCAACCCCCTCCTGGTAAGTGGAGCCGGTAAAACTAGCCTCATCCTGATAGGTAGAATCGTAGAAATCAGCCCAGCTTCGATAAGCAGACTCGCTGAAGTTGGCATCACCCCAATAGGTGGATTCGTGAAAGTCTACCCAGTCTTGATAAACAGACTTGCTGAGATCAACCTCAGCCTGGTAGATGGACTCGTGGAAATCGGCCCCGCCCTGGTAGGTGGAGCCGCTAAAATCAGTCCGGCCCCGGTAGGTAGAGTCGTTGAAACCAACCCAGTCCCGGTAGGTGGATCCACTGAAATTAGCCGAGCTCCGGTAAACGGATTCACTGAAATGAACGGGTTTCGTGTAGTAAGAGTGTGTGAGGTCTACAGGGTAGAAGAAGGTGCTTCCCGAGAAGTCGTATTCAAAATTTGACCACGCCCCTGGGGTGTTTTTGTCTGGTCCCTGCAAGCGGGCGTGAATCTCTTTCATAATGCTCAGGCGGACGTCTGCTTCTGCTTGAAGTTCAGCCTTATGAATATAGAACTCTTGTTCTCTATTTTTGTAGAGACCTTCAGCTGCTGGGCTGTCCTGAATCAGCTCATCATACTCAGAGGCGAGGGCGAAGGGGGAGCAGATATAGGCGCAGAGCTTATTAATAATTAACTGCCCCTCTTTAATTTTTTCGTCTTCAGATAGGTTTTCTTCGTGAAGCCACTCATCCACAAGCACAACAAGTGCGTGTACGCCGCTCACACGCGCACAGGCGTCCTTGCTGCGAAGCTGTTTTACCGCTTGAAGATACCGTTCCCAACGCTCTGCCTTATGCTTCTCAAACGTGGTTTGGTGAGATACCTCTGAATTGTTCTCTACATTTTCGGGTGTATGCGGCATTGCTTTTAACGGTTCCTCACAGGTGAGTGCAGCGGCGTTTATTTCCTCCCCATCCTACAGCAGATACCCCGTATATGTAGGGGAAAGCGTCATCTGCTAGTTGCCGCCAGGCAGAGCAGTAGCTTCTTTCTTCCACGCTCGTATATTTTGGCTCAGGCTCTCCAATTTCTCCCGAAGGTCTTGCCGCTCCTGCGGCACCTGCGAGTCACGAAGAGAAGTTCGCGCCTCATACACCTCCCGAAACTTTGCCGCAAGATAGTTTGCTTGTCCTGTAGATAGAAAACCGCATCCCAGCGGAAGACCGTCAGAGCCGAGAGATATAGGGTAGCTGCTGTTCTCAACCACAAAATTATTGCTGGACGAGCCAAATAACGTTGCCTGCGCATCCTTCTTCTCAGCAACAAAACAAGGTGAGTTCTGAACAAACCGTGAAGGGAACGGTTCCCCGAAAAAGTCGGTACCAAAATTCAGGGCACCGCAGAAAACAGACCCGTACAGGGAAACCTCGCCCTCAAAGACTGAATCATTCACAAAAACTGAGCCCCGGTACAGAGAGCCGTCGAACCCGGCCTCGCCCCGATAAGTAGAGCTATAGAATAAAACCTCATCGTAGTAGAGAGACTGGTCGAAGAAGACCGATCCACCGTAAACAGAATCGTGGAAGGAAACCTCACCATAGTAAACAGACCAGTTGAAACGCGCCGAATCATGGTACGTAGACCCGCTCCACTGGGCTTCACCACAATAGGTTGAGTTGTTGAAGAAAACCCAATCGTAGTACGTAGAATCGCAAAAATAGGCGCTCCGTCCATAGGTGGAACCGCTGAACTCGGCGCTGGCATAGTACGTGCACCCGCTGAAATCAACGGAATTCTGGTACCAGGAATCCTTCATATCAACCGGGTAGAAGAAAACACTATTCGAGAAATCGTACTCAAACCCAGACCACGAGCCTTCTACATAATTCCTTCTGTCACCCTGAGGAAAATGGCGCAACCGGCGGTGAATTTCCTGCAAAGCCTGCTGACGAACCTTCGCTTCTGCCAGAAGCTCCGCTTTGTGCATATAGAAATCTTGGTGGTTGTCCCTGTACACACCGTGCGGGCTGGGCTTATTCTGCGAGAGCTCATCGTACCGAAATGCCAGCTCAAAAGGGGAGCGGATGTAGGCGCAGAGAACATCTACGATGCGCTGGCCATCCGTGTGCTTTTCTTCCGCCTGTAACGCTTGGTCGGCAAGGTATTCATCCGCCAGCCCCACGAGTGCGTGCACCGCGCCCAGCCGTGTGTATGAACGGGCAGAGCTAAGCATCTCAACGGCCTTCAGAAATCGCTCCTGCCGAGAAGTGTTCAATGTGTTTTTGTCGCTGGCGGTCATGGCGGGTGGCTCCTTGCGTGGTGGTTGGGGCGTGCCCCTTCACCCTACCGCAGCCGATCAGCAATACCAGGGATTTCTTGGTGCAGAATGTGAAAACTAGGCGTGTACCCGTGAACGTGGTTGAGCACCCGGCGGAACCAACAAACACCGGGTGCTCAACTTTTCTCTATGGGATTATGGAGGACTCTACCCAATCCTCCGTGCGGTGTACACGTAGTATCCAATGCACGCCGCGAATTCCAGGGGAACACCAATCAGCGCCCACAACGCATCCGGTGAATTAGCCCCTGACATTATCAAGTTCACCCACAGGGGAGAGACCGCCACACACAGCACCGCGCCCACACCATTTACGGTGCGAACCAGGGCGCCGCCGCGGCGGAAGTTGAAACAAATATTAGAGGTCACATGCGCCAGTGCATACGCCAGCATGAACTGCCCAATCGGGTGGAACATCACGTGTGCCCACTGCGAATAAAGGTCTCCACCCAGCACCGCTGCAAACGTAAATACGTACGGTAACGCCAACCCAATCACGCGCGCCGTGTACAGGACTGACAGTATCTTGGGGGAGGTAGTACGGTGACCCGCCGAAACCTTGGAAGCGCTGAACGAGGCTCGCAGGTTCGCCGGGCCGTCGCTGATACGGCCACCACCGATCTGGGCTGTTCTTACCTGTGTTGCGCTATTGCTCATTGCGTGCTTCCTCAGTTAGTCGAATTTCCAGCATACTCTAAGGTTTTTTGAAAACTGTCATACTTTCGGATGATTTATCAAATCTTTATATTGCTATGACGCGGAACAACACGAAAAAGCGAATAGGTTGCCGTGTGGGACAAGCCAAAAATGGGCCTTCTTTTTCTGCCCGGTAAGCGCCAAGAAGCCTCAACTGTCTAATAATGACGCCAAAAACTGGGGGTTAACCCTCAAAACTTTGAACGTGTTTTGACGGGAAGGCCCTCCAAGAGGGCAGGAAGAGGTGTCCAATATATGAACAATATGCTGGATTATATGACGATATGTTACAAACCAAACCTTTACGGGTGCGTTACATCAAAGAAGGCGGAATCTGCACCAGCAGACCCTGTGGGTGGGTTGGTTACCTGGCAGAACTCCGCCTCCTGTGATGGGTGCAGAACGACTTCTACTCTTCCTCTTCGTCCTGCCAGAACTGTGTGTGCTCCGGGGTTGCGGCTGTCTTTGGAAAATTCTTAAACGTCAAATAGAACAGGAACCCGCTGGTAATCAGCTCGGCAAATGGCACGGTAATCGTCCACCACCCCACGAAGGTTTCCCGCAGGTTCTGTGACCACGGCATGAACTGGAGCACAATGCTCATAAACACCACGGAGAGCACAACACCAGCCAGGTAGCGGCCCAACAGGGCAATAAATGCTGGCTGCTTTCCGCTGTTAAACCACAGCACACTCAGTATCTCAAACAGCACATACAGGAGAAGGAAAAGCCCCACCGGGGAGAGCAGATCGGGGAACGCGTCAATAGTGATAGCACGGCGCTCAACCAATAAAAAGAAAAGCGCCAAAGGAATAACCGTGTAGAGAGTTCTGCCCACCGCCAGGTATTTCACCAGGTTTTGGGTTTTACGTTTTTTAGTTGCTGCTTTTTCCGCCGCCGTTTGAACGCCCGGCACCCTCACAATCGGAATCATATTAGTGGGTGCGGGCAGGGTTGACGGTGTGCTCTCGCTTGGATTCTGCGGCTCCATCGCAACTGGCCTCTCTACTTGTCGGGTATAAGTAAGTATACCGTTGCCAATGGGGGAAAAGCGCTAGCTGAAGGAACGCTGAGGTTTATCCGCAGCTTGCCCAATGCTGCATCCCAAGGAATATGCGAGCGCACATAAAACCAAAGTAAAGATTTTCTATGCAGATAAAACTTTATTTTATGGGGGTTTATATGGGTATATATAGAATTTTTATGCTTCAAATATTTATGAGATGGGCAGAATAAAACCGGTCATTCGTCACTGTTTTTATCCGATAACACATACTCACAGAGCATTAGAAATGGCTGCACCGTCACCCCGTGGCATCATCAGGGCCGCCCCAACCGTCAGGGCACGATCGGCTCAATGGGCGCAGAAACCTAACCATGCGTCCTATTAAGGACAGCCCGCCAAACCGGTACCGTACCCAGGAACGGCTGGTACCCTGGGACACACCCGAATCCGCTTCCACATATTAGGGAAAGCCATGAACGTAGAGTACCCGAGTGAAAACGACTGCTCACGGCTACTGACCGCCGCTGCACGCGCACGGCTGCAGCTGCAGCATATGGCGGAATCACCCCTGCAATCTGCCATTATTGAGAGTTTTTCCCCGAGGTTATGGAGCACACACAGATTAAACGGGTAGTAGCCAGCGGATATATAGACTACTATCGCATTTTTGTAGACCGTCCTGTTTTCTCTGATCCCCCCAGCCTGCTAGATGCCATGAGAAAAGTGGTCCACTGCCTGGGGTCCGCCCTGACAGTCTTAGACGGTATGCGCGCTGTCCCACCGTTTGGTGGGTCATCCCAGCGGGACAGTATTGCGCGGGCATGCGAGAAACAAACACACCGCGCGCAGCAGCTAACAGAGGACGCGCGGGCGCTTCAGCACCGAGTGGCGGGGGCGAGAACCACCGCAGCTGCCCTCGGGCGCGCAGGCACCCCGACTGCTACAGTGCCGCCGACATTCATTACGTACGCTGCGGCAGCCCAAGAGCTCGCCCACCGCGCCCTCACCCTCAGCGAGTGGGCAGACAGAAGGCTGGATGAAAGCAAATACGGCAATGATGCACCCGGCCAGACGGAGCAGCTGTGGCACCTTTGTCTTCAAGCTGATATGTACTCCGATGCCGCCGGGCACCTTATAGAACCAGCGCTACAGTACATAGAGGAGATGGAAAAACATCTGACTGCAGAAACATATTTCAGCTGGTATGAGTATGCGCAAAAGGTGGTACGGACAATACGCACAAACCTGACGCACCGTAACGTTCCGATCATGGACAGGGTGTTAGAAAAACTCAATGCATTAGAGGCATCCTTATCTTTGAAAGGTGCCAATGCGGTGCCCGCAGCCGTACTTGTTCAGGAAGCAACCCTCCTAAGCGACGATGTATGCTACTGCATACTTCCCGATGACCCATCCGATGCCCTCATCGACTATATCTTGGATTCTTGCGCTGAGGACGATTCTGACTCTTTACAAGTCAAAGAGCGAATCACCTACAAGGCGAACGATTGGCTGCCCCTGCCGCCACGATATCAAGGGCGTTTAGAGTGGCTTCATCTAACCGCCTTTGACCGGCAGGCACCGTACTTTCTATTTCATGATATTTGTAGATACCGGCTAGTGGACCAACAGATACGTGAAAGCATTCACGCTGCCTACCCACAGATACACGCCAACGGCCCAGACTCCCCGCAGGCCGTGCAGGCCCTCACCGAGGCGGTGCAAGCCCATATTTTCTGTCCGCTAGAGACCCTCCGTCATGAGCACCTCCGGTTTATGCGCAAGTACAGCTAATCCTCACCAATAAGCTCACGCGCCCAGCGGGCGAACTCTTCCACCGCATCCTCAGAGACCCGGTGCGGCAGGTGCGCATACTCCGCAGCCGGGCCGGGGCTGGCCGGGGCCACAAAAGCCGTGGGGTGAAGCACCTGCCGGTGCTCCTGGAGCTCATCAAGTTCATCAAACTCCAGCGCGCGGGCACCCAGCGGAAGTTTCCCACTGAACCGAACAGGAGACTGGGCAGCACCCCGGTTAGTAAAAACATTCCGGGACGACGGGTTAAAGACGCAGCCCGTAAAAGAGACAGAAGCATTCCCCCAGCCAACACTGGTGAAGAGCACACCATCGAAGAAACCCGAGGCATCAAAAATAACGGAGCCGGTGCTCTCACCATACATTGAGCTACTAAAAGACACCTCCGCCGCATATATGGAGCCAGAATAATTGACCGTACCGCCAGTAAAAGAACAGCCCGAAAAATGCGCGGCACCATAATATTCACACCCGGTAAAACTGGTTCCCTGAGCAAAAACCGAGCCTGAAAAATCCGCATCAGCCCAGCAGACAGAATAGCTGAAATCGGCTGCAGCCGCGTAGGAGCACCCATCGTGACGAACCGTATCAGCGTACCGGCCAAACCTAAAATATGCAGCGCCCTCAAAAACGGACCCGCTGAATATGGCAGGGCAGTCATACCCGGCACCGCCGAACTCGGCACCCGCACAATACACACTATTACTGAAATCAGCCACCGTACCGCAGTAGGTGGACTCATCATACAGGGCCAGCCCCTTATAGGTGCACCCCCTGAACGAGGCATCGCCGCCGTAGTAGGTGTCTGTAAACTCAGCCAGCGCCCCGAACGTGCACCGGTCAAACCGCGCCCCACCCTTAAACGACGAAAAACCAAAAGAAGCGTCACCATAATATGCTGCACCAGAAAAATCGGTGCACTGAGCAAAATACGCATGGCTAAAGCAGGCCTCTTCCAGGAAAATACAGTCCCTAAAAGCCATTTCTCCCATGCAATATGACGCCTTCAACAGCACCGGGTAGAAAAATACGGCACCCGAAAAATCATAATCCAGCCCCGACCACCGGTTGCCCTCCGCCTCCTGCCGATCGGGGGTGCCCCCGGTGCACGGGGGAGTGCCGTAGTCTGACTCCTGCACGAATCGGTCATGGATAGCCTCAAGGATGCACCCGCGTACCAGCGCCTCAACCGCCAGGGCGGATTTCTCCGCCTGAAACTGCTCACGCTGCGTGCGGGACAGGCCCTCCGAGGCGTCACCAAGCAGACGCATATAGTACTGCGCCAACTCTGTGCGGCTTGAGGCGCTACCCGCCGGGAAAGGGGAGCAGATATAGGCGCAGAGCTCATGAATAATTGCTTGCGCCTCACAGGCAGGTTGATCTGCGGCGAGGCTGTCTGCTGCGGCTGGTCTGGCGAGCCATTCATCAGCCAGCTCTATGAGAGCCAGCGCCCCAGCCAGCCGAGTATCGGCATCAGCGCTACTGAGCTGGCCGGTCGCCGCGGCGCGCCTCTGCCCGCGCCCCACACCCACACTCTGCGCGCCCGAGGGCTGGGCTGATTCGGGATACTGAGCTGATTCGGGATACTGGGCTGCGGGTCTCATACGGTGCCTCTCTCAACAGGTCGGGCAACCCGGCAACGGGGAGCAAACATTTAGCATATGCGTGCACAAACAGCAGGCGCTCGCCCATCACCGGCACAATAGACACGCGCCCACATATTCACATGCGGGCGCATGCACGCGGTGCACCTGAGGCTACACCGCTACCGGCTGCGCCTCCTCCTTCGGGGAGTTAAGGCCGCGCACCCACCGCGTGAACCCTTTATCCTCCGGACCCACATTCGCTAGATACTCCAGCTCAGAGACAGTCAGCACCCGCGCATTCTCGGGGTAGCCGTCCACCAGTTTAATGCTGTACTCGCTCTCGTCAGCGGTCGTAAAATCATTCGCCCGATCCGGGTTAAACACGCACCCGGCGAACGAAGGAGCCTGCTCCGAGAACCGTGCGCCCGCCACCGTCACATCCCCAAAATATGCGGCGCTGCTAAAATCCGGGTACTTCTTGTACACGCACCCGCCCAAATTCGCCTTACCGCAGTAAATCGACTCATAAAAATTCGTGTAATTCGCGTAGGTGGAGCCGCTGAACGAAACAAACCCACGGTGCAGGCACTCATTAAAGTAGGTGTACCCCTGGTAGTCGCACGCCTCAAACACGGCCGAACCCTCATAGGTGGACTCACTAAAATCGGCGTCGCCCCGGTAGCAGCAGCGGCTCAGGTTCACATTACCCCGGTAGGTATTCCCCGAAAGGTACGCACCCATCAGGTAGGTACACCCGCTCAGGTTCGTCTGCCCGCCGTATACGCTATCACCCAGCACAACCGCCTTGTGGTAGGTGGAGCCGCTGAAATCGGTGTCCCGGTTAAACGTTGAACCGCCAAAATCGGCGCGCTCACGGTAGGTGGAGCTGGCAAAGTTCACGTTCTTGAAATACATGCACCCCGTCAAGCGGGCCTTACCGTGCCACACCGACTGCGAAAAATCGGTGGCACCCTCATAGATGGAGCCCGCCAAATCGGCGTTCTCACGGTACACGCACCCGCTGAAATCCGCGATATTACCCCGGTACTGGCACTCACGCAGACTCACATCCGCCGCATACACGCACCCGCTCAAAAGCGCCTGGTCACGGTACACGCACCCGCTCAAATCCGCGTGCAGGCCGTAGGTGGAGCCGCTCAGACGCACCCGCCTCTCATAGGAGGCATTGGCGAACGTGACGCTGCCGCGGTAGGTTGAGCCGAAGAAATCGACATCCCCATCGTACTGAGAATCCTCAAACCGAGCCTCACCCCCGTAGGTTGAACCGGCGAAGCTCACATACCCGCGGTAGATGGAATCGCTAAAACGCACCTGCTCACCGTACTTAGAGCCGCTAAACACGGCATCAGCGGCATACAGGGACGCCCCGAAATCTGCGTCAAAACGGTACGTGCACCCACGGAACGACACCTTCTCACCCCACGCCGACTCGCTAAAATCCACGGGGTAGAAGAACGTGGCACCCGAAAAATTGTAGGAAAGACGCGACCAGGCGCCGGTGAGCATATCGGCCTCAGCCGGGACCCGGCGGGAACCGCCCGCACCGTCCCGCAGCTGCCAGCGCACCCTGTCATGAATCTCAGAAAGGATACGCTCACGCACCTGAATCTCGGCCTCAAGTTCGGCCTGCTCCGCACGGAACCGACGCATCTGCTCCAGGTCTTCGGGGGCATCCCCCAGCAGGCGTTTCTGCTCAGCCGCCAGGGGGAATGGGGAACGCACATAGGAGCACAGCATGTCAATGACGGTCTGCGCTTTGCGGCGGCGCTGGGTTTTCGTCAGGTGCACCGCCTGCAGCCACTCATCGGCCAGCTCAATAAGCGCCAGTACGGCGCTCATGCGGGTAATGGGCTGAACATCCCCAAGCTGGCTTGCCGCCGCTGCGTACCTATCGTGCCGCAGCGCATCCTCAAGAAGACGAGAGTCGCCAAGCGACGAGCTGGGTGTATTCATGGTTTACTCCTGCGTAAAAAGATGCGTGGCTGGGTGTAGGCTTTCAGCATACCCGAGGCGTGCCGGGCAGCGCACACACTAATAACGAAAATAGATGAGTATAATGCGCAGCGAATATCTGCAGAAAACAAATAATAGACGGCCGGTACGGTGACCAGAACAAAGCTTTTACTATTTAATACGAGGGCGGTTTCTGGCTGCTGACATGCCGCATTTTTAGGGTTTCTCAAATGATCGGGTGCAGCCTGTGCGGTGACTGGTGCGGGCACGCCGTTGGCCTATCAGCGAGCATATTATGCGCTTTTTGCCCCGATTATCACGGTCCGGCGGGTGTACTCGTGGGGTGCGGCGGCGGCAGAACAGCCGCCGCGGGCCGGTGACGGGTGCGGTGACAGAGCCATCACCGAATACGTTTATTAAAAGTTATGGGGAAAATATTCAAAAATATGAGGGGTAAAATGTATTTTTTATCAATGGTGAGAATACTAAAATAATGTTTTATGATATGTGCCACTGGCGGCCGGGGTGAATGTAACACTCATGTAAAGATTGTGGTATGGGACACTGGTATTACGGATGTTTACGCGTGTAGGAGCGGCAGCTGGCAAGCATGGGTGCAGTAAAAAGCCGTTAGTGAAGTACTGCATATGAAATATGGGATCAATGGTCGAGGTTTAGAGACTCATTCTCTATCAAAGAGTTAACCGCCCAAAAGGCATAACTGTATACCCGGTATCAATAATTTAATGGATATTTCCCAATATCACAGGCATATTCCCAAGTCACCGTATTGATAACCTGGGCCGGGCGGTCGAGAGCACAGCTATATTCCTCTGATCTTTTCAAACCCGGGATGCTGGTAGCGCGGGTCTTGCATGGCGAAAACCCAGGCGTGCAGCTGCTTCTTGAGAACCCGCACCCGCTGGCGGGCAGCCTCAAACACCTCCGGGTCATCAACCGCCGGGTGGGTGAACGCCTGAACCTGCTGCCGGAAATAGTCGAGCCTGCGAACCTCCCAGGGGGTAAGCACCCGCGACCCCGCTGGGGGAGCGGTCACCGGCTGCGGGAAAGCATACTGCTCACCCGGGGTAAAGATACACTCCGTGAACCCCGGAATCCTGCCGCTAAAATCGGCGGCACTAAAATCCGTCGAGGCTAAAAACGCGGACTCCTCAAATATGACCTTCTTGCGAAACACCGTCCCGGTCAGCGTCACAGGCCCTGTAAACACCGCGTTGGCGCAGTACGACTTTTTACCGCATTCCGAGCCGCCAAAATTAACCGGGCCGTGGAACGCCGACCCCGACACCGACAGTCCGCGCCGGTACACGCAGCCTCCAAAATCAGCGCCACCGTAATAGGCGGAGCACGTAAAATCCGGGTGATAGCAGAACACCGAACCCGCATGGGTCACATCCCCGTAATACACGCTGGCATCGAACCGCGCCTGCTCACCCGGACACCCAGTAGCCGCAGCCCGCCCGTAGTAGGTGCAGCCGCTCATATCGGCGTCCCGCTCATACACGCACTCCCGCATGAACGCCGCCCCCTCATAGGTGCAGTGTTCCAGTGCCGCCCGGCCACCGTACCGGGACCCCTGAAACATGGCATCCCGGCGGTAGAGGCAGCCGCTAAACACCGCATCTGCGCGGTACGTGTTATCGGCAAAACTGGCCCACCCACGGTAGATGCTGCCACTATAATCAACCGTATTCTTATGCGTTGAGCCGTGAAGCCACGCCTCATCAGCATAGGTGCAAAAACGCCGGTTAACCGGCTTCTTATAGTGCCCCTGGGAGAAGTCCGCCACACGGTTAAACATGCACCGCTCAAAACTCACTTCACCCCGCCAGGTGCACCCGGCAAAGCGTGCCTTCCGGTGAAAAAACCCGCCCGAAAAATCGGCGGAACCATAAAACACGCACCCCTCAAAAACCGCCCTCCGGCCCCAGTACGCCCCCGAAAAATCAACCGGGTAGAAGAACACTGCGCCGCTGAAATCATAGGTGAGCGCCGACCACGAACCCGGAGCAACCCCGTGCTGCTGCGGCGTTTTCCCACCCGATGCCGGTGCCACCGTATCGGGGGTGCGCAGGCGTGCAGCAATGGCCCTCAGAATACCGCCCCGCAGGTGCGCCTCGGCTCGGAAAGCCTCCAAAGAGGCCCGCAAACGGCGCTTCTTCTGCGCGGACCATGAACGCCGCACCGTACCGTGCATGAGGCGCTGATACCGCTTCGCCAACCGAAACGGGGAGCGAATATACCTGCAGAGCGCATTAACGGTGGTCTGCGCCTGCCGGAGGCGCTGCTTTCTCGGCACCGAAGCATCAGCCAGCCACTCATCGGCCACCCCAATGAGTACTTCTGCAGCCTCCCGCCGCGCCGCAACCTGCGCATCCTGCAAGGCAGCGGCGGCGGCCGTGAACCTAGTGAGGCGGTCAGCCTCCACGGAAGCGGGCAACACCATAATGGAGCTAAGCCGCCTCAGTGAACACGCCCGCAGAATCTGCCTCAGCCTCATCCGGGGCGCTGGCTATCTCATAGCGAACCCAGCGGATCAGCTCAGAGCGGGGCTGCTCAAACTCCCGCGCATTGGTCTCACGCCCCGCCCCGGCGGCCTGCAGCCGCTCAGCAAGCACCTGCCGCTCGGTGGCGGTCAGGGCCCGCGCCCCCTGCGGGAGCCCGTCCGCTAAAGGCAGTGGCTGCTTGCTCTTCGTCGAAACCTCAAACAGGTTCTCTGCGGCAGCGTTAAAAACACCGTCAGTGAACGCCGGAACCCGTGCGAAAGATGCACCCGAAAAATCGGCGGCCCCCAGCAGGTGAGCCTCCTCAAAATCGGTTTTCTTCTTAAACTTCACTCCCGAAAAGTCGGCCCCGCCGAACCATACGCAGTTATCCAGCCACGCCTGCCCCGCAAATACGCACCCACCAAAATGCGCCGCACCCCAGTAGACGGTGAACGCCAGGTTAGCGGTGCGGCGGAACACCGAATCCCCCAGATACGCGGCACTGTGGTAGATAGAATCCTCAAACCTCGCCCCCCGAGAATAGGTGCAGTGCTCCAGGTTCGCAGTGCCGTAGAAAGTACTCTGCCAAAAATCAGCGTCCCCACGGTACACGGAATCAGCCAGGTACGTATACCCGTAATAGGTGCAGTCGCTCAGATACGCGGCACCCTCCCACGTGCAGGCACTCAAATTAACGTTCCCCTCATACACGCAGCCCACCAGGCGCGCATCAGCACCCCAGACGCATTCACTCAGGCCAGCCCCCGCACGGTACACCGAATCGCTCAGAAACGCCTCACCGTGGTACACAGAACGGTCAAACAGGGCATCGGCCCCGTAAATGGAGCGGGTAAAACGCGCCTGGTCGCGGTACGTGCACCCCCGAAAATTCGCGCCCGCACCCCAATACGACTGGGTGAAATCCACGGGGTAGAAAAAGACAGCCCCCGAAAAATCAAACCTCAGGTGCGACCACAACCCGGCGGTGACCTTATCCGGGTCCGGGGCCGTGTTCGTGGCGGGCTGCCCGCCATCGGACGGTTCCCAGCGCACCCGGTCGTGAATCTCAGTCAGGATGCGCCCACGCACCTGCGCCTCAGCCGCCAGCTCGGTTTTCTCGGCTCGGAACCGGCGCGCCTGCTGCGGGGTCAAACCCTGCGGCTGATCACCCATAAGCCGCTCATAGTCGTGGGCGAGCTGGAACGGGGAACAAATATAGGCGCACAGGGTGGTGATAATCGTCTGCGCCTTGCGGCGCCCGTGCTCCTGAGGGTCGGTCTCATCGGTGAGCCAGTCATCAGCCAGCTCCACGAGGGCGAGCGCCCCACCCAGCCGGATAATCGCCTCAGGGCTGCCCAAAAGAGCGAGGGCAGCCGTGTACCGGTCATGCCGCTGCTGGTGGCTCACAGACAGGTGCGCAGTTGTTCCGGGGCGAGGGCTCGACGGGGACGGCGTAACAGGGTGCATGATGGGGTGTTCTTCCGGTGAAAGGTCTGTGTCTAGTTATGGTTCGTGCAGTTCTTGAGACGGTATCGATAAATCTATGTAGGTTGATTGCTTTAGTGTACCCCGGTTTGCTGTGCCGCATCAGTCTGTTGCGAGCCCGTGCGCCCACCTGGCGAATGCCTCATGCGCCTGCTCCAGCCGCCGCGCCGCCCGCCGGTGCGCGGCCGAACCGACCGGTTTATCCGCGAGCTGTTCGCGCCGTTGCGTCACCTTCTGCCGCAGTTTAGCGAGCCGGGCCAGCTGGCCCGGGGTGAGCAGCCGCGACCCCACCGGGAGGCCGCCTTCTAACACAATGGGGTGCCCCTGCTCGGGGGTGCGGGTGAACTCCTGCACGCTGTGGGGCGAGAAAACGCACTTGCGCAGCGATGGGGCGCAGTTCACAAAAACTGCGTCGGTAAAAATGGCGTCCGCCAGGTACGCGGCGCCGCTAAAGTCAGCCGCGCCCTCAAAGACCGACCCCGAAAAGACGGTGCGGCCACCCCATGAGCCGCCGCCAAACCACGCATCCGAGAGGAACACGCACCCGCGCAGGCTAGCGGGACCGTAGTATGTTGAAGAGCTCAGGTCGGCATCTCCAGCGAATGTGCACCCGGCGGCGGTAAACGCGCCGCGGTAGGCGCTGTACATCATCACCACCGTACTGGCGAAAGAGCAGCCGGTAAAGACGGTATCCGCCCCGTAGCGGCACCCCAAGAAGTAGGCACCAGCACGGAAAGTACACCCCGAGAAGTTGACGGCCCCGTCCCATGTGCAGCCGCCAAAATACGCCGCGTCCTGGTAGAGCGACTCGCTGAAATCCGCCAGAGCGCGGTAGGTGGAATGGGCGAAGTTGGCGGTACCTGTAAAGACGGAACACGAGAAAAGAGCGTCACGCATAAAAATACAGTCGCTGAAATCTACCTCATGCTCCCAGCGTGAACCGGTGAAATTCACGGTGCACACAAAAACCGCGCCCGAAAAATTGAATGCAAAACCCGACCACGCGCCCGCCAGGGAAGCGCCCTCAGCGGAAGCTACCGGGTGCTGCACCCGGCGGTGAATCTCCTCCACAATAGCCTGCTGGATGCGCCCCTGCGCCCCGGCACTCTCACCAGCAGGCCCATCGCTGGCTGCAGTACTGAGCGGGGAACGAAGATACACGCACAACCGGTCAATCACCCCCTGAACGTGCCCGCGGCGCACACCCACCGGCAGGGACACCTCACCCAGCCACTCATCCGCAAGCTCCACCAGCGCATGCACCGCACCCAAACGCACCGCCAAATCACCGCCCATCAGAGCTGTGTACGCCGCATCCCGCCGAGCTTCACGGCCCCTGCCCAAAGTCACTTGTACCCCTCATCTTCCGCATCATCCGCTACAACGCATCACACTGTGCGCCGCCCGTACACCCCAAAACCACCGCCTAGCGTAACGGAAACCAACCGCCAGCCACCAGCAGCCCCGCAACTTCCGAACGCTACGCCCCCGCAAACACCCGGGCGCGGTGCGCCTCCCACAGCCTCTTCACACCCCACGCCACCCCAACCGCTACCGCGAGCGGCACATACGCCTGCCAGTCTTGCCCGGCGAACCCAAGAATCAGGGCGCAGGCGCTCAGCGGGGCGTTCATCGACAGGCTCAGGAAAGTGACCGCACCCAGCAGCCCGGCGGTCCCGAGAAGTTCTGATGCATGAAGCGCTCCCGCGCCCGGTTGAAGTTGAGTCAGCGTCGGGAACACGAGGATTAGAGTGCCTGTAAGCACGAAACCGCAGGCGGAACCCAAGGCTAACCCCGGTGTGAGCGTGCCTCCGTAGGCACCGTTGCGCAGGCTCGCCACCACCAGGATCGCTTTAGCTGCCAGCAGCACGAGAGCATAGAGAAGCGCCTGGCTTAAGGCGGTCGCGTCAAACCTGCTGGAGCTTGAAGATAAACCGGATGCGGCATCGAAAATATGCTGGGTCAGCGGGCGGCCGTTCCCCAGAATTTCCGGCAGGAAAATCGAGGTCACCGCCACTAGCGCAAGTACCAGAGGAAGCCGCCAGAGCACGTTCCGATTCGTAGTTTTGCGGCTCTCTGCGCGCTGAGACGCCGCCCGGAACCACAACGCCAGGGGAGCGATAGCCAGACCAAGAACAACCGCGAGCAGCAGCGATTCACCGGTGGTCTGCAGCTGCGGGACGGGGTAGGTGGGCGCATCCGAAATCACCAGATGCGCGGTGCAGGTTGCCACAAGAACCAGGACCGCACCCGTGAAAATATTGCGCAGCGACAGCGCTAAACCGAGAGCCTCAAACAGGAAAACAAAACCGCCCACCGGAACCTGGTACACAGCCGCTAAACCCGCCGCCGCAGCTGAGGCTACCAACACCGGGCGCACGGTCTGCGGGATGCGCATCAGATCCGCCAGACGCCCAGCAAACAGTGCGCCCAGCTCGCGCGGGGCAACCTCTTTACCCACCGGCGCACCCGCACCCACGGCCACAATCTGAGTGAGGCTGTGCAGGGTTTGCCGTAGAAATCCCGGGTGGCGCTCCTGCGGAGTTTCGCCGCGAATCTGCGCCTTAATGGACACCAGCTTAGTGCGCCGCTGAAGTACAAACCAGATGATAGAGACCGCCACGCCCACCGCGAGCAACACCAGCACACGTCGAACAGTATCGCTGTGATCCGTCACGATCGGATGCTCCGCCTCCGTATGCCCGAACGTGAGCTCCTGCATGATATCCAGGAGGTAGTGCAGAATAATCGCCCCGCCACCGGTGGCCGTGCCAATCAGCACGGTGCACAGCAGAAGGTGGGCACAGCGAATCAGACGTGTTTTCATCGTTTTACATTCTAGCTGCGAACCGCAACCCTTTTTGTAACGGAGTACATGCGGGGAACAGCCGGAACTGGTGTTGGATTGTATGCTAGATAACATACCCCGTGATGCGGGCGGCATGCGCCCCGCGACACGAACGAAGCAGACAGTAAGGATCGAAGATGACCGAACATATAGCATTCCTTGGCACCGGCTCCATGAACGGTTCCATCGCTGCCGGGCTCATCGCGGGCGGATACCCCGCAGAAGCTATCCGCGCCACCGTGCGCAGCAAAAACTCCATAGACCGCCTGCGCCATCAGTTAGGGCCTAAAGGGCAAGATGCCGTCGTGATCGGGTGCGAGCTCAAGCCCGAAGCCAACCGTGAGGCGGTCAGCGGCGCATCCGTAGTGCTGTTGGGGGTTAAACCCTATGGAATCGTTGAATTGGCGCGCGAAATTTCGCCCGCTCTCGCCCCGGATGCACTCGTCATTTCGGTGGCGGCAGGAGTCACCCTCGATACGCTGCAGAAGGCTCTTCCTGCGGGTCAGCCGGTGATCCGCTGCATGCCCAATACACCCTCAAGCGTGGGTAAAGGCGTGCTGGCGATCTCGGTGAGTGAGGCAGTGACTGAGAAGCAGCTTGCGCTCGCTGAGAAGATCCTAGAGACCGTAGGTATGGTAGTGCAGGTGCGAGAAGACCAGATGGATGCGGTCACAGCTGTTTCGGGGTCCGGCCCCGCCTACGGGTTCCTGCTGGCGGAGACTATGGCGAGTGCCGGTGTGAAGCTTGGTCTGGATGAAGAGACCGCGCAGAGGCTCGCATCCGCAACGATTGCGGGTGCCGGGTACCTGCTGGATAGTAACCCGGATGCCGCCGCCCTGCGTAAGGCTGTTACCAGCCCGAATGGAACCACGGAGCGCGCCATCAATACCTTTATTGACAAGGGACTTTTCGATCTCACCGAGGATGCGATGCGCGCCTGCGCCGCCCGCTCCGCTGAGCTGAGCGAACAGTACACGGCTGACTAGTCACCCTGTCTGCGCCCATCCCTGCCTCTATTCAGAAGAGTTTTTTGCATTCAGAAGAGCTTATCGCTTCTGAATGCAAAAAACTCTTCTATATACAGGGGGGCACCTAATGGAGTAGCCCAAAATCTCGTAGGGCTTGCTCAAGTACCACCGGGTTGCGAGAACTTACGTGATGCCAGTTCACCCGCAGAATTCTCCACCCTTTTCGTAAAAGAGCGTTCTCCCGCTCTTTCTCGCGGTCAATTGCCCAGCCGTCAGGATTCATCACCCGGCTCGTTTGCTTCACGCGCCCATCAAATTCGAGGATGACCTTCTGCTGTTCAAACCCAAAATCACCAAAATACTCTCCCGCGTCGGTTCGCACCCGGTATTGTTCCTGGGGGCACAGCCCAAACTCATGCAACCTTAACCGTGTGAGGGTCTCTCCCGGTGAATCAGACTTATCGCTCATCAGCTGTGCGACCCTCCGTGCTTTAGCCGACCCTTTATGCGACAAATGGGTCAGAGCCTCATATAAGGCAGAACGCGCAACTCGGCTGCTTTTTCGCTGCCTGCTCAATGCCCCATCGGCAACAACCAGCGCTTCTTCTAGAGGTAAAGTTCGGGCGCACCCAATAACTGTAGAGAGCACATCGGTAGCTTTCACACCTCCGTAGAAGTAGGTTATGGGAGCCTCTAACGTGTGCCGATCTTGGTGGCTGGATATGCCTGAGTGCGGGCTTCCCGCCACTGACCTCACGTGAACCGTGCGCGGGATCTTAAGAACCGGTATCCCGTGCAGTATGGCGGCACTCAGATGCGTAAACACGGGATTTTCGCAAGATTTGGCGTACGCTATGACCCGTGCCAGGTGCTTCTCTTCTGGAGTCATCTTCTGCCACCGCAGGGTGCTCAGGTACTGGTTGTGGGCTAACCGGCGTGCATGCCCCTCACGAAGGAGCTGCTGAAGCCTCCGTGCCCCTATCCCTTCCTCTGATATTTGATAGCTGTTCTTAACCAGAGGGTATATGCGTTCTAACTGTTTACAACGTACACTGCTTTTGCTCATGACATATAGAGGACACGAATCTGAGGGCGTTTTCGAGGCAGTCCTGGCCATCCTGTGGATAACCTGGGTGGTTACCTGCGCCTCTGCATTATCCACAGGGGAACAGCCTCATTTTTAGGGGATTTGTGGGGCGTATATGACGCAATGTGAAGAGCCGTCTCATCCTATTCAGAAGAGTTTTTTGCATTCAGAAGCGATAAGCTCTTCTGAATGCAAAAAACTCTTCTGAATAGGCTTGGGGTTGGGGCAGCAGACAATGATAATGGCAAAGGTTGACGGTGATAGCGAGAGGCGCGGGGGAAGCCACGGAACCTACGGGCGGGCAGCAAAACGCTCGATCAGCTCCACCTGCCCCGAGACGATAAGAATATCCCGAGAGTGAATGCGCGTGGAGGGGTCTGCGTAGGTGAATTCCTCCCCGGGGGATTTAATGCCCACCACAGACACCCCGTATTTGGCGCGTATATCCGACTCCGCTAGGGTGAACCCGTGAGTTTCCTTCGGCGGGCGCATCTTAGCGATAGCGAAATCATCGTCGAACTCAATGTAGTCCAATAGCCGCCCAGACACCAGGTGCGCGGCGCGGCGGCCCGCATCCGCCTCCGGGTAGACCACGTGGTGCGCACCGATGCGCTCCAGGATTTTGCCGTGTGAGGGGGTGATTGCTTTCGCCCAGATACGTTCAACCCCCAGGTCAACGAGGTTCGCGGTGATAAGCACGGACGCCTCAATCGAGGTGCCGACGCCCACAACCGCAGACCCGAAGTCGTTTGCACCCAGCTGCCTGAGCGTATCAATGTCGGCGGCATCGGCGGCTACCACATGGGTGAGCAGGCCCGACCATTTCTGCACCAGCTCGGGGTCTTTTTCAACGGCGAGCACCTCCTGGTTCTGGGCGTGCAGCTGCGCGGCGGTTGAGGCACCAAACCGGCCCAAACCGATCACGAGCACGGGCGCATTGTGTGTATTAGCCAATGATGGGCCTTTCTTCGGGGAACTTGTACAGGCGGCGGCGGGAGCGCAACGCCAAGGCGGTGGCGGCGGTGATGGTGCCAATACGCCCAATGAACATGAGAGCGCTGAGCGTGTAAATACCAGCGGGCGACAGCTCAGCTGAGAGGCCGTTTGAGAGCCCGCACGTGGCGTAGGCTGAGATCACCTCAAACAGCACCCTGCTCAGGGGCTGGTCGGTGAGCATCAGAATAACACCGGACCCGGCAATCACGATACCGGCGCTCATCATGGTCACCGAGATGGCGATGCGCAGCACCGTGTCGGGGATAGTGCGGTTGAATGCCACCACAAACTGGTCGCCGCGTGCCTCCGCCATAATCGCCAGCATAATCACAGCAATGGTGGTGACTTTAATGCCGCCAGCTGTGGAGGCTGAGCCGCCGCCAATAAACATGAGCACGTCGGTAATGAGGCTGGTCACGGGGCGGATATCGTTCATATCGACCAGGTTGAAACCGCCTGAACGGGTCATGACGGAGGCAAAGAGCGCGCTGAGTATTTTATCCCCCGGGTTGTTCCCGCCGACAGTGCGCGGGTTATTCCATTCGGCTGCCCCCCACGCGGCAGCGCCCAGTACGAAAAGCACGCTGGTGGTGACGAGTGTGAGCTTTGCGGTGAGCGTCCACCGGCTGGGTTTAAGCGGGTGCTGCTGCAACGCCATGAGCACCGGGAACCCCATAGCCCCCAGAAACACGGCGATACACACGGGGATAACCACAAAAAAGTCGTGGCCGTACGGCACTATCCCGTCGGAATGCGGCGTGAACCCGGCGTTATTAAACGCCGAGATCGCGTAGAAAATACCGTGCCACAGGCTGGTGAGCGGGTCTTCGCCCAGCATCAGAAAACGCGGGGTCAGCAGTAACGCTATGAACGCCTCAATACTGGCGGAGGTGTAGGCGACGGTGCGTACCACGCTACCGACCTCACCTAGCCGCCCAATATTGAGTTCTTCTTGGGCGATGAGCTTGGACCGCAGCCCCATTTTCCGCCCGGTTGCCAGGGCCAGCAGCGAGGTGAGGGTAAGGGTTCCCAAGCCACCAATCTGGCAGGCGCACAGGATAATGACCTGCCCAAACATCGACCACTGTTCGGCGGTTGAGACGGTGGTGAGGCCGGTGACGGTCACGGCGCTGGTGGCGGTGAAAAATGCGTGATGCAGCGGCGCCATTTGCCCGTCATTTGAGGCGATCGGCAGTAAGAGCATGAGCGTGAAGAACACGATAACCAGCAGGAAGGTGCTGATGGCGGTTCGTGCGGGGGAGGAGAGCACTTTCGCGTCGATAAAGTCGCGCAGGTTCTCGTAGGTGCGGGCATCAAACAGTCGCGGCTGGTGTGTGCTTGCCCCCGGTGCGGACGCCTCAACGGTGAGTGCCCCGCGCCGGGCGGTGCCGGTGTGGGTGTTGCGCGCATCTGTGGTTTTTCGGCTCGGCAGCAGACTATCGAGCAGGCCGTGTTTTGGGGGCGCAGGGGTGGTGCGGGAACTGGGTGCGCCGGTGAACGGGGTGATGTCGCTGCTGTTCTGCTTGGGCAGGCGCCACCTGCGTAGGGTGTGCTGGCGTTTGAAGAACTCACGGGAGGTGCGCAGGGCCTCGCGTTTACGGTGGCGTTTGCGCCAGTGTGCGCGGATGCGTCGGGCGAGGCGTCCCATGGGTTCCTCCCTTCATGGTGTGGGTGGGTGCCGGTGTTTAGGTGCGGGGTTTGGGCTGTGTAGGTTGTGTGGTTGGTGCAGGTCCCTGAACGTGGTGGTACGGCCTCCTCTAGTGTATCCCCGATGGTGGTATTCGGTGGTGGGGTGGGGCGGTTTTTTCGCCCGCAACCTTCAACATGCAGTAAAACACATATTCTGTTTCAAGAATTTAATGGGCCGGGGTTGATAATGTCCAGTTAAGTGTGTGGTTTGACGGCTATTGGGAACTGGCAAACTAGCGTATATATGACATAATCGATATATGCATGCAGATGTTTTTTCAGTGATTGCGGATTCGACCCGCCGCCGCATCGTGCGGCTGCTCGCCGAACAGACCCACACTGTTGGTGCGGTTGTCGAGAAACTGGGCATGAGTCAGCCAACTATTTCTAAGCACCTGAAAGTGCTGCGTGAGGCCGGTGTGGTGTCGGCCGTGGTTGAGGGGCAGCGCCGACTGTATTCGCTGAACCCCGAGGTTTTCACTGAGATTACAGACTGGGTGGATGAGATTTTGGAGGCTGCCCGCGCCTCAGCGGCAGCTCACGCCCCTGTTGCGCTTCCCGGTGGGGAGAGCTTTTCCCCCGCGTTCCCGGGCAGTTCCGTGGTGGTGGGCGGATTTACCGGTGCGCACCAGCATGAGGTGGTTGAATCCAGCGAGAAACTCGACATTCCAGCCGAGCTGCACATCCCATCCGATGCTGAGGAAGACAATGATGAGGAACCCAGCGCGGAAGATAACGACGATACCGCCGCTGGTGGAAGTGAAGAGCTTCAGCGCCGCGTTGTGCCGTTGAGCTCGAATAACCCCAATATCCCGGCTGAGGACGAGCCCGCTGTGGAAGAAGGTGCTGACTCGCACCCCGATCCGGCTGTGGGTGTTGTGCTCAGCGCGAAAGCCCCCGAAGAGCCTGCCGAAACGGCAGAATCTGAGGGCCTGGATGAGGAGTTGGCCGGGAGCGAACAGAACGCCAGTGCCACATTTGCTGGCACCGGTGAAGTGAGCGAAGGCGTGGTGCCGATGCGCCCCTTCACCCCCTCCGCCTTTGCCTCTGACGAGGTGTCGCAATCTGATGAGGATAAAACACCTGTTGAAACTGCTGCGAAGGATTCCGCGAACGAGACCCAGTCGGTGGCTCCTGCGGGGCAGGGTGAAGACGATGAGGTAACTGAGGCTTCTGCTGGCGTGAGCCCCTGGAGTTCGGCAGGTGACTCCTCAGCCAAGCCTGCTGTATCGAATGAGCCTGCCCGCGGTAAGCATGAGGCTATTGACACTGACCCCGCCAATGAGCAGCCTGCCAAGAGTGAGCCTGTAAACGTTGAGTCTCAGGATGCCGTATCGGCGGCAGCTGACATGACCTCCACCACCGAGGATGCGCCCTCGAAGAAGACGCACCACCACGCGGGTGAGGACACGGCTGCCAGCGCCACCGAGTCTCGGAGTGAGCAGAAGACCGCCGGACTATCCGAGGCAAAGACCGGGCAGGATGCTTCCGATAGCCCGCGTACCGAGGCCTCAACTGCGGAAGCAGACCGGGATGCCGCATCTGTGGAAGCCGCCGCCGTGTCTAAGACCGTGAAGAGCGATGAAGTAACTCTGATGGCTGACCCCGCTGACGGCCCGGACGCTGATGAGGATGTTGCAGCTCACGCGGATGATGCTGAACCCAAGAAGACTTACGCGGAGGGGAAGGGCACCGACCCCGAAGCGTCTGAGGATACCGAGGCAGCCGACACCGACGGCGCCTCAGTAACCGATACAGCCGATGCGGGTGCTGAACCCGAAACGGCCCAGACCGTAGAGCCCAAGGAGGCTCCCGAACCCACTGAGGAGCCGGTGTTCCGGCCGATCCCTCAGCCTGCACCGTATGAGCAGGTGACCGTTAAGGAGGAACCTCGTGGCCTTCTGGCGCGTGTCTTTGGTCGCCGACGATAGCATGCCGCACCGGCGGCACGCTGAGAGATAGCGAATGGGGCGGGGCGTGCGCCCGTGTTCGCTTGATCATCAACTCATACACCTACCCTGATAAACCCTAATTTCCCGAAAGACGGAATCTACGTTGGCTATTCACCGTAAAATCCTCCGCTGGCTCGAGAACGAGCTCACTGAGGGCAACCTGCAGCTTGGCCAGGACTTGCCCGACGATCAGCGTATTGCCCGCGCGATTGGCTTGGGAAGAAGCCGTACCCGCGAGGGCTTGAAGACCCTCGAAGACATGGATCTGGTGCGCCTATACTCCGGTAAGGGCAAAGAGATCATCGCTCACCTGAATGAGGAGCCGGCGATGGCGGCAGCCGAGCCTCTGCGCCTGCACATGGCTGTTTCGCGCTACCCGAAACGTGACCTGGTGCAGACCCATATGCTTCTTGAAGGCTGGAGTGTTGCCAATATTGACCCCGGCGTCGCTGATTTCGGTGAAGTGGATGAGCTGCTGGAGGAGATGCAGGAGGGTGGGCACCCTATCCGGGAGTTCCTTGACCTGTACCTGGACTTTCACCTGGAGCTGAGCCGCCTCGCCAATAACGAGCTGATTGCTGGGCTGCTGATCGCTATCCGTCAGCCGACCTTCGATGCTCTGCTGTCGCTGGCGGGGCGTGTGCCGCTGTGGAGCAGCACCATGGAGCGCCTGAACGCTGAGAACCGCGCGGTTCTTGAAGCCGTGAAGGACGCCGATTCCGCGACCGCCCGCAACCTGATGATGAACCAGATGCGCGGCCTGTTCGATGAGGCCGGGGTGGATTTGGACGAGTCGGCGGTGGCGCTTACGGGCATGCCCGGAACTTCGGATCTGCGCATGTTTGAGCCGGTCGATATTGAGGACGATTTCGGCCCGTTCCCGGAGGAAGGCCCCAGTTTCGGGTGGGGCTTCGGTGCGGAGCGGTTCGGCAACGCCCCCGGCGGTGCGCCAGTGCCTTCATCCGGCTCTCAGCAGGCTCGCCGTGATACTTCGCAGCAGCCTGGGCAGCGCTATGACGGGCAGCAGGGGCAACAGGAGCAGCAGTCTAATCTGCCGTTGAGTTTTGGTACGGCTTCCGGTCGTGCGGCGGCGGCGTTTACCCGCCCGTCTGAGGGCGCCCCCGCTGTTCAGGACGGTAACAATGGCGCTTCGCAGCACCCCGAGAACGCATCCGGGCAACCGTATGAGGTTGATAATGCTGCCTCTGCGCAGGCGCCTGACCAGTCAATGCAGCACGGCCCTATGCCGGGTGGTGAGGAGCAGGGCGCAGCTCAGCCTACACCCGCCCAGGAGGTGCTGATTCAGGCCACCTCCGCGCTTCCGCTTCCGATTCAGCCGTTGCCGGTCGATCCTGATGCGTCTCAGCCGCTGCGTTTGACCGATGATGAGCCGCTGATTCAGGCCACGGCCGCTATTCCACTGGATATGCGGGTGATTCCTGCTCAGGGCCTGCCCGAGAAGAAGCCTCAGCCCGCGGCGTCGGGTGAGGATGCCTCGAAGGGGGTTGCTGAGCCCGGCGAGATGCCCGCAAAGGCTGAAGGTGAACAGGCCGATAAGGCATCTGAGGATTCCCAGAAGCAGGGTTCTGCGACGAAGGATACGGGCAAGAAAGACGCCGAGGACGCTCAAGCTCAAAAGGCTAAGGGCGGGGCGCAGCCCGCAGCCGGTGATGCTCCGGCTCAGCCTACCCCCGGTGAAGACAAACACGCCGAGGGGCAGAACGGTAAGGACCAGCAGGCCCAAGATCAACAGTCTCAGGAGCAAGACCAGGCTAAGCAGCCCCAGGGCAAGCAGGCTGGCGGCAAGCCGGGCGGCTCACCAGCGGGTTCCGGGCAGAAGGCCGATGCCTCTAAGGACGAGCAGAAGAGCTCGGCTGAGGCTGCCCAGTCGCAGCCTGCACAGGGTGAGCAGAAGGGGCAGAGCAAACAGTCTGCCGATTCCTCGCCGCAGGGTCAGAAGAACCAGTCTGATGGTGCGCAGCAGGCTGATAGTTCCGCGCCGCTCAAGGATGGCGGCGCGCCCAAGGATGCAAAGGCTTCGGCGGCCCAAAAATCCGCTCAGCCTGATGCACAGAAACCTGATGCTCAGACGTCTGAGACTCAAAAGGCCGAAGCGAAGTCCCCCAAGCAGGGTGCTCAGGACGATCAGCAGAAGGCCCAGGACGCTCAGAAGCAGGGCGGTTCCGCCCCCTCTAAGGGTAAGGACGGGCAGAACGGTCAGCAGGCAGCCGACAATTCAGGCGGTTCGTCTGCTGCGCAGCAGAACTCTAAGGGCTCTGGTGCCGCGCAGAAAACACCGCAGCCGGATGCTTCAGGGGTGAACGGCTCCGCCAGTAAGGATGCTGCTTCCCTCAAGAGCAGCGAGCAGAAGGCCGAGAAGGCAGGCGAGAAGGCCCAGGGAACTTCAGCGCAGGAAAGCTCAGCACAGGAGAACCCAGCACAGCAGAAAGAGCCAGCGCAGAAAGATTCGGTGCAGAATAAGCAGGACGCTAAAGCTGCACCCCAGAAGCCTGCCGGACAGGAACCTGACGCGCAGGGGCCTAATAGTGCCGCACCAAAAACTGATAATGGTGCGGGCGACAACCGTGCAGATACTGCAACCCAGAACGGTGTGAAGCACAACCCCGGCCCGCGCGATGATCAGGGCAGTGCCGAAAAGACTGGTGCTGCACAAACTGATGCCGCTCAGGCTAATACTGCGCAGGGCAGCTCTTCACCGCAGGACTCCGCCCAACAGGGCGGTCAGGCCCAAAGGCCGCAGTCCGCTCAGCCTACTCAGGCTGGGAATTCTGACGGGAAGCCGCAAAAGTCTGCTTCGGGTAATGCCCAGCCTGCCTCCTCACCTGCTGAAGGCCCGAACGGGCACGCTGGTTACGCAGGCGCGGCTAATACCCAAGGGCCCGCTGCGAATGAGCAGACCGGGCCGCACCCTGTAGCGGGTCAGGGCACAGCGCAGGAGCAGCCTCAGCAGGAGGTGCTGGGGGCTGTGCAGTCGCTTGATGGGCAGCAGGCGCGCCCCATTTCGTCGCTGGAGAATCCGCAGGCTATACCCGCCGCACCGGATAACGGTAACGGGCAGGCTCAGCCGGATGTGCCGCAGCAGGTGCAGAACCATGCCCCCGTTCAGGAGGCACAGGGCCAGGAAACCGCACCGGACGCGCATAACCCACAGAATCACTGGGATAGTGCTGCCCCGCGCACCGGTTCCACACCCGCCCAGCAGCCCCATAGTGGGCCTCACACCGGGCAGTTTGGGGTAAGCGGGCCTGCCTCGGCTGGTATCCCTATTCAGGGGCGTACCGGTCTGAAACCCAAGCTTCCCGAAAACCCCGTGGAACGTAAGGATGCTGAGCAGCGCCGAGTGGCTGAGGAAAACTTGGCGCGCGCCGCTGAGGAGCGGGTGAAGGTGATTCGTGCCCATTCGCCCTCCGGGGTGGGCCGCCGTCACGGCCAGATCATCACGCCGGTGCGTGCTGCTGTGGCTTCTCCCTTTAGCCGCCCGGCCACCGGGCTGCAGTACCCGAGCGCGGTATCGTCACAACCGCAACCGCAACCGCAACCGCAACCGCAGCCGCAGCCGCAGCCTCAACCCCAGCCTGGCCCCGCGGCTCCGGCTGTTGCCGACACCGGTAATGCTGAGGCCCCGAACGGCGCCGTGAACAGCACGCCAGCTGATGCTCTTGGCGTTGAGCACGCTCCGGAGGCTCTGGCGGAGCGGCCGCTGCCGCCGGTTGAGGTGCTGGCGACCACTCCGATTCGTATCGTTCCCGCGAATACGAGCGGAACCCCTATGGTGGTCAAGGATGAGCGGTCCACGGATGAGCGTGCGCCCGAGGAGCACGCCAGCGCTGAACGTAAGCAGGGCTGGCTTAGCCGCATGACCCGCTATTTGGGGTTGAGCTCGCGCGAGCGGGAGCAGGCTCTTCAGCAGCAGAATAACCCGCAGGATTCGGCGCATCAGCAGAACACTGCGAACCACAGTCAGCAGGTGTCTGCCTCCCCGCAGGGGGCTGCGGCAGATAACTCTGAAGGCGGCGCCTCAGATGCCGCTAACCCTGCTGATGCGAGCCAGCACGGCCAGCAGTAGCTGGCGCAGCCAATAACGCAAACACGCGGGCGTACCCTCAAACTGGGTGCGCCCGCGCAGCACGTTAATGCCCGGGCATACCGGCATATTCTGGGGGAGGTGCGGGCGTGCAGGAAAATCTTCTTGCGTGTGTGCAGGGGGCTGCTACTGCCTCTGCGGGGTCTTTGGGGGATGGCTCCTCTTCTTTGGGTGCGTCGGAATGGTGCAATGCGGTGTTTCCTAGTACTCTAGGAAGGTAGCGTTCTCAAAACGCTGGGGCACTGCTGTGCCTAAAATGCCTTTTAGAGCGTTTATACCGGTATAAACACCCCGGGTAGCTACCGCACCGAATGGGTGCGGCCGGGTCTAGCAAAGTGAGGAAATCCTATGGGTTCCGTTATTAAGAAGCGCCGCAAGCGCATGTCCAAGAAGAAGCACCGTAAACTGCTTCGTAAGACTCGCCACCAGCGCCGCAATAAGAAGTAAACAGTAGCTTCTGTGCCCCGTGCCCGGTAAGGGTTGCGGGGCATTGTGCGTTAATGAGAGCTGCCGTGGGCTATTAGCGGCGGCTGTTGAACGCTAGTAGACTGGGAGCCATGCCCCCAGCTACCCCTGAACCACCCGTTATTGAGCTTTTGACCCGCCCCGGCTGCCACCTGTGCGAAGCTGCACGGCACACGGTGGCGCAGGTATGCACCGAATTTGGGGTGCCCTACACCGAGCTGAATATTGAGCTGTACCCGCAGCTGCTGCAGCGGCACGCCACCGAAATCCCGGTGCTGCGCATTGACGGGCAGCCGAAGGATTTTTGGCGTATTAACCCTAAACGGATGCGTAAGCTCATTGCCGCACGCATGCCTTAGCGTCGGCTACCCCCGCCTCTGATGAATTGGGGGCTATGTGCGGCGCCCCTCGTTTTGGGGTAGCGTAGAAAATTTGAGAGACTGAGAGAATGACTACATCGGCTAAGGTCACGGTTCACCTGATGCGCCACGGCGAGGTGCATAACCCCGACCGCATCGTCTACGGGCGGCTACCCAACTACCACCTTTCGGAGAAGGGGCAGCAGATGGTGCGCATGAGCGCCCAGGAGTTTGCCCGGCGTCGGGGTGAAGGTGCGAACATTGTGCACCTGGTATGCTCCCCGCTGACCCGCACCCGCGAGTCGGCCGAGCCGATCACTGAGCTTCTGGGGCTTCAAGCCCACCCCGATGCGCGCGTGGTTGAGGCCGATAACTATTTTGAGGGCCTGCACGTGAACCGGCAGGAGCTTCTGAACAACCCGCGCCACTGGACGAAACTGTACAACCCGCTGCGCCCATCCTGGGGCGAGCCGTACATTGTGCAGGTGCGCCGCATGGCTCAGGCCATTAAGGACGCCGCCCGCACCGCGTACCAGCAGGGCGGGGACGGGGCCGAGGCCATCATTGTTTCGCACCAGCTGCCCATCTGGGTGACTCGCCTGGCGCTTGAAGGTAAGCTATTGCAGCACGACCCGCGTGCGCGCGAATGCAACCTGGCGTCGATTACTTCGCTCACTTTCGATAACCTGTTATCGGGGAACCCGCCGCAGGTGAGCGGCTACACGGAACCCGCATCGCCCCTGTATTCGGGAGTGATTCAGCTGCCCGGCAGCTAAGACGCGGGTGTCTGCCGTTCAGCACCCCCTTCGCACACACCACCGGAAGGAACGCATGACTCCCACCCATAACCACACCCGCCGCACCGCCCTGCGTGCGGGTATTGCGCTGTGCGCGTCAGCGGCCGGGGCGGGCCTGCTCGCTGCGTGCTCTGAAGACACCTCCCTGTCAAAACAGGCGAATTCGGGTGATAATAAAGGCTACATTGCCGGGGACGGGTCGGTGACCGAGTACCAGGAGGCTGAGCGCGGCGAGCCCGTTGCGTTCACCGGTGAACTATTCGACGGCACCAGTGTGAACGCTGAGTCGTTGCGCGGCAAACCTACGCTCTTGAACTTCTGGTACGCCGGGTGCTCTCCCTGCCGTGCCGAGGCCAAAGACCTGCAGAAACTCTACACCGACTATAAGGACAAGCTGGGGTTTTACGGTGTGAACGTGCGGGATGAGAAAAGCACCGCCGAGGCGTTTGAGCGCAGCTTTGAGATCACCTACCCCTCGTTTAAGGACGCCTCGGGTAAGGTACTGCTGTCATTGAGTAAGTATGTGCCCGCCCAGGCAGTGCCGACCACCGTGATCCTGGATTCGCACGGTAGGGTGGCGGCACGCATCCTGGGGCAGGCGAACCCGTCGGTGCTGAAAACCCTGATTGAGACCGCTGTGAAGGGTGCCTAGCGTGCCTGCTGGAACCGGTATGATGCTCACCCCCGCCGCTGCGGCTGCCACGGCGGGCGTTGCGCCGTTGGCGAGTATCAGCTCAACCGTGCTGGATGGTTCCCTGTGGCTCTCCATCCCATTGGCGGCGCTGGCGGGGCTGGTGTCGTTCGCTTCACCGTGTGTGCTGCCGTTGGTGCCCGGCTACCTGGGGTATGTGGCGGGTCTTGCAGGCTCGCAGCAGCAGGCACCCGAAGGCTCCGCGGCCGCATTGTTCCAGGGGAAGAAAACGGTGGCGGCCCATAATCCCGCACCCCAAAAAGCCGCAGAAAACACCAAAAACCCGCCCGAGGCAACATCGGGGGTGGCTGTGGCGGACGCCCCCACCGACCCGAAAACCCCAGGTTCGCAGCCCAGTAAGGGGCGCCTTCACACGCAGCAGACCCGCCGTCACACCCGCCGGATGCTCGCCGGGGTGGCCCTGTTCGTGCTCGGGTTCTCCGCAGTTTTCGTCACCCTATCGGTGCTGCTGGCCCAGGTGGGTGCCGCCCCCTGGCTGAAAGGGCAGGCGTGGGTGAATATTCTGCTGGGTGCACTCGTGATCCTCATGGGTGTTGTGTTCATGGGGCGGCTGAGCATCCTGCAGGTCGATAAACGGTTCCACACCCGCCCCGGCACGGGCCTATGGGGTGCACCGGTGCTGGGAGTCACCTTCGGGCTGGGGTGGGCGCCGTGCATTGGACCCACCTTCGCCGCGGTGCAAACCCTCGTGTTCACTGGCGGGGCCGCAACCTTCAAGGCTGTGGTGCTCACCTTCGCCTACTGCCTGGGTTTGGGTGTGCCGTTCCTGCTGGTCGCCTATTTCGCGGCGCGCGGGGTGAACACCACCGGGTGGGCGAGCACGCATAAACGCGGGATTCAGCGTGCGGGCGGGGCGATGCTCATCCTGATCGGCATCCTTATTTTGACGGGCGCCTGGAACCACCTCATGGCATGGGTTCAGGCGGCGCTACCGGTTTACGAACTACCAATCTGACGGGGTACATATGGCACGCACACACACTGACGCCCCGGCGCTGGGAATCACCGGGATGCTCCGTTGGGGCTGGACGCAACTAACGAAAATGAACACCGCCTTGCTGCTGCTTCTGCTGCTGGCGGTTGCGGCAGTTCCCGGGTCTATGTTTCCGCAGCGCATTCAAGACCCCGCGAAGGTGACGGACTATATTAAAACCCACCCCGGCTGGGGCGAGTTTGCCGATAAGATACAGCTGTTTGATGTGTTCTCCTCCGGGTGGTTCTCGGCCATCTACCTGCTGCTGTTTATTTCCCTGATCGGGTGCGTTACCCCGCGCGCTATTAAACATGCCAAAGACTGGCGTAAACCGCCCGCGCGCACCCCCAAGAACCTTTCCCGCATGCCCGTGCACCGCACGATCGATATTGACGCGGATGCGCTCACCCCCCAGGCCGCGATAGAGGACGCTGCGGCGATCCTTCGTAAACGCCGCTACCGGGTGCAGATCCGGGAGGAAGGAGACGGGCAGTACTCGGTGGGTGCCGAACGCGGCTACCTGCGTGAGGTGGGGAACATCCTGTTCCATGTGGCGATGATCGGCATCCTGGTTGGGGTGGCGGTCGGCTCGCTTTTTGGGTACCGGGGCCAGAAAATCCTGGTAGAGGGGGAGACGTTCGTGAACTCCCTGATCGGCTACGACTCGTTTACACCCGGCACGAACTATAACCCCGACTGGCTGAGCCCGTACGCCGTGACGCTCAATAATTTTCAGGTGCGCTACGACAGGCAGCGCGACAGCCACACCTACGGGCAGGATCTGGACTATAACGCCCAGCTGACCGTGCAGAACCCCGGCAGCAGCCCCGAGCAGAAAACCCTCAAAGTGAACGAGCCGGTTGATGTGGGCGGTACCAGCGTGTTCCTCTCCGGCAACGGGTACGCCCCCATTGTGAAGGTGACCGACGGTGAGGGGAAAGTGGCGTATGAAGGCCCCGTGGTGGCCCTGCCAACTGACGGGAAGTACACCTCGTCGGTGGTGCTGAAGGTGCCCGATGCCCGCCCGGCCCAGCTGGGTTTTGTGGGCATGTTTCTGCCCACCGGCAGCTATGAGCGTGGGGCGGGCATCCCGCATTCGGTGGATTCAGCCCCGGCGAACCCTATGCTGGTGCTGCAGTCCTATTCGGGGGATTTGGGTTTGAACTCAGGCCAGCCGCAGAACGTGTACGTGCTGGACACCTCTAAGCTGACCGCGTTGAACAGCATGGCGAACCAGAACGGTATTGTGCTGGATGCGCAGCACCGCACCGCCACCCTGCCGGAAGGCAACGGCACCATTGAGTTCATGGGGTATAAGCGGTACGTGGGGATGGAGGTGCGCCACGACCCGGGGCAGAATATTGTGCTGTACTCGTTTGTGGTGGCTTTCGTGGGGCTGATTGTGTCCCTGTTTGTGGCGCGCCGCCGCGTGTGGGTGCGTGCCAGCACCAATGAGGGGGTGCTCACCGTAGAGTACGGTCTGCTTGCGCGCGGGGAGGACCCGCGTCTTGCCGCCGAGGCTGAGCGTATTACGGATGCTTTCGCCGCCCGGTGGGGGCTGGAATTTGCTGAGGAGCCCTCATCCGAGGAACCGACTGAGAAAACCGAGGGGAAGTAACCCATGCTGAACGAGACATTAGCGCGCTACAGTGAGCTATTCATGTATATTGCCGCGCTGATTTACACCGTGGTGTTCGTGGCGTTCACCTGGGATGTGGTGAAGAATTCGCGGGTAACCCGCCGTCTGGAGGGTGCCGCGGCGCCTCGTGAGGCGGAGTTAGAGGAGGAACAGGCGGCTGAGCCTGTTACCGCGGGCGCGGCCACCTCCGTTGCGGGTGCGGAGAAAACCGGTGGGAAAACCGCCGCGAAGTCGTCGGTTAAGATGAGCGCGAAAGCCACCCGTGTTGAGCGCACCGGCGGCGCTGAGACCGGCACGGGCGAGCGGGGCGCCGGGTACCGGGGCGCGGCGGCACGCGCGCTTGAGGGCCACGTGGCGGACTCATCAATGCTGTACACGGGCCAGAGCCGCCCGGCGGCGCGCATCGCCGTGATCGTTATGCTGATGGGGGCGCTAGTGCACGCGGCGGCGGTTGTTATGCGCGGCGTGGCTGCGCAGCGTGTGCCCTGGGGGAACATGTACGAGTTCTGCACCACGGGCGCGCTGGTGGTGGTGGCCGTGTACCTGGTGGCGCTGATCTTCCGTGACCTGCGGTTCGTGGGCACACTCGTGTCTGGGCTGGCGCTAATTATGATGTGCGCCGCCACCATTAGTTTCGCCACCCCCGTGGGGCACCTGAAACCGGCGTTGCAGAGCTACTGGCTGGTGATCCACGTGTCGATTGCGGTGCTGGCCTCCGGGGTGTTTACGATTACGTTCGCGATGGCGGTGCTGCAGCTGGTGCAGACCCGCCGCGAGCAGCGCATCCTGAACGGTAAATCGGGCGGGTGGGCGTTTATGCGCCTGGTTCCGAGCGCCCAGGCCCTTGAGAATTTTGCGTTCCGCCTGAACGCTTTGGCGTTTGTAATGTGGACGTTCACGCTTGCCGCTGGCGCGATTTGGGCGAGCCAGGCGTGGGGCCGCTACTGGGGCTGGGATACTAAAGAGGTATGGACTTTCGTGATCTGGGTGGTGTATGCGGCGTATCTGCATGCGCGTGCAACCCGCGGCTGGGCTGGCCCGCGTTCGGCGTGGCTGTCTATTATCGGCTATTTGTGCATTATTTTTAATTTCACGGTGGTGAATATTTTCTTCTCGGGCCTGCACTCATATTCGGGGCTGTAAACCCGCCCCGTAGAACTGCCTGCGTCCCTGTGCCTGTGCGCGCCGCAGCGGCCTAAGGCCTAACACGCAGCCACAAACGGTTCAGCCATAAACATGTGCTGGTGCAGCCAGCCCAGGGAGCGTGAAGACAGGGGGCCGCACACAGCATGTAGACGCTTTCCCGCCAAGGGAGCGAGGGCAAGCGCACACAGCGGGGAAGTGCCTGAGGTTACCTGGGGTGCTGCCCGGTGGTTGATGGTGTCTGCCTGGCCGGGGCTATTTTTCGCCGTCAGTGTCGTCTGTGGTGTCGTCGCGGGGTTCTTGCCGCTGCCTGTCTCGTTTTTGCCGTTCTGCTTTGGCTTTGAGCCAGCGCAGGTACTCTTCATCGTCGTCGGGGGCTTTCGGCGCGGGAGGCACAGTACCCCGCCTGCCTTTCAAACCCCGGCCCGTGTCCGCAGCGGGCGGCTGCTCGGCTGCACCTTTTTCGCTGCGGGGCCTGCCGAAGAACAACCAGAAAACCGGCCCCACAACGGGGAAGAAGATGATGACAATAATCCACAGCCACTTGGGGAGGGTGCGCGCATCGGCGGCCGGTGTGCGGGCGGCATCCAGCAGGGTGTACAGGCTCAACCCAATCACCAGCGCGAACGCGCCGATTATCATCATCGCTCGTGTCATGCTCTAAGTCTGCCACAGGAATCTTGGGGGCGCATCCATGCTGCGGCTAGACTGGTGGGTATGAACTTCTTCAAGTACACCCTAGTGCGTTTCGGCTTGCTCGTGTTCTTCTTCTACCTGTACGAGCTGCTGGGGGCTGGGATTCTCGTCTCGGGGGGTTGCGCGATTGTTTCGGCTTTTGCGGTGGCGTATATCTTCTTTCCGCGTCTGCACGCGGCCGCCAGCCAGGATACGGCCCGGTTTTTTAAGCGCGCCCCCAAGGTGAAAAATAAGGAAGAAGAGGAAAACCGCGCCATTGAAGATGAGCTGGTGGAATCGCAGAAAAAAGAATCTGGGGAGGACTTCTAAACGGCCCCCGGTGCCTGCATACGTGACGGGCCGGGCCCGCCGCGTCCTTGCCGGCAGGTAGTGTGTACCCGCTGCTGTGCCCAGTCCACAGCACGCGCAGAAGGCTAGGTCTCTTATTCTGCCTAGAGATCCTAGCCTTCTGCGGACGGTGCGCCAGCTTACCCCTGTGCCAGGTATTCCAAGAACTGGTGGGTCAGCTGCGCATCGTGCGCCAGGGCGGTCCCGTTAAGCCGTGTGACGGGTGCGAGCAGCCGCACCGAGGATGAGAGCCACACCCCGTCAGATTCAAAGAGGTCCTGCGGGTACAGCGGGCCGTAGCCCAGCTCCCAGCCGTCGCGCCGCGCCGCCTCAAAAATAGCGCCCTGTGTGGTGCCGGGCAGTATCCCGTGGTTCGGTTCGGGGGTGTACAGCATTTTCTTCCCGTGCTCAATGCGCGCCATGAGCACCGATGAGGTTGCCCCCTCCAGAATGCGGCGGTTGTCGGTCATAAAAATCGCGTCGTCCGCGCCGTGGGAGTGAACGTACCGCAGCACCGCCATATTCACCGCGTATGAGAGGGTTTTCGCGCCCGCCAGCAGCCACGGGTATGCGGTGTTGTCGGCGGGGTCGTGCCCGCGCGGCAGCAGCATGGCCTTCACCCCGTTCTGCCGCTGGTTCACGGTAGTTTCGGGTACCGGGGACGCGATTAGCAGCGTGTACGGCCCGGCGGGCATTCCCGCAGAGGCATGCGGCAGCCCGCGCGAGATAATGATTTTGACGATATGCTCTTCGCCGAGTTCCGTGTGGGCGCCGGGCACGGCCTGGTCGAGGAGGCCCGCCAGCGCATCCCGCAGCTGGTGCAGGTCAGGTTCGGGCAGGTCGAGCATACGCGCCGAAGATTCGAGTCGGGTGAGGTGCATATCAAGTTTTCGCACCCGCCGATTGACGGCGAGCATGGTCTCAAAAACGCCGTCACCACGGGTAAATCCTTGGTCTTCCACGCCGATAAGCGGCTGGGCGGGGTCTACAGCAACGCCTTGCGGGTTCTCTGAATTTAGGAGTATCACGGAACTAGTCATGTTTCCAGTGTAGTGGCTCACGTGCCTTCACAGCAGTGTACGCCGAGCGGGCCCAGCTCCCAGGTGGCGTTTTCGGCGATAAAGTATATGTCTGCTTCGGCGATGTCCTCGAAGGTTTCGGGGTTGTCGTTGTCCCCCTCGATGTCGAGCCCGATTTTGCCGTCCCGTTCGAGAACATGAACTCCGCTGCATATGCTGATGAACGGGCCTTGCACCCGGTAGTCCGAAATATCTTCCAGGGTTACGGTGACGTACCGCCAGACGTCGTCGGTAGCGGCCTTCTCCCAGCCGCCGTCTACATGGTTCCGGTCCACCGCGCAGAATCGCAGACGAACAGCTGTTCCCTTTGCATAGGTTATGGTGATCGAATCCAGCCAGCAGTCGTAGAAGTGGTTGAACCGTTTGATGATCTCTGCACTTGTGAGGTTTTCGTTAGTGCTCACGGTCAGCCTCCTTAAAATCTTAGGATTTATCAGGATACCAGCAGCTAGGGTGATTACGAGGAGAAGCGGATTTTCGCTCGAAAAGGTGATATTTTCTCATCTTCTCGGCAAAACCCGCTTCTCACGCATCAGCGTGTTAACACGTGCAATGTAAGGAGAGGGCTAGTGCCCGCCCGCGCCGCCGTCTGCCGCGTAGTCGGAGTCTTTGCGCGGGGTTGAAAAGAGTGTGATCCTGGTCAGTACCGCAAACCCCAGAATTGAGAACGCCATCGGCAGGTAGGCGCCCTCACCGCCGAGGGACACCAGAGGGGCTGCAACCCCGCCCAGAAGCGCCTGAATAGTGCCCATGACGGCGGATGCGCTGCCCGCCATGTGGCGTGCCTCGTTCAGTGCCAGGGCCGAGGCGTTACCGAAGATCAGGCCCACCGAGCAGGTGAGGCAGAACAGCAGAATCAGGGTGGGCCACAGCGAAATCCCGATGAGGAACGAACCGGTGAGCAGCACCGAAACAACCAGCAGGGCGCTCACACCAACATTCACGATGGTGCGCTGGGCGACCTTCCCCACCAGGGCGGTCGCCAGCGAGCTCATGGCCACAATGCCCAGGGAGTTCACGCCGAACGCGAGAGTATACTGCCCGGCGTCAAGCCCCAGGATTTTCTGCAGCACAAAGGTTGAGCCCGAAATGTACGAGAAGAGCGCCCCGAACGCGAAGCACATGGTCAGTGAGAACCCCATGTACCGGCGGATCCTGAACACTTTCGGAATCTCGGAGTACACGCTCAGCGCGGTGCCTTGGTAGCGTTTTTCGGCGGGCAGGGTTTCCCGCAGAATGAAGATGACGGCGAGCATAAGGGCACCGGTAATGACGGTCAGCACGTTAAACACTGAACGCCACGTACCCCATGAGAGCACCCACCCGCCGAAGAGCGGCGCCAGCACGGGGGCGAACCCGTTAATCATCATCATGATGCCCATGAGCTTGGCGGTGGCCAGCCCCTTCGTGGTGTCGGCGACGATGGAGCGGGCCAGTACCGCGCCAACTGAGCCGCTGAAGCCCATCAGAAAACGTGCCGCAATGAACACCTCAATGGTGGGGGAGAAGGCGCATAGCGCCGTGGCGGCGAAGCACACGGCTGAGCCGATCAGCAGCGGGGTGCGGCGCCCGGTTTTGTCGGAGAGCGGGCCGATTATAAGCTGCCCGAGCGCCATACCAACCATGAAGGCGCTGAGGGTCATGGAGGCGGCGGCCTCGGTGGTGTGCAGCTCCTCGGCAATGGTCGGCAGAGAGGCGATATACATGTCGATGCCCAGCGGGGCGATGGCGGTGAGCGCCGCCAGGGTGACAATAGTTGCCGGGGAAAGCCCGAATGAGGGCTTCGCGTGGTTGGGGTGCTGAGTATTGGTCTGTGACGTAGACACTGGTGTACTGTATGCTTTCTGAGTTTTGGGGATGCGTAACGGCGCCGGGGCCTGCCTGCTGCTTCGTGGGGCGGGCGGGTACACCCGGCTAGAAACGCACTCATCCAGTCTAGCGGCGGTCACTCACGCACCGTAAGCCAGTGGATGCGTGACCTGCACCTCTTCCGGCGTGGGGGGGGGTAGAGGGCGGAACCAGCCTAAGCCGGTTCGCTACCCGGTGCGGTACACCCAGTCGGGCCCCTCAGGCCAGCCGGGGCTGGTGGTGTAGTACGAGCCGTAATCCTCGAATAGTTGCTCTTCTTGCGCGGCCCACATGTCCCAGTAGGGCCGGTAGGTTTCCCCGTCGCGCGCCATCGCCCGCTCATACCGCACCCCGGTACCGGCCTGCACCAGCACACCGTATTTGAACGCCCCGCAGAGCGCACCCACCCCTTCGCACACGATCACCGGCGCGGCATCCGGGAGCACAGTGACTGGTGGAGCCGGGCGGTTCTGCTCCCAATCCCAGGGGGTGTAGCTGCCGGGGACGTGCTTGGCTAGGCTGGCGCTGAGCCGCATCCACTGCTCCACACCGGCCTCCAGACCGTCCCAGCCGGGGTACATGTTCTCAAGGGATAGCTCCAGCACCGTCAGCGGCCCGCCCTGCACCGGGTGCTGCCGCAGGGTGGCGGCAAGGCGCCGCGCGAGAGTGGTTTTACCGCTGCCGCTGCGCCCGTCCACAGCAATAATGTACGGGCGCGGGCCGCTGATAATGCGGGGCAGCAAATCATCCGTGAGGCCCCGGAACTGGTCGCTCACGCGGCGTCACCCTCGGCGGCAAGACCCGCGATCAGCGCCCGCGCCGCGGTGTCGATAAGCTCGGTCGTGTACTCGAAGTCGCGCATCTGCCCATACCAGGGGTCGTAGATGCCCAGCTCGTCCAGGTTTTTGCCCGCCATTGCGGGGTCGAAGGAGCGCATCATACGGATTTTGGCTTTGTCGTCCTCAGTGCGCGCAAGCTGTTTCAGGTGCAGGTAGTGCGGGGTGTCCATCGCCAGAATCAGGTCGTAGCGGTCGAAGTCTTCGGCTACGAATCTGGATGCGCGGTGCCCGCTGGGGTCGATGCCGCGCGCGGTGAGTATGCGCCCGGCGCGGGTGTCGATGGGGTTGCCGATTTCGTAGTCCGTGATGGCGGAGGACGCGACCTCAACCTCAAGCCCCGCCTGGCGCGCGTGCTCACGAATCAGGTACTCGCCCACAGGGGAGCGGCAAATATTTCCGGTGCAGACAGTCATGATGCGGTACATGGTTTTAAGTGTATGCCAGCGGCACAGGAAAGGCAGCGGTATTAGGGTTGCCTGCCGAATCGTCGTTTCTATTCAGAAGAGTTTTTTGCATTCAGAAGAGCTTATCGCTTCTGAATGCAAAAAACTCTTCTAGATAGGCAGGCAAGTTTTGGCTGTTACACCTCAAAACGGGTTTTAGCCTCGCGCAAGTACGCCTCCCACAGAGCATAGAGTCTGTCGATGTTCTCTTGGCGAGTGTACGTTGAAGGGTCATAGTCGGTCGGGGGCATGTATCGCACGAACGGGGCCACATCCTCAGGGTAGCCAAAATCGGCGTGAAGAATTTCTACCTCGCCCAGCGGGTCGTCAAAGTTCTTGCGGTGCTCATACACATGTTTGAGCAGCAGGTACAGCCAGAGCGCGTGGCGGGGGTCGGAGCTTCCGGGGTCAGGGTCGGTGAGTTCAGAGGAGTCTTCGTGCCGCGCGAGTTCGGCCAGAATCCCATCAACCCGGTAGGTGTGGTCGGGTTTGCACTGGTAGAGCTCGTATTCCAGGTCGCTAGAGTCTTCCTTCAGCCGGTCGGAGGCATACCGCAGAATATCTGCGTGGCTGATGTATCCCTGCGCGAGCCCCCAACGTAAACCCTGCCAGGTGAGGGCACTCTTCCTGATACCTTCATAGCCTATGTAGTACGTGTCCAGCATCATAGCGTTCACCTCCTATCTTTGTAGTCCCACGAATAACGCAGCATCTGGCGTATTACCTAACCCGAGAGGGTGGGCGATACCCCTAAAGGTGCATTATTTGAGTGAGCCCTGCGACGTACCCGAAGAATCCTGCCCTGGCGCGGAATTATCTTTCAGCTTGGGCCAGAAAATGTAGGTGAATATGGCGCAGATGGTTGCAACAGCCGCGCCTGCCGCGAACCCCCGCCCGGAGCCAAAACCACCGAACAGGAGAGTGCCAATCGGCAGGGCGAACATGAACACGATAACGGAAGTATAGTAGCGGGTCATGGTGATTCTTTCTTGGTGTGTGCAAGGGGGGTGTTGTATGATCGGCGTTACCTCAGATGGTACTAGACATCCCGCCGCGCCGGTACCTCTATCTGTCTATTCGTAATCGCGTATTAGCGCTCGCCCAACACCCGCCTGTACCCTAGCTCCGAACGCACAAGCCCCAAGTGTAATAGGCAAGGTACGTTAATTGAGGAGATCCGTCTCTGATGGTTTAGTGGATATGTTGCAAGGGAGAAGTAATAGAAATAGGTAAGTATTTTATTTATAGAAATACTCGGGAATATGTGTCATATGTTACAATTGGAAAGAGGTGATTTTTATGGCTGTAACAATATATATTATAATATCTATTATATTTTTGGTGATAGTAATGGCAGGTGTGGCGCGTTCTTATGTGGAGGAGGAAGATGTTCCTCAAAGGTATAGATCACGTTGGTTTCCAAAATACTTATGGCTTATTATATCACTGTTCTTAATTCCTATTAATATAGGAACTGCTGTGTTGGTATTCGATGGGAGTGGTAGGCAGAATATATTTGCACTAATCATTTTGATGATAATTACTTGTCCAATTGTCTACACTTATCTATCGGAAGAATTTAGTTATTTTGAAGTTTACGATACATATATCATAGTTAATGATTTAGGGTATCCTAAAAAGATTATATATTATCAAGACGTGGATGGTTGGAAGTATTTAGGATATTCAAGTAGTAGCCGTTCAGAACAAATTCAGTTTTGTGGATCAAATGGTGAGTACTTATATAATTTCTATATGTATTCAGATGATAAATATGTTTCTAAGCTGCTGTCTCCAATTATTTATCGCATGGAGAAAGGTGAGTTTCCCTCTTGGGATATTCAGGAAGAAATATATGGTAGTCTTAGTGCAGATCACCCTGAGTATGCTGCTTGTGAGACAGATGCTGAGATTGCCATTGAGTATTTAAAGCGACATCCTGCAGTATCAGGTCTTACAGGAGAGGGCACATGTGTATCGCACGATGAGGCCGAAGGCGAGAAGCAGTAATATTTTAGGTATTATAGCTCTGCCCACGCAAAAGGATTATCCGGATCAAAGAGCATTGCGTCCTCAGGGATGATGAACTTAACGCCGTTATGCTCCTGTTCCCTAGTCTCAATTTTGTAGGTACTTTTTGCCGCTGTCTTAAAGCTATAGTCCGCTGGGGCAGCCTTGTGAGAGAACTTCGCTTTATAGTTTTTATTCGGGGTATTTGCGAATTCTGGCTTACTGTGAAAAATAGTTATAGAAAAATTAGTGGGTCCGTTGAATTGTGCCTCAGAGAAGCGTGTGTTCTCGGCAAATTTTGTTTTGAAAAAGTTAGCGCTGCTGGAGAATTTTACTTCGAAGAAACTGGTGTGTCCGCTGAATTTTGAGCCGGAGAAGTCTGCTTCCTTGGTGAAGACCGTCATAAAGAAGTTAGCTTCCTGAGCGAATTTTGCTTTGGAGAAGGTCGCGTTTCTCATAAAGAGAGCCCTGGCTAAGAGAAGGTGGCCATTGAATTTCGCTTTGTAAAAGGTTCCATCTCCGGTGAAAGTCGCCTTGGAGAAGTCAGCTTCTCCAGCAAATGCCGCCATGAAGAAGTCAGCTTTCTCCGTGAATGTCGCTAGGGTGAAATCTAATGAAGCACCAAAATGGCTGTCACTAAAATCTACAGGGTAGAAGAAATATGCGTTTGAGAAGTTGTAATCAAAAACCGACCAGGTGCCTGGTTCTTCGGCATCGAGTAGGTGCTCGCGCATCTCTTTGATAATATTTTGGCGTATCTGGCGTTCTTCTTCTAACGCGGCTTTATCTCGGGTAAAAGCTCGCCTGTCTGCATCAAACTTTTCTGTATCCCCACGGAAGTCGTTCTGCAGGTCTTTCGTGTATTCCTCATCTAGCTGTTCGGCGCGTTCTGCAAGGGGAAACGGGGAGCGGATATAGGCGCAAAGACTGTTAATAATGACCTGACCTTCTTTGCGGCGTTCCTTATCGGTGAGAAGGGCACCATCTGCGAGCCACTCGTCAATCAGGCCAATAAGCGCATAAACACCACCGAGGCGGGTTGTGGCATTTTCCCTGTTGGAAAGCTGTTCAATTGCTGCGATGTACCGGCTGCGCCGCTCAGCATGTACCTGCCGTATATGGTTCTGCTCGTTTTTGGCCTTGTCTGCCTCGATTTTTTCACGTTCTTTTGCGATGGTTTCATTGAACTGACGGGCTTGTTCGCTGAGTGCTTTAGCCCTGTCCGTTGTATTTTTATGGCGTGTTTCCACGAGCCCCAGAACGGCAATAATACCGCCTGTAACGTAGAGGATGTGAAGGCGAAGATTCGTATCGGCCTCACCGGTTATGCCTGCAATGTAAAGCAGCCAAGGTACAAGGAATGCCAGAGCTCCGCCTCCAGCGGCGATCCCCACTAGAAGCCGTACAAAGTGCTCACTGACAAAACTCTCAAAGGTACTAACAGGGGCAGAAGAGCTGACCCCTGTATTGTTCCTTGATGCTTCCGCCATACTTGGGATGCTCCTTTACACAGGCAACCAGATGTCTTTGTTTGCAAGTATAGAGGCTCTAAAGCATCACTTTGCGTCTGGAAAAATTTTAGTTGTCGTCGTTGTTTTCCTACTCGGAAGGTTCATCGGGGTCAAAAAGTTCTGCACCTTTGGGGATTATGAATTTAGCTCCATCGTATTCTTTTTCTTCGGTTTCGATTTTGTAGGGGCTATCAGGCGAAACCTCGAAGTTATAATCTTTTGAATCGGCCTTACATGAAAACCTCGCTTTGTAGGTTTTATCGACTAGCGCGCGTTCAAATATTGGTTTGGTTAGGAAAGTTGTCTGGAAGAAAACAGTATTCTGGGTGAATTTACTTCCAGAAAAGTCAGTGCTTTGCCTGAAGCTCGCCCATCTGAAATCGGTCTCCCTAGTAAAGGTCACCTTGGAGAAGTTGGCATTCTCAGTAAAGGTTGCCCAAGAGAAGTGTGCGCCCTTGACGAAAACTGCTTCACTAAAATCAGTTGCCCCAGCGAAAACCACCCAAACAAAGATAGTTCCGTCGAACACTACGGGGAAGGAACTACTCGGGATGGTAACCGCCTCAGTGAAGACTGCACCGGTGAATTTTAATGAAGTACCAAAATAGCTGTAGGCAAAATTAACAGGATAGAAAAAATGTGCATTTGAAAAGTCATAAACAAAATCTGACCAGGGGCCTTTTAAAAGTTTCTTAGTGCCGTTTTCTTGGGTGATAATGCCGCTGTTGAGCCGGGTTCTGATGGCTTCTATAATTGTTAGCCGCAATTCCTTCTCTTCACGGAATCTTGCCTGATCTTTAGCAAACTGTTGTGTTCCGCCCTCATAATCTTCTAGTGTTTTATCCTGAGACAGCATTTCGGCCTTTGAAGCAAGGTCAAAAGAGGAGCGGATGTAGGCGCAGAGGCTGTTAATGATGACTTGGCCTTCTTCCCGGCGTTCTTCTTTGTCAGGAAGAGTTTTCTCGTCAGCTAACCATTCGTCAACCAGCTTGACTAGAGTGTAGACTCCACCAAGGCGAATAGGTGCTTTTTCATCGGCGAGTTGTTCAATCGCTGTAGCATAGCGGGTGCGTCGCTCGGCATGTACCTGTCGCATATGCTCTTGATCGTTTTTACGGCGATTTTCCCACAGAGTAAGGATTGCGAGAAAGCCACCAGTGGCTACAAGAACAGCTTGACGTAGAGTTGAGATACTATCATCTTTGCTAAACGGTTGGGGTACCACAAAGGGAACAACCCAAAATGCGCACACTCCACCTATAACAGCAACAGCGATAAGGATCGTGTAGAACCAGTTCTTGCTCCACCACGTATTATCTCTCTTAAAGATTTGGGCTTTCTTTGTTTTCTCTGCCATGTCTAGGGTTCTCCTTTGTAAAGGTAAGGAAGGTTTCTTTGAGTAATAGGAATATAATCTGACATATTTTTACGCGAAAAGAATTTTAGCTTTCATCGTCGTCTTCCAGATCGGAAGGTTCGTCCGGATCGAAGAGTTCTGTGCCCTTAGGGATGATGAACTTAACGCCGTTATGTTCCTGTTCTTCGGTCTCAATTGTGTAGGGGCTATCGTGCGAAACTTTGAAGTTATAATCTTCTGGATCGGCCTTACATGAAAACCTCGCTTTACAGGTTTTATTATCTATGGCGAACCTAAATGTTGGTCTTTCTTCGAAGGTTGCTCCGGAGAAGTTAGCGTCCCCGGTGAATTCCACCCCGAAGAAGTCAGTGCTCCCGGTAAATTTCGCCTCGGAGAAGTTAGCACTCCCGGTAAATTTCGCCTCGGAGAAGATAATCCTGATGAATTTCGCCTCGGAGAAGTTTGCGTCCCCGGTGAATTTCGCCCAGCCGAAGTTAGTCCCGGTAAATTCCGCCCCGAAGAAGTCAGTGCTCCCGGTGAATTCTGCCTCGGAGAATTGAGCGTAATCGGTGAATCTTGTCTCGGAGAAGTTAGCATTATCGTTGAAAGTTGCCCCGCGGAAGTCAGCGTAATCGTTGAAAGTTGCCTCGCGGAAGTTGGCATTATCGTTGAAAGTTGCCCCGCGGAAGTTAGCGTAATCGGTGAAAGCTACCCCGAAGAAGTTGGCATTATCGTTGAAAGTTGCCCCGGAGAAGATTGAAGACGCTCCAAAGAAGCTATCACTAAAATTCGTCGGGTAAAAGAAAACTGTGCTTGAGAAATCATAGTTAAAATCTGACCACATGCCTTTTAGGATTTTCCGAGTTCCACCCTCAATGATATGAGTGCCACCATTAAGTCTCTTGTTAATTTCTGATAAAATTGTTTGCCGCATTTCTTGCTCTTCGCGGAACATTGACTGAGCTTTGATGAATTGTTGTGTCCCATCTGAGTAATCCTTTGAGACATCTGTACTCTCAGATAGCTCTTTTATCTTAGAAACAAGATCGAAAGGAGACCGAATATACGCGCAGAGATTGTTGATAATGACCTGACCTTCTTTGCGACGTTCCTCAAGATCGGGGATGGTCTTTTCATCTGCTAGCCACTCATCCACCAGCCCCACAAGAGAGTAAATACCGCCAAGACGGATAGAAGCTTTATCGCTGGATAGTTGCTCGATTGCTGCGGTGTAGCGGCTGCGCCGTTCGGCATGTACTTGTCGAGTATGGTCCTGATCATTCTTATGTTTTTCAAGAGTGTTCTTGCGATGTGTTTCACCCAAAGTGGTGAGAGCTAAAACGCCACCAGTGATGTAGAGAAGATGTAGGCGGAGCTGGTTACCATCTGCGTTTGGTCCGTCAAATTTTTGACTTAAAGCAAGAGGTAAAAAGAGTGCCCAAAATCCTCCTAGAGTGGATAAGCCTATGAGCCAAACATAGAACCACTTCTCGTGTCTAGGCTTATTAGGGCGACTGTTACTATCTTTCTTTTTGCTATCCCAGGCGGGGTACTTGCAAAGTAAGGTTATGGCAATAGTAGCTGTAATGATTGCAAGAAGTATCCATGAGATACATGAGGTAACAGACATTTTGTACTCCTTAGCTAAATCAAGCTAAACACTCACCCTCCATCATAGGGTGAGGAGGAGCTTACACAGTGGATTTCCCGTTGTTAACCTCACGCACTGCGTGAGGTAGAAGCGGGATAGCACCTAGTAGTTGCGCAGGTTGTCGCCCGCAAATCCCTTAGTTTTCCTGTCTTTTCGCCCCAGAATCATCAGCATCTCACCCCCTGCCGTCCACTCCTAACTCCCACCCACTTGAAAAAGTTGAGTCTTTTTCACTCAAGTCTGTTGACATCCGTCCAACCATGTGTAAAACTTGAGTACATGAGGCTCAAGGGGTCACTCGCTGGGCAGCAATCCAAGCACTCTTTCTACCGTGCATGCGCTCGGTCTAAAAACCCCTCACGCCCCGAAAATCTAACCAAGGAACCCGCCTCGCCAAGAAGCGGGGCATAACACTAAGGAGTACAAAAACATGGCACGTGCAGTCGGTATTGACCTCGGCACCACCAACTCGGTCGTATCCACCCTTGAAGGCGGCGACCCCGTAGTTATTGCAAACGCTGAAGGTGCCCGCACCACCCCCTCCGTCGTCGCATTCTCCAAGGACGGCGACGTTCTGGTCGGTAGCGTGGCAAAGCGCCAGGCGGTCACCAACGTTGACCGCACCATCTCCTCCGTCAAGCGCCACATGGGCACTGACTGGACGACGGAGATCGACGGCAAGAAATACACCCCGCAGGAAATTTCTGCACGTATTCTGCAGAAGCTCAAGGGCGACGCCGAATCCTACCTGAACGACAAGGTGACCGATGCGGTTATCACCGTCCCCGCATACTTCAACGACGCTGAGCGCCAGGCCACTAAGGAAGCCGGCGAAATCGCAGGCCTGAACGTTCTGCGTATCGTGAACGAGCCGACCGCAGCAGCACTGGCTTACGGCCTGGACAAGGGTAAAGAAGACGAACTGATTCTGGTCTTCGACCTTGGCGGCGGTACCTTCGACGTCTCCCTGCTTGAAGTTGGCAAGGACGAAGACGGCTTCTCCACCATTCAGGTGCGCGCAACCAGCGGCGACAACCGCTTGGGCGGCGACGACTGGGATCAGCGCGTTGTGGATTGGCTGCTTGAGCAGGTCAAGTCCAAGACCGGTGCAGACCTTTCCAAAGACAAGATCGCTCTGCAGCGTCTGCAGGAGGCAGCTGAGCAGGCTAAGAAGGAGCTTTCCAGCGCGTCCAGCACCAACATTTCGCTGCAGTACCTCTCGGTAACCCCTGAGGGCCCCATTCACCTGGACGAGAAGCTCACTCGCGCAAAGTTTGAGGACCTCACCAGCGACCTGCTGGCACGCACCAAGAAGCCCTTCCAGGACGTTATTGCGGAAGCAGGCATTAAGGTGTCGGATATTTCCGAGGTTGTGCTCGTGGGTGGTTCCACCCGTATGCCCGCCGTGGCTGAGCTGGTGAAGGAGCTCACCGGCCGCGAGCCCAACAAGGGTGTTAACCCCGATGAGGTTGTGGCAATGGGTGCAGCCCTGCAGGCTGGTGTGCTCAAGGGCGACCGTAAGGACGTTCTGCTGATCGAC
>ERZ772763.1-NODE-1-length-100910-cov-4.74222_pt1 | contig 100910 bp, 78 predicted proteins | sample MGYA00511362_ERZ772763 | MGnify/ENA primary metagenome ERZ772763 (study PRJEB29015, sample SAMEA2738042) | human oral metagenome | biome: human oral; feature: human-associated habitat; material: saliva | place: China | collected 2234 ... | reverse complement strand
CGAACGCGCATTAGTGCTTACGGGTGTCAGTCACGAATATTCGGAAATTTACGGGGCTACCGTAGACGCATATGTAACTCCCCGCGACCTCGAATCCCTGAAATTTATCTACGCACTACGTGAAGTTCATGCTCAGGATGCCAACGTCATTCTTCGCGTAATCAAAGAGTTACCTAAGATTCGCCCCTTGCATGTTGCAGTTGATCTCCTAATTTCCAAAGACCCGAGAAGCGAGCGGGAAGCGGAACGCCTGGTGAAAGGACTGATAAGCCGTGCCTGATCAGAAAACGGTGAAAATCCCAGCCCAGGGCGCAGAGCTTTAGCGGAACCCGGTATTGGCCGTCCTCGTGAGCGTGAGATGGCTCAGAATATTGTGAGCTTCCTCGATGAAAGTCTCAAAAACTAGTCCTGCGTTTGCTATGTTTATGCCATGAGTGACGTTATCTCGCAGGAATCTTTCGACGAGCTCGCCCTCTATTTCAATGGGGGAGGGCACCTGCTTGCCCCGGACGCGCGCCGCAGCGCCGCCGAACGCGCCCGCATCCTCTGCACCTGCGGGATTGATACACTCCGGCAGTACACGTACCGCACTGGGATGACTATGCATTACTACGCGGCACCCTACGATACGAGCGACCTGCTGCGAACGGGCGCGGATGCGCTCACCCTCACCGGGGCTCGGCACGAACTTTCGAGGATAAAAACTTCCCTGATCGACGCTTACATTCTGCCCGACGACCTCACAAAATTTGCCCCGAGTTGGGGTTTGGAGCCTGCCCCTTCCGAACGGGCGAATGTGATTCTGCGCGAGGTTTCCACCCTTCCGCGGGTGCTGCGCCTGCATGTGGCGGCAGATGCGCTGCACGCCTATGAGGCTGGCGCCGCTGGCGAGACTGCCCGAAAAGCAGCCCGGCGCATCCTGGGGGAGCTGTGCAGTTCTTGAAAGCTGCTGTCAGTTTTTGGCGTGCACCATCGGGTAAATAGGGGGATTTACCGCGGAAATAATGGTTACCCCGCGAACCTGCTTCGGCTCTGAGAAAAGTTTTGGAAATTATTATGAGGACCTATTGCATACTTCTCCGGTGGTTTGATACAGTTGAGGGGCTAGCCAGAGTCGCAATAAGTTTATTACAGGGACGAGAACTTGTTGTGGGTGTTCTATTGAGGATGCAAAGAATGGATAGCATCGAGAGCTTCCGAAAGCTGATATTGGGCTCCTATTGTGTGATAGGAACAGTTTTACACTCTCACATATCCTAAGTTTCCATTTGATGTCGCACCACTTTGTGATGTGGTGGCCGTAGTATAGCGCCATTAATGCACAGAGCAAGTGTATTGTGGCGTGGTAGCTAGGTGATCGGCATCATCGTAGAGGAACTATACTTTGCTGACAAATATAGAGAGCTTAACTTTTTCTAGCGAACTCATTCTTCAAGTCTTTTAAAGATTAAGCGGCAATTATTTTCTGCTGCAATTTTTAATAGCGGAATGTTTTGGGGAACTGCTGGCTAGGTCTCTATTCTCGACCACCCAAAATGGTCATTAAAAACTCTATAAGTTTCCTTTTGAGGGGGTTGCACCCCTGCAATAAAGGAGGTGGGTTCCAAGCTGTCACCTTTGGAACGTTGTCATCTTGGAACCCAGCCAAAGTTTGATGGAAAACATCAAACTATTGATTAACCACAATCATTCCTGAGGCTATTCAGGAATTCATAAGGAGGATAACCATGGCTAAGGATACCATGTTCATGGAAGAACTGACCGACCAGGAGCTGGAGCAGGTTAACGGCGGCTGTTACAGCAGCTGTGGATACTACGGTGGCAGCTATGGCGGTAGCTACGGTGGCAGCTACTGCGGCGGTGGCAGCAGCTACTACGGTGGCAGCAGCTACTACGGTGGCGGCTACTACTACGCTGCTGTTGGGTACGGCTACTCCTGCTAATAACAAAACATAGACAAGGGGAATACTGAGTGCTAATCAGGGAACTTCTTCCTGAGCTGGATGATGAACAGTTCCAGCAACTGGTGTCGGATGTGTCAGACGTTTCTTTACTCGACCGGTTAGACACCACCTCAGATTCCCCACCTGTTGGGCGGCCGTCAGCTCCAGTGCCTTCAGCACTGGGGCCGACGGCCGAACCTGCTATGTTTTACACGCTTTTTGCGTGGCTTTTTGAGAGTGAATATAAGCGCGTAGTACAGGCTGTTCGTGCCTCACACTATGTTGATAAAGAACACTTCCCAAACATTATTGGTGGGCTCCTTGATGAGTTCACGGTGCGCCTGGCGAATTTCTATATTCGGCCGCTGGTCGCCCATATTAAGAAAGTTTCCTCTGAAGGGTTGCTGCAAGGGGGCACCCCGGAAGAGCGGTACATAGACTACTGCCGCCGCTGGTCTAAAGATTTCATGGATGGTTTCTATACGAACTATCCTCTTCTGCAGCGGGTCCACAGCATTATTGTGCACCAATTCCACGCTATAGTGGCGGAGCTTTTTGAGCGAATCCAGGCCCAAGAAAGCGGCATTCGTGAGCTTTTAGGGGCGCAAAATGCTGAGCCCCTCACCCTTGAGTCCCTCACCATGGCGGGTGACTACCATAACGGTGGACGCACCGGCTGCCTGCTGGTGTTTAGTCAGGGGACGGTGGCTTATAAACCACGTAGCGTTGATGGTGAACGGGCGTTCTACAGGATCGTTCAGAAACTTGCGGAACAGGGCGCCCCCCGCATGCGTGCCGCCCGGGTCGTTCAGGGTGAAGACTACGGGTTCATGGAGTTTATTGAGAGAGAAGACGTAGACTTCACGGCCGAAAAATTTTTAGAGTCTTCGGGGCAGCTGTCAGCTCTTTTCTACGCTCTGCTGGGCAAAGACATGCACGAGGAGAACCTCATCCCAACGAGCGAGGGCGCTGTCCCTATTGACCTCGAAACAATACTGCACTGCTCACACCTTCTGAACGATGGTAAAGCAGACATGCCCGACAACAGCGCTCTGTTACATAAAGAACGCGGTATTTGCACCAGCGCTTTACTGCCCACCCGGCTGGTACGTAAAGACCCCTCAAAAGGGTATGTTGATATTGGCTTTATCCGGGGTGAGCAGGGGGCAAACCCCTTCAAAGGTACGGTAGTTGAGCAACCTTTCCGCGATGATGCTATTGTCCGGTCTGTCCGGTACTCTGACCTCGGCGGCCCCCAACAGGGTGATGAGCCGGATACCCACACCCTTGAGAAACGGCGCGCCACGGAGGTCGCCCGTGCCCGCGGGTTTGTGCGCGGGTTTGAGCAAATGTACCGGTGGGTGTGTGAGCACCGTGACGCTATGCTGGAGCTGGTACGCAGCGAATGTGCTGCGCTGACTCTTCGGGCCGTGCTGCAGCCTACCATGCAATACGAGCAGCTGGTACGGATGCTCGGCAGCCCCGAGGCGTTATCCTCTAAGAGTGTTTTTGCAACGGTGGCACTACGTACCGCAGCCTTTGACGACGATCGTTCCCTGGAACTGGTCTTAGCAGAAGTAGAGTCACTGTGGCAGCTCGACATCCCGTTCTTTAAACATCGGGCCGATCGTACCGCGATCATGACACCCGACGGGCAAGAGGTGGGCTTGGGCATTAAAACCAGCGCTCTTGAGGAGACTCTTAACCACATTTCCCACATGGGCGAAGACGACCTTGACGAGCAGCTGAACCAGATCTGGTCTGCTTTTATCTCCCCGTACCCTGCGAATACTCTAGCGGATGAACCGGCAGACATCCGGCAGGGCCGTGGGGGAGAGCAGGAAGAGCGTGAACTCAGCACCATGATCGCCGACCGGCTGGCGGCTACGGTTCATTCAGGCACCGCCCCGGAGGATCCGTGGACGTGGGTTAGCCCTGTCCCGAGCAGTCAGCAGCATCATCATGGTATTTGGAATACTGATGTTTTGCAGACGGATCTCTACGGCGGCTCAGTGGGTATTGCGTTGGCGTTAGCGCAAGCGGCACACGTGCTGGGGCACCAAGAATATGCTGAGACTGCTCACCGCGTATTCGACCCGCTAGCTGAGACTATTCTTTCGGAGGAAAAGCCGCTTAAGCTGCCTGAGTATATACGCGACATGGCTTTTGCCGGTGAACCCGGTATCGCTTTCACTCTTGCTGGCGCCGCCCGCTACCTTGGTGACACGCGGCTAAAAGATGCCGCTCTTGAGCTGGGGAACCAAGTGGCCGCACGTATAGCGAAGGCGGAGCACCCAACCCCCGGCTATCTGAGCGGCCATGTGGGCGCGGCAACTCTTCTGCTGGGGCATGAACTGGCCACTGACCGTCAGGCGCTGCTGGCCGTGTTAGACCGGCACGCCCAGGACATTATTGCTGGCCGTATTGATGATGCGTGGTGGGTACAGAGCGGGTTTGCCACCGGCATGAGCTCGTCAATTTTCGCCCTCAGCCAGTGGAGCCAAGACATGCCCTCACCAGAGCGTGCCCGGCAGGCAGTCGCCTCTTTGCTGAACCGCTTGGATGAGCTTGATAACGGGGAATACTGGCAGATGCGGGTACCTATTGGGGAGAGCGCCCACGACGGCACCTGGTGCCACGGTAGCGCGGGTGTCGCCTTAGCCTTAACGGCTGTTCACCGTTGGCTCCCTGAACTTTCTAACCGCGCGAGCCTTGACCGTGCAGTCCGGCGTTCCCTGCAGGAGGGAACCAAGCGTAACTTCACCTCTTGCCACGGTGCCCTGGGAACCCTTGACGTCCTTGAATGGGTGGTCTCACACGTTCCCGATGTGTCCAATGCAGAGGCCGTCCATAATGCCGTCAAGAACGGTTATAACGTTTCCCTGCTGCGTGAGACGCTGAACGATAAATCTGTTCGTTACTCTCTGACGCCTTCTCTGATGGTGGGCACCTCCGGGGTGCTGTCGTGGTTGACTCGCCGGGCAGGGGATACCCGCTTATATACCCCCATAGTTCCTGACTCGACCGAGGCTCACTAATAGGCAGTGCTCGGGGTTATTTTGGTGTAACGGATAACACCTCTCATTGAGGCTGGAATACTCTGATTTTCCCAGAAAATCTATTGCACCTACCCCGGGGATTTGTTATAGTTGAGTAGCTAACCAGAAACGCAATAGATTTATTACAGGGACGAAAATTTATTGCGGGTATTCTATTGAAGATGCAAAGAATAGGTAGCGTTGAGAGCTTCCGAAAACTGATATTGGGCCCCTAAATTTGATAGGGAAAGTTTTACACTCTCAAGCATCCTAAAGTTTCCACATGACGTAGCGCTACTCTACTGTGTAGCGGCCATGTTGTTGCGCCAAAATAGTGCAGACAGCATGTACGACGCAGTGTGTGGCGTGATCTGAGATTGGACTTTGCCTTACTGACGAACACATTTACAGATCTTTAGAATACCTATTTCCGCTGCACATTTCTTTAGCGATGGAATGTTGTCAGAGGTGACTGGTTAGTTTATACCTTAAAAACCCACTGGGGAATTAAAACTTTACAAGTTTCCTTTTTGTTTGGGTTACCTAAAACCCAGATGAAAAGGAGGTGGGTTCCAATGTGGCGCCTTGGAACGTTGTCATTGCGGAACCCAGCTAGAGTTTGATGGTAAAACATCAAACTGACACCGATAATACTATTCCTGAAATTGGTTCAGGAATACATAAGGAGGATAACCATGCCCAAGGATATCACGCTTCTGGAAGAGATCTCCGATCAGGAACTCGGTCAGGTTAACGGTGGCGGCTCCCACGGTGGCGGCTACTACAGCTCCGTTGGTGGCGGCAGCTACGGTGGCGGCTACTGCGGTGGCGGCTGCGGCGGCTACGGCTACGGCTTTGGCTTCTGGGGCGGCAGCTTCTCCTAAATCCAGAGGATAAGTAAATACGATAGATAAGGAGAATTCAGGTGTTAATCAGGGAACTTCTTCCTGAACTGGATGAGGAACAATTCCAACGCCTAGCATCTTACGTATCTAGCACTTCGTTACTAGAACGGATAGGCACCACCGCATCCGAAGCGCCTGACTCCGATTTTATTGTACGGTTGTCGGCTCCGGTGTCTTCGGCACTGGGGCCGACTGCTGAACCCTCCATGTTCCACGCGCTCATCGCCCAACTGGCGGAGAATGAACGTGGAAACGTCGAACACGCCATCACCTCATCGGGCTACGCTGTAACGTCGCAGATCCCCCGTTTAACCAACCAATTCTTGGATAACCTAACGGCGCGTTTAAGCAATTTCTACCTCAGACCACTGGTTGCCCACATCAAAAAGGCCTCTGCGCAGGGGCTATTGCAGGCAGACACACCGGAAGGGCGCTACGAAGACTACTGCCGCCGCTGGCACGAAGAACTGAGCGATGACTTCCATGCAAGCTACCCACTTCTGAACCGTATCCACCAGGTGACGGTGCAGCAATTTCATGCGATGATCGCCGAGATTTTTGAGCGTGTCCGCACCCACGAAAACGATATCCGTGAGCTTTTGAATACCACGGATACCGCACCACTTCAGCTTGAATCTTTCGGGCTGCCCCGAACTCGTTACGGCGGCGGGCGTGCTGGCTGCCTCCTTAAGTTCACGCAGGGCACAGTGGTCTACAAATCACGCAACGTTGAGGGCGAGCGAGCATTCTGGCAGATCGTTCAAGACCTTACTCAGCAGGGGGCGCCCGCTATGCGTGCCGCCCGGGTAATCCAGGGGGAGGGTTACGGCTTCATGGAGTTTATTAAAGCTGAGGAGGTAGATTTCTCAGGCGAAGACTTCTTAGAAGCCTCCGGCCGGTTAGCGGGTTTGCTCTACGCATTGCAGGGCAAAGATATGCACGCCAAGAACCTGATCCCCCTGGCCACCGGGCCCGTGCCAATTGACCTTGAGACGGTACTTCACCCCATATACATCCTCGCCGACGACACCCCTCAACCGCCTGAAGGCAGCGCCCACCTGCGAAAACTCCGTGGGATTTCCAATAGCGCGTTTCTGCCCACCCGTATTACGCGCCGCGACGCTTCCCTGGGGTACCGTGACGTCGGCTTCCTCCACGGGGAGCAAGGGAATGACCCGTTTAATGAGGTCATTGTTGAGCGTCCCTTCCGGGACGATGCTGCCGCCCGAATGAACCGCGAACCGGCCCCAGCCCCGGAGGAGAACCAAGAAGCGGCAAGCATGGTGGCGCTCGTTGGTGACGAATCCAGCGCAGAGGTGCTGGAAGAGCGGCGTCTCTATGAAGCGGCCCGTGCCCGTGCCTTCGCCCGAGGGTTTACTCAGATGCACCAATGGATCTGTGAGCACCGCGAGGCGATGCTTGAGGCGGTTCGCGCGAACTTTACCGGGCTGATGCTTCGCGCCCTGCTGCAATCAACCAGGTTTTACACCCAAATCCTTAAGATGCTCAGCAGCCCTGAGGCGTTGGCATCCCAAGAAGTGTTCGCCACGGTAGGGCTGCGCGCCGCCACCCTAAGCCACAACCGCCCCCTGGATATGGTTGCAGCTGAAGCGGAAGCTCTCTGGCGGTTCGATGTACCCTTCTTCATGCACCGGACGGATGGCTCTGACATCGTATCGTTTGAGGGTAAACCGGTGGGGCTCAGCATTAAAGGCAGCGCCCTGGAAGAAACCCTGCGGCATATCGCCGCCCTTGACGAGAATGACCTAGAGGAGCAGCTCCAACAGATCTGGGCCGCCTTCATCTCACCCTACCCGGCTAACACCCTGGCCAATAGCCCGGCAGAATTACTCTCCGCCGGGGAAGACGAACAGCACGAACGGGAGCTTTGCGCCGCGATCGCAGACCAGCTGACGGGCACTCTGCGCCTAGGCGGCAGCGAGCAAGACTCCCGGACGTGGCTCGCACCTAACCCCGGGCTCTGGCAGCAGCATATTGGTGCATGGCAAACCACGGTTCTTGGGATAGACCTGTACACCGGGTCGGTCGGGCCTGCGATGGCCCTAGCCCAGGCAGCACACACACTAGGAAACGCGGAGTACGCTAAGGCTGCGCACTGTGTGTTAGACCCGATAGCGCAGGATGTCTTCGATAAGAGGCTCTTTAGGATCCCCCCGGAGACCTGCGACGGTGTCTCAGGCGGTGAGGCGGGTATCGCGCTCTCACTTGCCAGCGCCGCAGAGTACTTGGACGACCCCCGGCTGAAAGAAGCCGCCATTATGCTTGGCGACCGGGTTGCCGCCCGTATGGAGCAGGTGGAGCATCCGATGCCGGGGTACCTGGATAACCAGGTAGGCGCCGCCACACTACTTCTGGGGTATAACCTCGCCACCAACCGCGCCGCCCTGCTGGAGGTGCTCGAAAAGCACGCCCTGGATATTGTCGCTGGCCGGGTTGAGGAGAACTGGTGGAATGTGAGCGGGTTCGCCTACGGTGTGAGCGGGTCAATTTTTGCTCTGGCCCGCTGGGGGCAGCAGATGCCCACACCTAGGCGCGCTCAACATGCCGTGAAGATTCTCCTGCAGCGGCTGAATAGCTTCAGGTATGCGGAAGGCTGGCGGGCCCAGCTCTCCGAACGCAACGGCACAGGCGACGCGCACACCGGCGGCACATGGTGCTCTGGCTCTGCGGGTATCGCTCTTGCACTCGCAGCCGTACACGTGTGGATGCCGGAGTTCTCCCCGCGTACTGAGCTCGACCGGGCGGTGCAGTACGCGTTCCGTACCGGAACTAGGAGTAACTTGACGTTGTGCCACGGGGATTTAGGAACCCTGGAGGTGCTCAACTGGATTATTGCTCGCGTTCCCAATGTGCCCGGCGCCGAGGATATCCGGGCAGCTGTCAAAAACGGGTACGGCCCCTCAGCTATTCGCGCGACACTTGACGATAAGTCTTCGCGGTACTCACTGACCCCGTCACTGCTGGTGGGTACCTCCGGGGTACTGTCGTGGCTGGCTCACCGTTTAGGGGGAGGGCGTTTATACACCCCCGTCATTCCTGACGTGAGTGAGGACCGGTAAAATATGGGGTTTCCAGCGGTTCTCCAAGCGGCTGCTACTGAGTGCGGGCTAGGTGTCGGCGCGTCCGTATTGCAGCATTACGGGCGGTATCAGACGATATCTGATCTGCGCCTCATCGCCGAACCTGGGCGTGAAGGCCTGAGTATGCTCCAAGTGCGCAACCTTCTCATGGCAGAAGGCATGGACGTCGGGGCGTACAAAGCTAACTCGCTGGAACAGCTGCGCGATATCGGCAAGCCAGCTATTCTGCACTGGAATAACTCCCACTATGTGGTGCTGGTACGCATCCGTAAAGACCGCGTACATATTATGGACCCCGCAACGGGGATGAAAGTTATCCCCCTTCAGGAAGCTGAAGGCTCTTTCTCCGGTAGCGTGCTGGTTCCCACCCCCCGAAAAGACTTTAAAAAGAAATCCCGAAAAGTCTTCCAAGACTGGCAGCTGAACACGTTCTTCACGAAAAAGATGTTCGCCCAGTACGCGGTTTTCGTGGTGCTGTTGGTGATTACCTACAGTGTCACGTTCGCCGTGCCGGTGGTGATCCAAAGCGTGGTGGATGCCCAACTCAGAGGCCATGAGGACGCCATTCTCGTCGCAACTATCGGCGTGGTTGTTGGCGTGGCGGGCTACTACCTGGTGTCCATCGCCCGCGCTGCGGCTTTGGCTAGTATCGTCTCGTCCATCGGGTACCAGCTGCTGGGCGGGATGTTCAAAAGGCTGCTGAAGCTGCCGCTGACCTACTTTGCGCTCCGCTCCCCGGGCGATATTCTGTACCGTCTTTCCAGTGTCAATACGCTGCGGAACTTTCTGTCCACGAACCTGACTGAGCTCGTGATTAATATCGGTACGATGATCGTGATTCTCGTCTTCATCGCCCAGCAGTCACGCGAAATCCTCATTATCACCTTCGTGGTACTCGCCGTGCTGATGCTGATCTGGTTCGTGACGGCACGCCCCACCTCCCAGGCGCTCGACGCCGAATATGCGCACGCCTCAGAGGCTCAGGTGGTCGAACTTGATGCTATTAACACTGTGGCATCCATGAAAATGACTGGTTCGGCAAGCTCCACATATGAGACGTGGCGTGAGGCGTACAAACAGTCGCTTGCCTCAATGCGCCGCCGCATGGTGCTGCAGCAGGGTGTGCTTGGTTCCGCAGCTTCCGTGGTGCAGCTGGGCGGGCCGCTGATTCTGCTGCTGGCTTCGCTTCCTCTGGTGAATCAGGGTGTGCTCACGCTCGGGCAGGCTATCGCCACCGAGGGTATTTCTGCCATGCTGTTCTCCTCTATTTCGTCAACGATGTTCGGCATTATGAACATTATTGCCGTGGACCGGGCGGTGGCGCGTATCGTTGATATTCAGCGTTACGACCCTGAGCAGGATGGCGGCACCATCACTAAGCTTGCCAGCAGTGATATTGAGCTTGAGAACGTGAACTTTACGTACCCCGGCGGAACGCAGCCCGTGCTTTCTGACGTGTCTATTACGGTGCCAGAGGGGCATGACATAGCCCTTGTGGGCTCATCCGGGTCGGGCAAGAGCACGCTGGCTATGCTGCTATGTTCGCTGTACAGCCCGGTGTCCGGCACTATTCGGATGGGCGGGATCAACGTGCAGGATTATTCCTTGGATGCGCTTCGCTCCCACATTGGGTATGTTCCGCAGCAGCTGCAGACAAGGGGCGGCACCCTGTACGAGAATCTCACGGCAGGGCTTGATGATGGCCGAACCCGCGAGGAGATCGAAGCGGATGTGCTGAGCATGGGTATTCTGGATTTTGTGAAGGGTCTGCCCATGGGGTTTGACACGATCATGTCCAGTGATGGTGAGAACTTCTCAGGCGGGCAGCGTCAGCGCATCGCCATTGTGACGGCGCTGCTGCGGCGCCCGCGCATCCTGGTGCTGGATGAGGCAACGAGCGCGTTAGATACCACCACTGAGCGTCAGGTGACGGAGCTGATTGCACGGTATAAGTGCACGAAGGTTGTGGTGGCGCACCGTCTCTCCACTATTCGCAACGCCCAGCGGATTATTGTTTTGGAGGGTGGGCGCATTATCCAGAGCGGAAGCCATGATGAGCTGATCCGGGTCCCTGGCCGCTACCGGGATCTGTACTACCTGGAGGACCCTGAAAGCATCGCACAAGAGATCCGCGCCCATGAGGCACCGCAGACTCAAGGGAAGCCGCAGGCCCAGGAACCCCAGGACGAGCAGCGGGAATACGAAGAAAGCCTGTATGACCATATGGCGTGGGTGGGGGTTGAATCTGCCCCGCGGTTTAGGTGCAGGACCTCATTCTGGAGCAGCGGCTCCAGGTACCGGGAAGCTACTGCGGCCAGGATGCATAAGGCCGCCGATAACTCCCGGTGGCTGGGGTAAGCCTGCCTTCCGGCGAAGAAATCGGTATGTGCAGGAATCTGCGGGGCATGTCAGTGAAACTAACGATACAGCTGCCATGGCATGACGGGTAAAACATGACGGCACATGCTCTCTAAACTGTGGTGAACAACCTCTATGGGGGTATTTCTGTAGCTTGGTCGTGTCTTCATGCAGCTTAGTCGATACCCATCCTGCATAGGTTCGCCGCATGTTAGGCTGTGCATGAGGTGATGTGGTGAAGCTGAGATTATGCGAGGATCCTGCCTATCAGGAACCCGAGGTGAGTATCGTTTATGCCCAGAAGGATGTGCGGGTCAGCCGCATCGTCGATTTTGTGGAATCGGTGGAGCAGCGGATTAAATGCGAAAACGGAAGCACCGACATCATGGTGAACGCTTCGGATATTTTCTATTGTGAAAGCGTTAAGAAAACAACGTTTGTGCACGTAGCAGGAAATACGTATAGGACCGACCATAGGCTCTACGACCTTGCGGAGAAACTTCAAGATTGTGGATTTGTGCGGGTGAGTAAGTCATGCATTCTCAACATTAACGTTCTTGAGAGTGTTAAACCGCTTTTTAATAGCCGCATGGAAGCCATATTAACAACCGGCGATAGAGTCTATATAAATCGCACATACCTCAAAAACGTCAAACAAGCGTTGAAAGGATACGGTGCATGAGAAAACTTGCTGTTAATATTTGTGCGACCACGGGTATCTCCCTCATTTTACTGGCCGTCATCGGTTTGTCATCAGGTGGAACGTATCTTTACCTTGTGGGAGTTTTCCAAGTCCTTACGACCAATATGATGATTCATGTGGGTATGCTGCTGGTTTCGCGCATGACACTGAAATATCCCCTGCTGGAGGCGCTTGTCGATATAGCCCTTATCCTCGTCATGATCTGCGGCAGCGGGCTGGTGTTTGGCTGGTTCTCCAGCACACCGCTTTGGATCCTGTGCATTCTGGGAATCGTGATGTATGGCGCCTCAACCGCCCTGAATATTTTACATATGCGCCGGGAGGTTCAGGAAATAAATATGCTCATTGTCGGACGAAAATTTACCTAAAACCACTATCTCTGAAAACAAAATATTATTTTTGCGGTAATTTTTTGCGCCCTAAAACCACTATATTTTGCGGAGTATTTCGGATGCGTCTTGAAAAAATTAATGTTTTATACTGTGTGCTGGCCGTGTATTGTGTATGCTTTATTTTTCGCATATATGAGTATTTTGTGCTTCGTACCGATCAGAGTTTTTGGGGTGAAGCCTTCGTGCATAAGCTGATCGGTATAGGAATTTTAGGGTTGGTGATGCAGTCCTGCTCTCTTGGAGCCCGCAGCATTGGGTTTACCCGTGAGCACATAATGCGCCCTATCCTTGCTGGACTGGGTTTCGGCGCAGTAGTTTTTGCGATTGCCTATGCCGCTGAGATAGCGCTTTTACCGCCCACCGAATTTCGCTCCCTTGACGTTTATGTGAGTACCTACGCTGTTAACAGCAATACGGGGCATCAGACAGCGCTCATATTCTTTGTGATCTGTCTGGCGGGGAACGTGATCAACGTGGTCATGGAAGAAGGAGTTTTTCGCGGGCTTTTTCAGAAGCTTCTGGGATTCCGTTACTCGTTTATGGGTGCTGCAGTCATTTCTGCGGTGCTCTTTGGCCTGTGGCATGTGATCGCTCCCGTACGGAACTATACGGACGGAACCTCAAGCTTGGGCGGAGCGGTCATGAATGCTCTGATCCTGATGCTGACATCAGCCGTGGTCGGATTTAAATTTGCGCTGATGACGCGCCTGACGGGCAGCCTCTATATGGCGATGGCAAACCACTGTGCAAATAATGTGATCGTGAATCTTGTGCATGTAACGTCGGTTTCCGGGGAGGATACGCTGATGTTCGTGCGGATCTCCATAGCGCAAGGGCTATCATTTCTTGTGGTGGCAGTATGGTACCTGGTGGCTTCACGCCGCGGGAGTCTTCCTGCGGCAGGGATTGAGGGGGTGCCCGCGTCACATCCGCAGCCGTGAAATTTCTAACGTTTTCGGGCGCATATCTACCCCCCCCCATAGGTGTACAAAAAGGCTCTTTCTGAATAAAGCGTAGTTTTCCGCCGCTTCTCTTCAAAAAGATCCTTTTTACACCCGATATATACCCGGGATTTCAGTAAACGCTAGTGCGTGAGACCGTTGATAATACCCATGCCGAAGTAGATGACGAACACCGCCGACACCACGTACATGAGCCAGTGCACCTCGCGCCCGCGACCCTGCACCAGACGGATAAAGGCGTAGGAGACGAACCCTGCACCAATACCGTTAGCGATCGAGTACGACAGCGGCATGAAAATAATGGTCATAAACGCCGGGATGCCCAGGCCCCAGTCCTGCCAGTCGATATGCACGGCCTGGCGCACCATCAGGAACCCAACAACCACCAGGGCGGGGGCGACCGCCTCAAAGGGAACAATCGTCACCAGCGGCGAGGCGATAATCGCCACCAGGAACAGCACACCGGTGACAATATTCGCCAGACCCGTGCGGGCACCCTCACCAATACCGGTTGCCGACTCCACAAAAATCTGGTTCGCAGAGCCGGATGCGCCGCCGCCGACCACGGAACCGACCGCATCCACGAGCAGCACCTCGTTAATGTTCTCAACCTTGCCGTCCTTATCAATGGTGCCCGCTTCGGTTGCTAAGCCCACCGAAACGCCCATGGCGTCAAAGAAGACCGAGAGCAGAATAGCGAACACCAGCAAGGACGCCCCCAGCACGCCGATAGCGCCGAACGCGCCGAATCGTGCCGACCCGATAAGCGAGAAATCAGGGGCTGAGAAGGAAAAATTATTGAGCGCGGGAACGTTGAGCGACCAGCCGGTCGGGTTCCCTTTGCTGCTGCCAATATGGAAAACAGCCTCTAGGATGATCGCCAGTACGGTAGATGCCACCACGCCAATGAGGATAGCGCCGCGCACATTGCGAATAAACAGGGCGATGGTGAGGAAAAGGCCGAAAATAAACACGAGAGTAGGCCAGCCAAGTAGGTGACCGCCCACCCCAAGCGAGACGGGAACGGTGGTTCCTGCGGCATCCGGCATGCGGCGGATAATCCCGGAATCAACCAGCCCGATAAAGGCGATAAAGAAGCCGATTCCCGCCACGATCGCGGTTTTGAGACTCTCGGGGACCGCCTCGAATACGGCGGTGCGGAAGCCGGTGAGCACCAGCACGGTCATAATAAGACCGGCGATAATCACCAGGCCCATAATATCTGCCCACGTCAGCCCGGGAGTGGTTGCGATCGTGGACGCCAGCAGTGCATTCACACCCAGCCCCGCCGCCATCGCGAAAGGCTGCCTGGCTATAACACCCATGAGGATAGTCATTACGCCGGCGACGAGCGCGGTGACCGCGGCAACCTGCGGCACGCCAAGGGTATTTCCCGCCGAGTCTGCGCCGGTGCCGATCACCAGGGGGTTGAGGACGACGATATAACTCATAGCGAAGAACGCGGCGAGACCGCCACGAATCTCGGCTGAAATAGATGAGCCTCGTTCAGTGATTTTGAAGTAACGGTCCAGTGCGCCGCCCGATGCTTTGGGCTTGTGTGCCTGGGGAGCCGCGGTGTTCTCAGAAGACATTTCGTTGAATCCGTAGATACTCTCGTGGGACGTGGGCGCGGGTTTGCGCCGCAATAAGAAAAGCGCCGAACCCCGGCGGGATTCAGCGCTGGTGTTACCACCCTATTCTAGGTGTTTTGTTTTTCTCCCGCATCCACCTGCCGAAAAGCCGCCGGGGTGCCTAAGCCCCCGTAACGGACTTTCCGGCAGATGGAATGCTGGGAAGCTGCCTTTACCCGTGGGTGAAACCGTTAATGAGTCCGGTGCTGAAGAACACCAGGAAAACAGCCGATACCACGTACATGAGCCAGTGCACCTCGCGCCCGCGCCCCTGCACCAGGCGGATGAAGACGTAGGAGATGAACCCTGCACCAATACCGTCGGCAATGGAGTAGGCGAACGGCATGAAAATAATGGTCATAAACGCCGGGATGCCCAGGCCCCAATCCTGCCAGTCGATATGCACGGCCTGGCGGATCATGAGGAACCCCACGAAAACCATGGCGGGGGCGACCGCCTCGAAGGGGACGATGGTCACCAGGGGAGAGAGGAAGACCGCGCCCACAAAGAGCGCGCCGGTGACCACGTTCGCCAGGCCCGTGCGGGCGCCAGCACCAATACCGGTTGCCGATTCCACAAAAATCTGGTTGGCCGAGCTGGAGGTGCCACCGCCCGCAACTGAGCCGAGCGCATCCACCAGCAGCACACGGTCGATGTTCTCAATTTTGCCGTCTTTATCAATGGTGCCAGCTTCGGTGGCTAGGCCCACGGTGGTGCCCATTGCGTCGAAGAACGCCGAGATGAGGATGGTGAAGACCAGCATCGTGGCGGCCATACCGCCGATGGTACCGAACGCCCCGAACATATCTGCTGAGAACAGCAGCGAAACATCGGGTAGGGCGCTGCCGCCGCCCCATGCGGGTACGTTCAGTGACCAGCCGGTCGGGTTGTCTTTGCTGCTGCCAATGTGGAAAACGGCTTCTAGGATTATTGACAGCACGGTGGAGGCAAGCACACCGTATAGGATGGCCCCGCGTACTTTCCGAATAAATAGGGCAATGGTGAGGAACAGCCCGACAAGGAACACCACGGTGGGCCAGCCAAGCAGGTGCCCGCCCACACCGAAGGTGACAGGGACGGTGGTGTGCGCGGCGTCTACGGTGCGGCGGATAATACCTGCGTTGACCAGCCCGATAAAGGCAATAAAGAAGCCGATACCCACCACAATTGCGGTTTTGAGGCTCTCGGGGACCGCCTCAAAGACGGCGGTGCGGAAGCCGGTCAGCACGAGGGCAGTCATGAGCACACCCGCCCACACGACCAGCCCCATAATTTGCGGCCAGGTGAGATTGGGGGTGCTGAGGATAGTGGTTGCCAGCAGTGCGTTCACGCCCAGCCCTGCCGCCATTGCGAAAGGCTGTTTCGCATAGATGCCCATGGCGATCGTCATAATTCCGGCGATGAGCGCGGTGACTGCGGCCACCTGCGGCACGCCGAGCGCGTGGCCGTTGGCGTCTTTCACGAGGCCGATAATGAGTGGGTTTAGCACCACGATATAACTCATGGCGAAGAAGGTCGCTAAACCGCCGCGAATCTCGGCGGAGATAGTTGAGCCTCGTTCTGTAATTTTGAAGTAACGGTCCAGTGCGCCGCCCGATGCGTTGGGCTTGTGTGCCTGGGGAGCCGCGGTGTTCTCAGAAGACATTTCGTTGAATCCGTAGATACTCTCGTAGGGTGCGTGCCCACCGGTCGGGGGCGCGCATAAGAAAAGCGTCAGCCGTGCGGGGCGTGACGCTCTTGTTACCTCATTATTCTAGGGGGTAGCAGCGCGTGTGCGCTAGTTGCTTGATGAGGGGCGGTAGTACAGCCTGTGAGTGGGCGCGCGGTGGAGGTTTTGGGCTTAACGCAGTGGGGAGTGAGGGTGAGGCGGGGCCTAAGCTGGCTGGTAAGATGAGGAATACCTTAACTTCCATATTGGTAGAGCTACTACCGAGAATTTGAGAGGTGAATTGTGAGCGAGTATCCCCCCGCTGAGTCTTTGCCTGTGCGCCAGCGTGCCGTGGTTGCTACTGAACGCCCAGCCCGTTATGTGAAACAGCTAGGTTCGCATATGGGCCGTAAGATTGATACCGCCGAGCTGCCGGGCGGTCTGCGGCTGACGTTTAACCGTGATGGTATTTTTCGTGGCTATGGCGATCTGCTGATTGATGAAGCTAATAACGCCCTCATTATGGAGGTGCGTGCTGAGGATGAGGAGAAGGCCACTAATATTGCGGGTGTGCTGGATCGCCACCTGGTGCGCTTTGGCGAACGTGACGAGCTGGTGGTTGAGTTCCGAAGGGTGTAGGCAGGCGTTTTATATACTGCGGCACCTCCGTGGGAAAATGAGGGTGGATTTACCCCAGATATTTTCCCTAGTGCACTTCGCATTCGCTATCTTCTTTGCGGTGCTCTACTGCGTGGTGGCTGAATATTGGCCCAAGATTAAGCTCTGGCAGGGTGTGGCTTTCGGCATTGTGCTTGATATTCTTTTCCACGTCATCATTATGCCCGCAATGGGAGTTGTGCCCGCCCCGTGGAACCAGCCTTTTGGGGAGCACTTCTCTGAGTTCTTTGGGCACATCCTCTGGTTGTGGTCGATTGAGCTGGTCCGCCGCGACCTGCGTAACCGCATCACCGGTGAACCCGATGCAGAGTACCCGGTGACTGCCCGCTAAATCACTGAGTGTATCGTAACCGGTATACGGCTGTGCCCCGCATGAGCGTCTCATGCGGGGCACAGCCGTATTGCCATATATAAGGAATAAAAATATATGAGCTATTGCTCGCTTTCCCTCTTTTTAGCCCATCCTAACCGCTGTGCCCGGTAGAATGAACGAGGACTAAAAAGAGAGCTCGCCGCCGCACCAGCCTGAACCGTGTACCGGGGCGAACTTTGAAAGGAAAAATACGTGTCTGAAGCTACCCGCCCCCTGCGCGTCGCTGTTATTGGCGCAGGCCCCGCTGGCATTTACGCCGCTGACCTCATCACCAAATCTGAGGAAGTACGCTCTGGAGCCGTTGAGGTTTCTATCGACATTTTTGATCGTTACCCCGCTCCCTTCGGGCTGATTCGTTACGGTGTGGCGCCCGATCACCCGCGTATTAAGGGCATTATTACCGCCCTGCACAAGGTGCTTGACCGTGGTGATATTCGATTCTTCGGCAATGTCGAATACGGTAAGGATCTGAACCTTGCCGACCTGCGCGAGCACTACGACGCCATTATCTTCGCGACTGGCGCTATTCACGATGCACCTCTACCCATTAAGGGCATCGACCTGGATGGTTCCTACGGTGCCGCCGATTTCGTCTCGTGGTATGACGGTCACCCCGATTACCCGCGCACCTGGCCGCTGAACGCGAAGGAAATCGCGGTGCTTGGTAACGGCAACGTGGCGTTGGATATTGCGCGTGTGCTCTCTAAGCACGCCGATGATCTGCTCGTCACCGAAATTCCCGAGAATGTGTACGAAGGGCTGAAATCTTCGCCCGTGACCGATGTGCACGTCTTTGGCCGCCGCGGCCCCGCGCAGATCAAGTTCACCCCCTTGGAGCTGCGCGAGCTCTCTCATTCCCGCGATGTCGATATTGTGCTCTACGAAGAGGACTTCGAGTTCGACGAGGCTTCGGATGAAGCTATTCAGACGAATAACCAGGTGAAGACCATGATGAAGACCCTCACCACCTGGCTTACTGACCAGGAGGAGGGCGAGCAGACCGCATCGCGCCGCCTGCACCTGCACTTCCTGCAGTCCCCGCACGAGATTCTGGGTGAGGACGGCAAGGTTGTGGGTATCCGCATGGAACGCAATAGGCTTGACGGTCAGGGCGGTATCGAGGGCACCGGCGAGTTCGTGGACTACCCCGTGCAGGCTGTGTACCGCGCGATTGGTTATTTCGGATCTGAGCTGCCTGAGGTTGGCTATGACGCTGATAAGGGCGTGATTACTAACGTTGAGGGCCGTGTGGTCGATGAAAACGGCGAGCACGTGCCCGGTCTGTACGCTACCGGGTGGATTAAGCGCGGACCGGTGGGTCTGATTGGCTCCACCAAGGGCGATGCGCTTGAAACCATCACGCACCTGTTGGAGGACCGCGAGAATCTGTACACCGCTGCCGAACCGGATGCGGAGACCTTCAGCGATTACCTGGACGCTAAGGGTATTCGCTACACCACCTGGGAAGGCTGGCACCGTCTGGACGACCACGAAAAGGCGCTCGGTGCGGCATCACAGGATGCAAAGGGCGAACCGCGTGAGCGTGTGAAAGTCGTTGACCGTGATGAAATGATTCGCATTTCACGTGGTGAATAGTTAACGGTAAACCATAACAATTCCCCCGCCCCTCAAATGCTGAGGATGCGGGGGAATTTTATGTTAAATATACGCTGTACATGCATAAAATATCGACTTATGGATACAAAAAACCCCGCATTTATCATAAAATGCGGGGTTCCGTTGCAGTTGGTTTTATATTGCCCACTGGGAAATGATGCTCGCAAGGAGAGCAGCATTCTAAGCGTGCACCTGGCAACTACGCCTAGGTTTTATGGTGAACTTACCATTCCTAAAAGTCCCGATATGCTCCTGAAGTTTTTAGTTACTTCGGTAGCCTCATCGGTAGCGTCCCGGCTGGGAGACGCGCGGCCCTTGGCGCGCCTTTTGAGGACGCAAACAGGGGGATTCTTCAGTAGAATCGGTGTGTTCACTTATCGGTGATATATATGTGCGGTGACATTACCTCAAGGGGCGGAAGATCCCCTCTTTTTTGGTTCCCTGGAGAACCTCACATCCCATATCTTAGGCGCTTTTTTAGGCTGATTTCAAGCGAATTTAAGGGGGTTTTGAAGGGCTTTCATATAATCCCTAGTCAATCCGATGAGGTATATGAAATCTTTATAAAACTTTTTCTGAAGGCTATAAAGCTACTCTTGCACCTTCGAAGAGAATCCCAATAAACCCACAAAAATACCCATATGCACTCAATATATAGAAGATAAAAAGTATAAACATAAGATGCATAATTATTTCGACACTCACATCTCAGTGCCTACCGGCCCCGTGTCTATATCTGTAAGTCGCAGGGCGTCGCTGGCGGTTCTCCTGCTCTTGAAGGTTGCCTGGGCGTGCGTAAAAAGCCGCTGCAGTGAATAATAAACCCACAGGGGTTGTTGGAGGGGCCTTGTTGAGATGGGGCTGGGGGTATTGCCAGCGAAGAAAAGACCTAGCTGGGTATACATTCATAAAAATATTAAAATTTTTCTACCGCATGGAAACCCCTTATATAATGCTCTGACAAGGAAAAACACTAGTGATGTACAACCCATTAAGGGGGTTTGTGAGACCCCGGGCACGTGGGAATCCCAAAACCGGTTTGCGCACCCCTCAAATCTGTCATAGACTAATTGAGGTTCGAACAACGGGATGAGAAATGAACCCGTTCGCATCGACTAGGCCCCCATCGTCTAGCGGCCTAGGACGCCGCCCTTTCACGGCGGTAGCACGGGTTCAAATCCCGTTGGGGGTACTTGCAAATCTCACGATTTGCAAAGCCAAGTTTGATGATATAGAATTTATTTCTGTTGATTCCAACAAGGCCCCGTAGCGCAGTTGGTTAGCGCGCCGCCCTGTCACGGCGGAGGTCGCGGGTTCAAGTCCCGTCGGGGTCGCACAGGCCGCGTATTCAGATGATTTACCATCACGAAGCACGCGGTCGTTGCGTATCTAATACGCAAGGCTCTGTAGCTCAGTTGGTAGAGCGTGCGACTGAAAATCGTAAGGTCACCGGATCGACGCCGGTCGGAGCCACAATCCGCCCTCCAGGCTTCTACAGTGGGGGCGGATTTTTTCTTTAACCACGGGCTGCTCCCAACCCGTGCACCCTATAGTCTGATGCCCGCCCTCGTACATGGGCCCGTGCCCTTCACCCTCAGCTCACAAGGTTCTTTATCTGAACGACACGGCGAAAATACGCCTCATCCTAAGGCTCTTTTGCCCCGAAGAGGGGAGAACCGCGCCAGGCAGACGAGTAAACACGCCGATTCGTTTCAATTTCCCGGAATTTTCGTTAGGGTGGAAACGTTGTGTTAGTTAGACAACACTTATACACACGGCGGCAAAACCGGCGCATACGGAAGAGATCGAATGCCAGCATCCACTCCCCAAGACACCATACCGTCGAACTCCGCGCAGGCAGCACGCACTGCGGGAATCGAATTCTCCCAGGTCACCAAACGCTACGGCGCTAACACCGTGGTCGATAACCTGACTCTGAGCATCCCCGCCGGTGAAACCACCGTTTTCGTCGGTTCCTCAGGATGCGGTAAAACCACCACCCTGCGCATGATCAACCGCATGGTAGAGCCACAGGAAGGCACAATCACCATCGGCGGGCAAAATATTGCAGACCAAGACCCCTACAAGCTGCGCCGATCCATCGGGTACGTCATGCAAAGCGGCGGGCTGCTGCCGCATCGTACCGTGCTTGAGAATGTTATGACCGTGCCCCTGTTGAACGGCAACCCCAAACCGCAAGCGAAAGAACGCGCCCTTGACCTTCTGGGTACCGTAGGTTTGGATGCGTCCCTAGCGCAGCGCTACCCAGCTCAGCTTTCCGGCGGGCAGGCACAGCGCGTGGGAGTCGCGCGGGCGCTCGCGGCGGATGCCTCTATTTTGCTCATGGACGAGCCATTTTCTGCGGTCGATCCGATCGTGCGCACCGAACTGCAGGAAGAACTTTTGCGTCTGCAGGGTGAGCTGCATAAGACCATTGTTTTCGTAACCCACGATATTGATGAGGCCCTATTCCTCGGCGATAATATTGCGGTCTTCGCCCCCGGCGGCAAGCTCGCCCAGTACGGCGCTCCCGAAGAGATCCTGACGAATCCCGCTAATGATTTTGTAGAATCTTTCGTTAGCCAGTCCGTGGGTGCCTTGCTGCCTGCCGATGTGATGCGTCAGGTGCGGTATATTCGCCGCGAACGCTACCGCCACACACGCGAAGCCGCAGTATCGGGCGAGGGTGCCGCATCAACCTCTGGGCGGGGATAGTATGAACCTGTTGTTGGCAGATTCAATGCACTGGGACTGGTTGGGAAATAACATCCAGCGCGTCCTTGATTTGACCCTCAATCACCTGTACCAAGGCATTATTCCGGTACTTGTGGGAACCGTCCTGTCGATTCCGGTGGCACGGTATGCGAGCCGCCGCCGCGCGCGGGAAGACGGCGCGAAAACCTACCGGAGTGGTGCACATGCCCTGGTGCACGGCTTCGGGCTGCTCTACACAATCCCGTCGATCGCGCTCTTCGTGCTCATGCCGCTGATTCTGGGGACCAGCATTATTTCGCCGGTGAACGTGCTCGTGGCGCTCACGATCTACACGATGGCGCTGATGGTGCGTTCCGGGGTAGACGCTTTTAACGCGGTTCCCGAGCATGTGGTGGAGTCATCGCGCGCCCTGGGATACACCCCGGCTCGTGCGTTTTTCACGGTGGAATTACCACTCGCTTTGCCCGTGCTTTTTGCCGGTATCCGCGTGGCGACGGTGGCGAATATTGCGATGGTATCCGTGGGCGCGGTTATTGGTGTTTCTTCGCTCGGCACGCTTTTTACCGACGGACTAGCGCGTAGTATACCCGCCGAACTTATCACGGGCGTGGTGCTCAGCGCCGTCCTCGCCTACCTCGCCGACGCGCTTCTTGCCCTCACGGCACGGCGCCTGACCGCCTGGAGGACCGCATGAATGTTATAGAACGCACCTTCGCTTTTCTGGGTGATGGCACCAACTGGCAAGGGCCTCAGGGCATTCTTGCGCGCACCATTGAGCATCTGGGCATCACCGTGTTTGCGGTTGCGATTGCCCTAGTGATCGCTGTGCCTTTGGGGCTGTGGGCTGGGCATACACGCCGCGGCGGGCACGCTCTGCTGGGGTTTACCGCCGCTTTGCGCGCCCTGCCTGCTCTGGGTCTGCTGACCCTGCTGGCTCTCTGGTTTGGGGTTAACGCGATTCCGCCGCTCGTGGTGCTCGTGATTATCGCGGTGGCGCCCCTGCTGGCGCATACCCTCGAAGCCGTGACCGGGATTGACCCGGATGTGGTGGATGCGGCACGCGCCCAAGGCATGACCGAAGGGCAGATTCTTCGCCGGGTTGAGATTCCTCTGGGTCTTCCGGTGTTTATGGGCGGTCTGCGCAGCGCGGTGCTGCAGGTGATCGCGACCGCAACTATTGCCGCCTACATTAATGGGAATAACCTGGGCCGGTACCTTTTTGATGGGCTCGCGGTGCGGGACTATCCGCGCATGCTCGTGGCAACCCTGCTGGTAGCGGTACTCGCCTTCGTTGTGGATGCAATCATGGCCCTAGCACAGCGAGCCGTGACCCCCGTGCCCCTGCGGGGTGGAGGCGCATCCAAACGTCATGGGCAACCGAAACACGAGAGCGCACTGGATGCGGCAAACTCGCACACGGAAGGGGCGCACGCATGAGCCTGGTACATCGCCGAAACACGAACGATCGTTCTTTTCTATCCGGAAAGAGCGCGAAAAGCCGCGGAACGGCCGAGACTGGAATGGCACGCGGCGTTACCAGGCGGCGGGCATTGGGTGTCGTAGGTGCCCTCGGGACGTTAGGAGCGCTGAGCGCCTGCGGGCTGAGCGGTGAAAACGTTTTCGGCGGTGAACACGACGGTATTATCGTGGGGTCAGCAGCGTTCGCAGAGTCGCAGATTCTCGCCGAAATATACTCCCAAGCGCTAAATAAAAACGGGTTTAAATCGAGCACCCAGCTGGGGATTGGTGCGCGTGAAGCCTACCTGGGGGCGCTTACCTCCGGGGCTATCGACGTGGTTCCCGAATACTCGGGCAACCTGCTGTTGTATCTTGACGAGAATTCCACAGCGCAGACTAAACAAGAGATTCTGCAGGCGCTCGGTGGGGTACTTCAGGACAACCTCAAAGCGCTGGATGCCTCGCAAGCGGAAAATAAAGATACCCTAGTCGTCACCCAGCAGACCGCCCAAAAATACAATCTGCGCACCCTGGATGATTTAGCGAAGGTCTGTACCGAGCTTAAGATTGGCGCCGCTCCCGAGTTTGCCGAACGCGCCTACGGAATTCCGGGACTCAAAGATAAATACGGGTGCGTTCCGGCGGAATTCGTCTCGCTCGCGGACGGGGGAGGGGCACTCACCGTCAAAGCCCTGCAGGATAACACCGTGCAGGTTGTAGATTTGTACTCGACCACCCCGGCAATTACACAGAACAATTTTGTGATGCTTGAAGACCCGAAGAACATGATCCCGGCGCAGCAGGTACTCCCCATTATCAACACCAAACGAGTACCCGAGGATGCGCAGGCAGTGCTGAACCGCATCAGCGCGGTGCTGACGACCGACGATTTACGCTCGCTCAATGACGAGGTATCCGGCGATAAGAAACTGGACCCATCCACGGCAGCGGCACATTGGCTCAAAGATAAGGGGATGTTGTAGCCTTTCTTCCTTTCTGCGCTGGACTCTGAATGCCGCTAGGTTCTGGTGCTCAGCATATGCGGTTGTGGAGATGAACGGAGAGGAGTCTAAGCGACTGGGAGTTCCGTGAGGGAAAGGCCCACCCGCAGGTTATCGAGCGCATCCGTCAGGTATTCGATGCCAGCCTCTATGGAATCCAGCACATCCTCGCCCGCGCTAGAGACTACCACCGACGTCACAATACGCCAGCCAGCCTTACCCTTCGATGGCACGCTGAACCTGCCTGAACCAACAGTCTGTGCTCCCTCATGGCTGCTGGCGAGCGCCACCTTGCCCCGCCCGGATGCAGGCACCACGCCCACCGTAAACCCGCCCGCATAGTAGGGACGCGCAAACCCCAGAACCGGGTCAATTGTGTGCCCATCGGCGGAATCGTCACGAGTGAGGGAGCACAAGAAGGAGCGTACTGCATCCAAAATCTGCCGTTGGGATGCGCCGCCCGGCACCCGCGCTACGTCAACCCGCACGCTCAGAAGCAAGTCAAGGTCGGCACGTTGGAAGGTTTCGGAGGGCATGTAATCAAAACTCATGCTCCCACTTTAACTGCGTTTTAAACCGCGAGCAGGTCGTTTTTTGCCGAACAGGTGGAAAAAACACACCTGCTCGCGCATGTAACCATATATGTAAATGCCCATGTAGCCGCGTGGGTAACCGAGCAATTAATCTGGCGATCTAAGAAGAAGTTATGGGCTCTTCCACGATCAACGCCAGCGACTCGTAGGGACGCAGCGTAACCTCAACCTCGCGGGGATCGGAGCCGGAAACACCATTAACACGACCGAGCGAATTCTTGTAATTACACAGAAACACCCGTGCAGACCGTGCGTCCGCTGAAACTCGCGAGCCTTCACCGTCAGTGAGCGCATCCAAAACCTCGCCCGGCATGAACTCGGCAGGAACACCCACCGTTGTCTCGTCCCCAAAGAAATTATTGAGCACCAACAGCCGCGTGCGCGTGCCTTTAGCGATATGTTCACGCAGGTACCCGAAGACCCGCTCATGGTCGAGCGTATAGGGCGCATAACTGCCCTCAGAAATCACGGGGTACTGCCCGCGCAGGCGAATCAGCTCGCGATAGTACGGCAAAATCACGCCGTCACGTTCCTCATCCGCCACCGAAATACCTGCGCCGGTTGCCGCATCCACACTGGGCGCGGGCGCCAGCCAGGGGGCGGCGGTACCAAAACCAACCGCGCCGCGTTCCCCACCAGAACCAGACTCCCACTGCATGGGAACACGCGAATTATCCCGTGCCTTGGCGCGCACAACCTCAAGCGCCTCGCCCTCCGAGAGTCCCCGCGCACGCAGGGTCTTAAAAGCGTTATGAGCCTCAACGTCCACGTAGTCGTCAATCGAAGAATACACCGGGTCAATCATGCCGATCTCTTCGCCCTGATAAATATAGGGTGTGCCGCGCAGCAGGTGAATCACGGTCGCCAGCATGGTTGCCGATTCCGCCCGATACCGCTGAACGTCACCAAAACGGTTGAGTGCACGCGGCTGATCATGATTATTCCAAAACAGCGCATTCCACCCGCCGCCCGCCTGCATGCCCAGCGCCCAATCGTTGAGCAGACCCTTCAGCTCAGCAAAGCGGAACGGCACCTTCGACCACTTCTCGCCGTCCTCATAATCCACCTTCAGATGGTGAAAACTAAACACCATATCGAGCTCGCGGTTCTCAGAGTTGGAGTAGCCCACGCAGTTCTCAATGCTCGTCGAAGACATTTCACCCACGGTCACGGTATCCCCATGCCGCCCGAACGATGCGCGGTTCAGCTCCCGCAGACGCGTGTGCACGATGGGCGTATCGGTATACAGGGTCTTATCGATCACCCCGGCGGGCGCATCCTCAAGCTCTTCGGACTTACCGATCACGTTAATGACGTCGAAGCGGAACCCGCGAACACCCTTGTCATACCAAAAATTGACGACCTTATAGAGTTCCTCACGCACGGCGGGGTTGTACCAGTTCAGATCAGCCTGCGTGACGTCGTAAAGGTGCAGATAGTACAGCGGTGCCCCCGATTCGTCCCGATAAACCTCACCCGCCGTACCGGTGAAAGGCGCCCAGGCTGAACCGCCAAATTTCGATTCCCAGTTCGTGGGCGGAATCACCGTGCCTTCAGGCTGAACCCGCCCCGGGCGAAGATAGAAATAATCCCAGTACTCGCGCTCGCCCGTCTGCGCCCGCCGAAACCACTCGTGCTCAGTCGAAACGTGATTGAGCACCATATCGAACATGACCCCGATGCCGTGCTCCCCAAACGCGGCGATCATCTCCTCAACGTCCTCCATCGTGCCCAGCTCGGGGTTAATGGCATAGTAATCGGAAATGTCGTAGCCGTTATCGTGCTGGGGCGAGGCGAAGAACGGGTTGAACCACACCATGCCCACCCCCAGCGATGCCACATAGGGCACCTTCTCGATAATGCCGCGAATATCGCCGGTTGGCCGCCCGTGCGCGGAATAGAACGACTTCGGGTAGATCTGGTAGATCACGCTGTTACGGAATGACATGATGCCTCACGTTTTTATCTGCATTAGAAGGCGGGGTGCCGAACCTGGGCACCAATTTCGCCGGATTTAAGGGGCTGCGCGTTCACCCTGTGAAAACTCTGGTGCCTACGATTTTCCCCTACCAGCTTAGGGGGCATAATAGGTAAACATCTGAGAAATACGGGGTGGTACCCGAAAATGGGGAAATCTGCCGCAGATCCGGCATCGCCTCACCCGCACACCAGGGCACCTACTGCGCCCGGTGCGCAGATGCGCCCCACGCCCGCTCTGGCTGCAAACCAAAGCTACCCTTCGCTGAAGAGACGTGCAGTGCGGGCGTAAAATCTATTGATGCATCACAACGGAAGGTAGAGACAATGCCCGAATTACGCTCACGCACCTCAACTCACGGTCGCAATATGGCGGGTGCCCGTGCCCTGTGGCGCGCAACCGGCATGGGTGATGATGATTTCGGCAAACCGATTATTGCGATTGCTAACTCTTACACCCAGTTCGTGCCCGGTCACGTGCACCTGAAAAATATGGGTGACCTGGTGGCTGGCGCTATTCGTGAGGCTGGCGGCGTGGCGAAAGAATTCAACACCATCGCGGTTGATGACGGCATTGCGATGGGTCACGACGGCATGCTCTATTCCCTGCCCTCACGCGACCTCATCGCCGACTCGGTCGAATACATGGTGAACGCTCACCGCGCGGATGCGCTCGTGTGTATCTCGAACTGCGACAAGATCACCCCCGGCATGCTCTTGGCAGCAATGCGCCTGAATATTCCCACGATTTTTGTGTCGGGCGGTCCCATGGAATCCGGCGAGGGCATTGAAGGCGTTGTGGAGCACCGCCTGGATCTGGTGGATGCGATGGTCATGGCGGTGGACGATTCCGTGAGTGATACCGCGCTCGCCCAAGTTGAGAAGAACGCCTGCCCCACGTGTGGTTCCTGTGCGGGCATGTTCACCGCAAACTCCATGAACTGCCTGAACGAGGCGATCGGTCTGGCGCTGCCCGGCAACGGTACCACGCTTGCGACTCAGATCGCGCGTAAAGAGCTGTTTTTGCAGGCGGGGGAGCGCATCGTTGGCTTGGCGAAGCGCTACTACGAGCAGGATGACGAGTCTGTTCTGCCCCGTTCGATCGCCACCAAGGAAGCCTTCGAGAACGCTATGGCGCTGGATGTGGCTATGGGCGGTTCCACCAACACCGTGCTGCATATTCTGGCGATTGCCCACGAGGCGCAGGTCGATTTCACCCTGGACGATATCGACCGTATTTCGCGGCAGGTGCCCTGCCTGGCGAAGGTTGCACCGAACTCTACGAAGTATCACATTGAGCATGTGCACCGTGCGGGCGGTATCCCCGCGCTGCTGGGCGAGCTTGACCGCGCCGGGCTGCTCAACAAGAACGTTCATTCTGTTCATGCGGATTCGCTGGACGAGTGGCTTGCCGAATGGGATATCCGTTCCGGTACCGCGAGCGAGCAGGCTCAAGAACTGTACCTTGCCGCACCCGGCGGGGTGCGCACCACGCAGGCGTTCTCGACCGCGAACAAGTACGAATCACATGAGACGGACGCCGAAAACGGGTGCATTCGCGCCGTGGAGCATGCCTACACGAAAGACGGCGGTCTGGCGGTTCTGCGCGGCAATATCGCCCAGAACGGCGCGATCATCAAATCCGCCGGCATTGATGAAGAACTTTTCCACTTCGTGGGTAAGGCATTCGTGGTTGAGTCGCAGGATGAAGCCGTGTTTGAGATTCTGTCGAAGCATGTGAAACCCGGCGATATTGTGGTGATTCAGTATGAGGGTCCAAAGGGCGGCCCCGGCATGCAGGAAATGCTGTACCCCACCTCGTACCTGAAAGGCCTGGGCTTGGGCAAAAGCTGCGCGCTCATTACTGACGGGCGTTTCTCGGGCGGTACTTCGGGCATTTCGATCGGCCACGTCTCACCGGAGGCTGCCGCCGGTGGTGCTATCGGTCTGCTGGAAACCGGCGACGAGATCGAGATCGACGTACACAACCGCATCCTGCGGGCGAATGTGCCGGACGAGGTTTTGGAGGCGCGGCGCAAGGCGAAGGGCGCCCTCCCGTGGAAGCCCACTAAGCCGCGTGAACGTCAGGTCTCGAACGCGCTGAAGGTTTACGGGATGCTGGCCGCCTCTGCCGATAAGGGCGGGGTGCGTATCCTCCCGGAGGGGTACTAAATAGCCTCTCCCGATTGTGCATAAAAAGAGCCTTTATGTGAATAAAGCGGCGAAAAACCCTCTTTATTCACATAAAGGCTCTTTTTAGCAGGGGGGGGGGACGGAGTTACATCTCGAAGATGCGCACATCCAGCTCTGCGGCGAGCAGCGGCTCCCAGGTTTTCACAGCAGTCCCGAAATGCTCAGTCGCCATATGCGCTTCGAGTGCCTGCTGTGATTCCCAACGCTCAATAAAAGCGAAGACGCGCGGTTCGCCCGCAGGGGTCTCACCGGTGGCGGGGCCGAAATCGTAGCTGATATTGCCCGCATCCTTGCGTGATGCCTCTACCAAAGCGGGGGTAGAAGCCAAAAACTCTTCAACATGTTCAGGCTTAACGGAAACACCTGCGTAAACACCAATCATGGGGTTCTCCTTCATGTGATAGCACAAAGTGGTTGTCCCTCAACTGTACCCTGTTAGGGCACATTAGGGGATGGGATTGGGAAGGGGCTACGGATCCATACCCATGCCCTCAGGGCTCACGGTAAACCCGCCCTTTGCCCCCACACAGTGCATAGTTGTGCCGCTGGAAGCCTTGCAGGTCATACCGTAGTAAGTGACAGTTGATCCGGTTGCCAGGGTCTGGTAATTATCAAAATTTGTAATCCCACCCGGATCATTACGCCCTTTAATTTCGTAGTTAGGTACGCTGTTTGTGCTCATGGTGACGCGGCTCTGGGCCTTGCCGTGGGCTGCCTCATCCCAGTTGTTGGGGTTAGTGGCGCGTGTGCTCTGGCACATAAGGCTTCCGCTTACATCAAAGCGGCAGGCGGCGTTACCGTTTGCGGTAATAATTGCTTGGGAGCTGGAGGAGGTTTCATTGGTTCCTGAAAGCATGGGAACCCAGCTGGGACGGACCGCGATCTTAATACCTTTGCTCTCGTTCTCGCAGACAGTGATGAGAGAACGTTCTGTTGAAGAGGCCGCGGTGGGGGATGAACATTGATACCCATGCACAGTTGCGTGGGCGGCATTACCGCCGGTGCGGTTAGCTTTCAGCTCAGCTTCATAGGCGTCGATTACGGTCTGCGCTATATCGCATGAGATCTTATTGTCGGCTTTAGCGATATACACCATGGAGTTAGCAGCGAGGGTATTGCTCCCACACGCTGTGCCCGGTGCCGCAGCTGAGGCATCGTTCTTATTTGAGTGGACTACCGCGTCTAAGCCGGGCGGGTTTTTCGTGGCCTGGTAGCTTGGGTCCATCCCGCCACGTCCGGCCGTACTGCCGTCATTCTTGCTCGGTTCTGCTTTCTTTTCCTGTGGCTTAGCCGACTCACTGGTTTCGCTTGGCGACGGGCTTACGGATGTGATGGTGTTGCCTGTGGGTGTTGCAGCGGGGCTAGATGATCCGCTGGGGCTTGCTGAGGCAGATGGTGAAGCGCTTGAGCTTGAACTTGGACTGGATGTCTGAGGTGTTTGATGTTGGGCGTTGCTTCTTGAGCTATCGGCCCCAAATGGGTTACCGCAGGCGCTTAGCGTCAGAAGCGCGACCATTAGGGGTACAACTAATTTAGGGCGGGCCATACCGTACCTTTCGTATGTGGTTGGTGCAGTTACCGGTCATGTACCTCTTCTAGTCTCTCATATATGTGTCCCGCACGCCGTAGATTCGCCTTGTGGGCGTGGCATCAGTCTTTTAGGTTTCGCGTGCCGATTCGCTCACCGTAAAACCCTGCCCTGAACGTTTGCGTGCCCGAATCGGGCGACGATATAAAGGAATAAAGATACACGAATACCTGAGGGGAGAATCATGAGTTTAGGGGGTGTGGGCACATGGCTATTACACCAGCGAACATTAAGCGGTGCACATTAACGTGGGATGCGCCGGATTACAGTACGTCGTACCCCGCAGGGTACACGGAGCGCGGGGTGGCGGTGATCGCTGTTGCGGAAGAAGCCCAACAGGCGCAGGGGTTTTGTTACAGCTCAACCGCGACCTTAGTGTATGTGTCTAAAGAGAGCGGGGAACGTATCCCCCTGAATACTGAACCGATCTTGGGTGAGCACGCCCATTCCCTCATGGAGCCTTGCGAAGTGGTGCACACCAAAATGCTGGGCCGTGCGGTGCTTGAGGCGTGGGAGCTGATCCCCCCGCCGCTGACGGAGAACCTGGTGACGGTTGCAGCGGAGAGGCGCTACCTGAAGCAGCTATTCCGTCAGTTTGACCACCTTAAATGCATCCTGGAATACCGTGCGTTTGAGAAGGTTCTTGACCCTTACGATAACCACTCCTTAGGGGAGGTTCATGTGCGGCTCGCGGGCACTGCGGCGGGTAAGCTCATGGAGGGCTTTATTGAGGTGGCCAGGCGCAATACGGAGCGTATGCTCACCGACGCGCTCACCGAGAAACCGGAAGAGCAGCTGGTGGAGTATAACGTTTTCACGGACTGTTCGTTCCGTTCCACCCATAATAAGAAGTACTCGCGCGGCGGCCGGATGGGTATTGCGGGCGTTAGTGAAGACGGCTTCTATTTTCATACTCATTATGACGCGGTGAACATTATGACCGGGGAACTTTCGGCGATGCTCACCGCGTTTCACGTATTTTATACGGGCGGACGCCGCCTGGTGATTAATACTGATTCGCTGGGTGCGCTCACGTTTGTGCTGCGGCTGGCTCATAGCCGCTGGAGCTTTGAGAGGTGGGCCCGTGAGGGGGTTCAGGATGAGCGGGTTATCACTGAGATGACGCGCCTGACTGAGGCGATCCGCTCACGCCGGGTGATTGTGAAGCACGTGCCGGGCCATACGGGTCATGGGCTGCAGGAGAGTAGCGATTCGGTGTCGAAAATGCATCGGCATTTTCCGGGTCAGGTGGTTGATAAGCGGCATATTCTGGAGTTTAACCAGCGGTGTGAGTCGATCATTACGGCCCTGTCTGGGTGCGATAAGGCTGTACGTCTGCCCAGCCCCGAATGGCTGTACGTGCGCCCTTCAACTATTCACATGGGTAACCGCTTGTGGCGTTAAGCTGACACGCCGTGAAGAACAGGAAATTGGCGTGGCGGGTCTGTGCTGCGGTGTGATTACAGCAGCGATGACCAGAGTCGGCAGATATTTTCGGTGACTTTAATACGCTGCGGCCGTGCGGACCACGGGCCGTAGCGCAGTTCCGTGCAGATACTTTCGTAGGTTCGTGCAACGTCGGCGAGCGCATCCACCATGGCGGGGTCTGTGATAAAGGTTGATACTTCGAGGTTGAGCGAGAATGAGCGGGGGTCCATATTCGAGGAGCCGATAAACGCCATTTCGTCATCCACGTACATGAACTTGGAGTGCAGCACCGTGGGGCTGGGGTATTGCAGAATGCGCACCCCGGACTGCAGCAGCGTCTCGTAGTAGGAGCGCTGCGCCATATTGGGGAGGAACTGGTCGCCTTTTTCGCAGACGATCACGGTGGTTTCGATGCCTGAGAATGCGGCGTTGGTGAGTGCCTGCAGCAGGGTTTCGTCGGGTACGAAGTAGGGTGAGCAGATGGTGATGCGTTTTTCTGCGTTGTAGATCATGTAGTTGATCAGGCGCAGGTTGTTTTCCGTCTCGAACCCGGGGCCGGAGGGAACCACTTGGGCGCGCATCGAGCCTGGAACGTAGGGGATTTTCGCCTCAATTTCTTCGAGGATCAGCTGGTTTGTTTCGGAGTACCAGTCGGAGACGAATACCGCGTTGAGCTCTTCGACGATGGGGCCGGTGCATGAGAAGGTGAGGTCTTTCCATTCCAGACCTTTACGCACGTTTTCTTTGAGGTCGTAGGAGCGGTGGATGGCGTTTTGCGAGCCTGAGAATGCCACTGCGCCGTCTATCACGAGGACTTTGCGGTGGTTGCGCAGGTCGGGACGCTGCCATTGCAGCCGCCAGGGTTTGATGGGCAGCATCAGGCGCCATTCGATACTCGATTCGTTGAGCATTTTTGTTAGCTGCCGGTATGAGGGGTATTTGCGTGAACCAATATGGTCGATGAGTACGCGCACCCGCACGCCGCGTTTTTGGGCGGCGAAGAGGGCGTCCCAGAGCACTTTGGAGGCTTCGTCGTAGGCGGTGATGTAGAACTCGAAGTGAACATACCGCTGGGCTTTGCCGACTTCCTGCGCCATGATGCGCATGGCTTCATGGTTGTCGTTGTGCAGGGTGAAGGAGTTTCCGCCGACGAGGGGGAGCGAACCGAGCTTGTAGTTGAGTTGGCTGGCGACCAGGGTTGCTTCGTTGAGCCCGTCGGAGTCGGTGAGCTGCGGGGTGTCTCCGGTGGTTTCTCGGATCAGGTCGTTCATGGCGTGCTGCCGGGCGCGCCGGTATTGGGGAAGGTGTGAGGATCCGAAAATCAGGAAGGCTAGGAACCCGATGAACGGGATGAAGAAGATGGCCATGAGCCAGCCGAGCGCGACCACGGGCTTGCGGTTGTAGGGCAGCCAGAATAGGGACAGCACACGGATGCTCAGGTCTGCGAAGAACAGAATGATCCTGAGCCAGTCCGGTAAAAAGTCCAGGTATGCGGGTGAAAATATGCTCACCTTACCTATTATGCCTACCCTCTTGTCTTCTGTGGGGGAGAGGCAGAACACGCCGCGTCGCCCACATAATGCAGTTGTGCAAAAAATGCAGAAATGCAATAATTGCAGTTATGCAAAAAACTGAGCCGAGTCGCGCCGAGACAAGCCTGCGTGAACGCCGCCGCGAACGCACCTGGACGAATATTCACGAAACTGCCCTGCGCCTCGCCCGCCAGCACGGCATGCGCGGCACCACCGTCGAAGGCATCGCGGCGGAAGCCGGAATCTCACCCCGCACCTTCTTCAACTACTTCGGAACCAAAGAAGATGCAGTGCTCGGCCTGCGCGCCCCCGCCATCACCGACGAGCTGCTCGCCAGCGACCGGGCGCACGAGAACGACAACCTCATCGTGCGTATCACCCATCTGCTGCTGTACATCGTGCGGCACAGCTTCAACTTTGCCGACCACGCAAAATTCCGGGAGCGCATCGACGAATTCCCCGAATTCAGGCACCGGCTGAAGGTACACCATATCAACTGCGAACAGGTGCTCATCGACTACCTCAATACCGTCGATTGGGATGCCTTCAATGCCGCAGGAAGGCGCGGCCCTTTGATAACCCGCCCCGAAAATATGCCGCTGACAGAAACTGCCGAAGAACGCACCCGTGCCACGGTCCAGCTCGCATCCGCGGTGCTGCGGCAGCTGCACTTCGCCAAGGATATTGCCGACGACGACGAGGTCGAGCGGCGCATCCACAACACCGTCACAACTTTTCAAGCCCTGCTGAAGGAAAACTAGGAATGACGTCGCACTCAGACAAACCCGCTGAAGCCGCCACGGCTGAAGCTAAAAAACATCAAATAGCGCTCATGTTCTCCGGCCTGGTCATCGTGATGCTCATGTCGGCACTGAACCAAACCATCCTCGCGCCCTCCCTGCCGACCATTGTGGGCGAACTGCATGGCGTGGAGCATATGAGCTGGGTGATTGCCACCTTCATCCTGCTCTCCACCATCACCATGCCGGTGTACGGCAAACTCTCCGACCAGTTCGGGCGTAAACCCTTCCTGATTTTTGCCATCCTCTCCTTCATGACGGGATCTATCATCGGTGCGCTCGCCCCCGATATGACTTGGCTGATCGTCGCCCGCGCGCTCCAGGGAGTCGGCGGTGGCGGCCTCATGATTCTCTCCCAATCCGTGGTCGCAGACGTGATCCCCGCCCGCGAACGCGGTAAATATATGGGTATCATCGGCGGCGTCTTCGCCTTCTCCTCAGTTGCCGGGCCGCTCATCGGCGGGTGGATCACCGAGGGCCCCGGCTGGCGTTGGGCATTCTGGCTCAACCTGCCGCTTGCCATACTCTCAATCTTTGCCGTCATTTTCCTGCTCCCACACACCGCGTTCAAAGACCGCGAAAAGCGGCATATCGACTACCTGGGCAGCATTATTCTCATGGCAGGAACCAGTGCGCTCGTGCTCGCCACCATCTGGGGCGGCAACCAGTACGCCTGGAACTCCCCGCAGATTATTGGGCTTCTCATCGCATCCGTCGTCGCGGTTCTGATCTTCATCCCGGTTGAAAACCGCGCCGCAGAGCCGATCATGCCCATGTACCTCTTCACCAACCGCAACTTCCTGCTCACCCTGGGCGCATCTCTCGCCCTCGGTGTTGCCATGTTCGGGGCCGTCGAGTACATCCCCACCTACCTGCAAATGTCCCTGGGCGTGAGCGCAACCGTGGCGGGTCTGCTCATGATTCCCCTCATGGGCGCCCTGCTTGTGGTCTCCATTATTACTGGACGGCTGGTCTCCGCACGCGGCAAATACAAGGCATACGTGGTCACCGGCACCGCACTCGTGGCGCTCGGGCTCTACCTCATCTCCACCATCACCCCGAGCACCCCCACCTGGATCTTCTGCAGCTACATGGCGGTCATGGGTGCGGGCCTAGGCATGTCGATGCAGTTCCTCACCCTCATCGTGCAAAACGCCTTCCCCGTCACTGTCGTCGGAACCGCTACCGCGGCAAACAACTTCTTCCGCCAGGTCGGCTCAACCGTGGGTGCTTCGCTCGTGGGCGGTCTGTTTACCTCACGCCTGAGCAGCCTGCTCAGTGAACGCATGCCCGCGCAAGCGGCAGCCTCGGCGGGGGAACACGGAACCTCCTCCCTGACTCCCGAGCTCGTCAGCCGGATTCCCGAGCCGATTCACGGTATTATCGTGAACGCCTACAATGATGCCCTGATTCCGCTTTTCCTCTACCTGGCACCACTCGGGCTAATCTCCGCGCTTCTGCTTCTCTTCATCCGTGAGGATGCGCTCGCCACCACTATCGAAACGCACACCACCACCGATGTGGCGCGTTCGGCAACCGGTGCCATTGATGTAATCACCCCCGAAATGGCGGCGAAAGATGCCGAGTGCCTGAAGAAGATGCAGGGTGAAGCGCGCACTGTGTTCGGCCCGGAACTTGCCGATAGCGCATCCGATGCACCAGCGAAAACCGAGCTTCGTACCGAGGGACAAAAGAATACGGACGATCCTTCGCGCGGCACCAAGCCCTAACGGCTTCTTAGGTAACCCTATACAGTTATTCCCCTCTCACGCTATGCTGGAGGGGAATAACTGTTAACCCCCTCACACGGGATGCGGGTCGCCTTCGTCGCTGAACGCCAGTCCGCATGCACCATCCACAGGAGGACCTATGAAGATTCTGCTCCCTACCTCAATTACGCTCGACGAAGAGAAACTAGGGCTTGAACCCGGCGATATTGTGCGGCACTACAACCCCACGGAGCCTATCGCCGAGGAAGATACCGATGCCGAAGTTCTGATTGCCTGGGCGAATACCGCCGATCAGCTCGCGGATTCCGCCCGCCGTATGAAGAATGTGGGGCTTATCCAGGCACTTCTTGCGGGGCCAGATGCGGTACGCGCGGCGGGCTTCACCCCCGATGCCGCCATCTGTGCAGGTGTGGGTCTGCACTCGAAAACCGTTGCGGAACATGCACTCGCGCTGACCCTGAACTTTGTGCGTTTCTTGCCGACGTTGGCGCAGGCAACGGCCGAGCATCGTTGGGCTGAGGAGCTAGGCGGCGCGCAGGAACTTCATCCAAAAGACCAGGTCACAACTCTGCTTGATGCCAATGTGCTCGTGTGGGGCTTCGGCTCGATCGGGCAGGAGACAGCGCGGCTCTTCAAGGCTTTCGGTGCGAATGTAACCGGCGTTGCACAGAGCGCGGGGGAGCGCTCTGGATTCCCGGTGATTGCAACCGAACAAATCGATGAATACCTGCCGACTACGGATATTCTCGTGATGGTGCTTCCCACCAGCGATTCGACCTTCAAGGCGCTCGATGCCCATAAGCTGCAGCTGCTGCCCAAGCGCGCCTACCTGATTAACGTGGGGCGCGGTACCACTGTTGATGAGGATGCGCTCGTCGCCGCTCTGAACTCCGGCTCGATTGCGGGCGCTGCGCTGGACGTGACGGCAACCGAACCGCTCCCCTCCGATTCGCCCCTGTGGGATGCGAAGAATATCGTGATTACCCCGCATGCCGCCGGTGGTCGCCCCGTAAATCCGGAGGAACTGATCGCCCACAATATTCGTGCCTTCCGCACCGGTGCTGCTGCGAGCGAGTACCGTAACCGGTTCTGAGTTCACTGCTGGGAAGTACAGCCCCGTAGACTCTGCCCTACACCGATGATGAAGAGTTTACGGGGCTTCCCATATCTTAGGTTCTCCTAAATTTCAAGGGGTATGCTGTTACAGTGTCGTGGTTTTCCTCTTTTTTAAGTGGGAATCGGTGGATTTTTGGGTGTTTTGGACCTTAAGACACGCTTTATGACGGTCGAAAATCCGCAATATGCATTATTGTGTAAATTTTTCGTAACAATTTTTAACTCCGCTAGTTCTGTGGGGAAAATCGTTGCTGCATCACCCGAAGAAGCCTCTGAACGCAGCGGTGGCGGTGTAAAACGCAAATGTGGGTTTGGTGGATAGATAGAGGACTATATAAGATAAAGTAACTGTAATCCTAGTGACAACAGTCACGGGGTTATTTTGACATTGGAAGTCATTACACACATGCCTACGACACCGAATATTCGAGGAGGGGAGCCGTCCCATGTTTAGGTACGTCCTCCAACGCTCGCTCACATATCTCGTCATGGTGTTCATTACTACCACGATGGGCTATTTCGCGGCGGTTATTACCCTTCAGCCTGCGTTGCTTGAGCAGGAAAAAATTCCCAAGCCGACTCCAGAACAGATTCAACGTAACTTTGCCTCTTTGGGCCTTGACCCGAGCAAAAGCGCTTGGGACCGTTATATCGAGTGGTTGACCAATGTTGTGACCAAATTCGATTGGGGCCGCAGCCCCAACGGCGCGTATGTGAACGAAGAATTCGGCCAGCGCGTCTGGGTCTCTTTCCGCCTGATGATCGCCGCAACTATTCTGACGATTGTTATTGGTGTGGCACTTGGCGTGTTCACAGCGGCCCGCCAGTACAAACTTTCTGACCGTGTCATTACAGGCTACTCCTACCTGGTGTACATTATTCCCGCGCCCGTGGCGTACTTTTTGGTGCAAACCGCTGCGATTCAGATTAACCAGTCTGCAGGGGAAACCATTTTCTACGTAACCGGTATTTCCTCTCCCGGGGTGACGGGCTTCTGGGATACCATCATTGACTTGGCGGAACACTACGCGGTACCCACCTTCTGTATGACCGTATTGGGCTGGTCAGCCTACCAGATCGCTCAGCGCCAGTACCTCTTGGATAACGTCAACGCCGACTTTGTTCGTACTGCCCGTGCGAAGGGCCTGACCCGTAACCAGGCGATTACCCGCCATGCCCTGCGTGTGTCGTTTATTCCCGTCGCACAGTCCATCGCCTACCAGGTACCCGCGATTTTTGCCGGTGCTTTCTTCGCCGAGACAATCTTTGCTTGGCCCGGTATCGGTAAATGGTCGATTGACGCCATTAGTCAGCAGGACGTGAACGCCGCAACCGCGACGTTGGCTTACGGTTCCGTTCTCTTCGCCATCGGTGCAATTATTGCCGATATTGCCACCAGTATCGTTGACCCCCGAGTGAGGATCTCATGAGCCAGGTAACTGAAACTCAAACCATTTCGGTGGTGAAAGGCGATGACTTTAAAGTCATCAATAAGAACGTCATTATTCTGCGCCGTTTTATGCGAAACAAGCTGGCGGTGTTTGGTCTAGGGTTATTCGTGCTGATGTTCCTGTTCGGAATGTTCGGTCAGCACTTCACCTCATACACTCCCACCCAGATTGACTATATGGCTTTGGGTGAGGAACCCAGTGCCACCCACTTCTTTGGCACCAACGCAGCTGGCAACGACCTCTACGCCCAAATGGTTGAGGGTGTTCGTGTCTCGCTCTTAATCGGTGTGGTTGTGGGCACTACCTCCATCGCTATTTCCGCAGTATACGGCTGTATTATGGCGTACTTTGGTGGCTGGATTGATAAAGTCATGCTTTTCATTTTGGAAACCATGATTATGGTTCCTTCGCTGCTGATCCTGGCGATCTCAATGAACAGTGGTATCGGTAAAGAGATCCAGAAAAATATTCCCGCGTGGATCGTACTCTCTGTTGTGCTCATTATCTTTAACTGGATGTCCCCGGCTCGTCTGATTCGAGCAATGGGCCAGTCTTTGATTGGCCGCGACTACGTCAAGGGTGCCCGGTATATGGGTGTTCACCCGTTCAAAATTGTGATGCGCCACCTCATCCCGAATATTGGTTCGCTGCTGGTGCTCGAATTTACGCGTGGCATTATGTACGCTGTGCTGGCCGAGGTTGTCTATTCCTTCATCAATATCGGCATCCGCTACCCCAACTACTCATTGGGTTCACTCATTTCTGAGGCATCTCAACAGATTAATACTCTGCCGCACATGTTCTGGTTCCCCATTATTTTCTTCTTCCTCATTGTGGCCCCGTTGGCGTTCATGAACGACGGTTTGCGTGATGCCTTCGACCCGACCTCCATGTCGGTCGGTTCGATTAAGAAAGAGAAGAAAAACAAGAAAGCTAAGAAGGCCGAAACCGTAAAACCGGCTGAGTCCCTCACCACAGCAGAACCCGATGTTTCGGAGTCTGAGGCCAAGAAAGAGGAGGTAAAGAACTCATGAGCATCTCTCCCGTTCTGAGCGTCAAAGACCTCAACGTCCGTTTCAATACCGAAAACGGCGTGGTGCACGCGGTGCGCGGCGTGAATTTTGACCTGTATGCCGGTAAAACCCTCGGCATTGTGGGTGAATCCGGTTCGGGAAAGTCGGTCGCATCAATGGCGATTATGGGCCTGCACCCTACAACAGCTGATATTACCGGATCTATTAAGTACAACGGCAACGAGCTGCTGGGGCTGAGCGATAAGGAAATGTGCGAGTACCGTGGCAAGCACATCTCCATGATTTTTCAGGACCCGCTCTCATCGCTCACCCCGGTGTATACCATTGGACAGCAGATCGCTGAAGTTCTGAAGATCCACAATAAGGGCATGAGCAAGCAGGCGATTAAAGATCGCTCGATCGAACTCATGCGTCTGGTGGGTATTCCTTCCCCAGCCGACCGTCTGCGTTCGTACCCGCATGAGTTCTCCGGCGGTATGCGCCAGCGCATTATGATTGCAATGGCTATTGCGAATGACCCGCGTGTTCTGATTGCGGATGAACCCACTACCGCACTGGATGTGACCATTCAAGCGCAGGTGCTTGAGGTGATGGATAAGGCGCAGGATGAAACGGGCGCGGCAACTATTATGATTACCCACGACCTGGGTGTCGTTGCCGGTATGGCGGACGATATTCTGGTGATGTACGCGGGTAAACCGGTGGAAATCGCGAAGGCCGAGGACCTGTACAAGTACCCCAGTCACCCGTACACCATTGGCCTGCTGGGTGCGGTTCCGCGCGTGGACCGTTCACAGAAGATGTCGCTGGTGCCGATTGAGGGCACGCCGCCGAACCTGATTAACCCGGTGGAACATTGTTCGTTCCGCGAACGCTGCCCTGTGGCTAAGAGCGGTGGCCAGTGCTGTAAGGATGAGGCTGGCGAGCCCGAGCTGATGCCGCTTGACGGCGCGGGTGAGGGGCACCTGTCATCGTGCAGCATATCCCAGGATCTGATCAGTAAGACGGCTGATGAGCTGTACTCGATCCCTGAAACCCCTGTGTCAAAGTTTGACGGTATTCCGCGTGAAGAGCGTGCTCCGGTGCTTGAGGTGCGCAACGTGAAGAAACACTTCCCGCTCATGAAGGGCTCACTTATTAAGAAACGTGTGGGCACCGTGAAAGCGGTTAACGGCGTTACCTTCGATATCCGCGAGGGCGAGTGCTTCTCTATTGTGGGCGAGTCGGGGTGCGGTAAGACTACCACCCTGCTGGAAATCATGGAGTTCAGCAAGAACACCGATGGCGAGATCCTGATTAACGGCACCTCCACGAAGGATAGCAAGTCAGCTAGTGAGATCCTGAAGCTGCGCAAGAACCAGCAGATGGTGTTCCAAGACCCCACCGGCGCGCTGGATCCGCGTTTTACGGTGTACGAGGTGCTGGCTGAGCCCCTTGAAAACCAGGGGATGAAACGTGCGGATATTAAGAAGCGCGTGATTGAGCTGATGCGGATTGTGGGTCTGCAACCGGATCATGTGAACCGCTTCCCGAACCAGTTCTCTGGCGGCCAGCGTCAGCGTATCGGTATTGCCCGTGCGCTGGCGGTGAACCCCAAACTGGTGGTATTGGACGAGCCTGTTTCGGCGCTGGACGTCTCAGTGCAGGCGGGTGTTATTAACCTGCTGGAGAAGCTCCGTGCCGAGCTGGGGCTCAGCTACCTGATGGTGGCCCATGACCTTGCGGTGATCCGCCACGCCTCTGATCGTGTTGCGGTCATGTACCTGGGGCGCATTGTTGAGATTGGTAGCGTGGATGAGGTGTTCGATAACCCGGTTCACCCGTATACCAAGGCTTTGCTTTCGGCTATCCCTGTGCCAGACCCAGAGGTTGAGGCGAAGCGTGAGCGCACCATGCTGGAAGGCGATTTGCCGACTCCGGTGAACGCGCCGGTGGGCTGTGGATTCTCTAGCCGTTGCCCTGTCTTCAAGCTGTTGCCTGAGGATAAGCAGAAGGTATGCCTTGAGAAACTGCCTGAGCTTGAGCCTATCGAAGGTCAGGACCACGCATATGCTTGCTACTTCCCCGAGGGCGTTTCTCAGGTATCTCCTGAGGACGTTGCTCAGGCGGCGTAGCTTTAGAGTCGGCTTTGTCGTAAGCCGCATGTGAGCCGAGGGGCGGCCACCATCTGGTGGTCGCCCCTCGGTGCGTTTTCAGCCTGAGAAGGGAGGAGACGCACAGAAATGATGGTGCTGTGACGCTGAATGAAGGCTTTGGGACCCGCTGGGAGCAGTTAGAAGCAGCAATAATTACATCATAAATGCTGATAAAACAGGATTCTTGTGAATATATATGTGTAATGAATATTTTTTATCTACTAAAATGCAGTCCTTGTTCCCTCAGGGCAAAATTGTGGTGTAAGATACTAGACTAAGACCAGGTACTGTAGTTCAGCACACAGAACGTGCACCTGGTTGATTCGTCAGATACTCGATGGTACGAGTGCATTAGTGAAAGTTGGGCGATAGTTATGGAGAAGCAGTATATCTTCAACCGCCGCACCCTGTTGAGCGGTGCTGTAGCAGTCACTACTATTGGCTTGCTGGCAGCCTGCGGTGGAGGTTCAAAGAAAGAAGATAAGGTTAAAGCACCCGGTAAGGGGGCTAAAGCCGAGGAACTGTATAACATCAATTCGCATCCGGTGTCCGACTTGAAACAGGGCGGAGAACTCCGTATTCCGGTGACCGCTATTGGGCCAGATTTCAATATATGGAGTCAAAGCGGTAACAGCTACTCTACCGCCAGGGTACTTAGCACCATGCGTACGGCTGGCCTTTATAAGGTCGCTGCTGATGGTGCGTATACACTTGATAAGGACTATTGTGAGAAGTTCGAGGTTGGCAAGAAAGGCAACAAAGTAGCTGTTGCTATTAAGATGAACCCAAAGGCCAAATTTAATGATGGTACCCCCATCGATATTAAGGCCTTGCGTGCCACCTGGAAGATCCACCAGGAACCCGGTGGTAAATACAATATCGTAACAGCGGGGCCTTACCCTCACATTGAAAGCATTGAGCCTGAGGGTAAGGATGGTGTCATCCAGGTTGTCTTCAAGAATCCCTACTACCCGATTGAAGATCTTTTTGGTTACATCGCACACCCTGCGTTAGAAGATCCGGAGGTCTTTAATAAAGGATTTGTCGATAAGCCCCGCCCAGAGTACAGCTCGGGCCCGTTCACTGTAAAAGAAGATGGATGGAATTCCTCGTCTAAAACTTTCACTGTGGTGGCAAACGAGAAATGGTGGGGCGAGAAGCCTGTATTAGACCGTATTATTTTCCGTGCACTTGAGGCAGGCGCTTCTCGCGCGGCATTTAAAAACGGTGAAATTGATGCCGTTGTTGCCTCTACTCCTACCGCATATGCTGAACTTAAGGATACCAATGGGGCGCAGATTCGTCGCGGACAGCGTTTGTTCTCTGGTGGTCTGAATCTGAATCCAAACCATATTAAGGACGCAAAGGTCCGTAAAGCAATTTTCGTTGGCACTGACCGGCAGGCTCTGGCAAATGTTAACTTCCAGGGGCTTCCTTACGAAGAAGACGTTCCCGGTTCAATGGTTCTTATGCCGTTCTCTCCGTTGTATGAGGATAACTTCCCGAAACCTGAAGGCGGCGATCGTAAGGCTGCTGCCCAGAAGATCCTGGAGGAGGCTGGGTATACCAAAGGATCTGACGGTTTCTACGAAAAGGACGGTAAGAAGCTTGAGTACCGTGTAACTGTTTTCAGTGATGACCCCACCAGTAAAAATGTTGGGCAGAACTTCGTCGAAATCATGAAGAACATCGGACTGCACATTGAGCTGAACCCTGAGGCTGGTCTCAACTTCAACAAGGTGATTAGCAACAAGGAATATGATATTACGTTCTCGGGCTATAGCGTGGGTGCAGAACCTACGACGGGAACCCAACAGTTCTACTATTCGAAGGATAACGATGGTGTAGGTACCCCCGAGATTGATAAGCTGATCGAAAAAATTCTAGTTGAGCCTGACCCTCAGAAACGTGCCCAAAAGTGTAATGAGGTTGAGAAGAAACATATGAGTGAAGTGTGCACTCTGGGTACTGTGTATAACGGACCCCTGTACACAATGTGTAAGGAAAAGCTGGCAAATTACGGCACTTTCCTCTATGACGAAAGCAATATCGACTGGGCGAAGGTTGGCTGGCTGAAGTAAACATCCAATAGCTCCATTTCATAGAGGGTGTGGTTTCCCATTTGTTGGGAATGCCACACCCTCTTGTGGTGTCTTGAACGTGTACTTTCTGCAGAAGATCGTGTGAGGAGGAAACAGTCCTTCGGCTGCTCGGAGGGTAGAAAAGCCAAAATATGCATACAATGAATATTGTAAATGAAGGAATATTGCGTATAAATATTCATATATACTGTTAAATATCCCACAAAATCTGCTTTTTCTGCCACAACCATAAAATGCGGGTGTAAGGTACTGAGATATGACCTGAACTTATAGCTTAACTTTGGATAAGTCCAAACCCGTAAAGCATATAAGCCGGGTGATGCACCGGAGCACTTGGTGCAGCAAATGAACTTGTAGACGTGAGGCAATAGCTATGCAGAAACAGTACATCTTCAACCGCCGCACCTTGCTGGGCGCTGCAGCCGCAACGACTACCGTGGGCCTGTTAGCTGCCTGTGGCGGCTCGAAGAAAGAGGATAAGGTTAAAGCACCCGGTAAAGACGCTAAGTCTGAGGAACTGTACAATATCAATTCGCATCCGGTGTCTGATTTGAAGCAGGGCGGTGAGGTGCGTATCCCCCTGGGATCCCTCGGGCCGGACTTCAACACCTATTCGACAAGCGGAGAATCCTACGAAACGCAGATTGCGATGAGCTCAATCCGTGCAGCGGGACTGTGGAATATTACGCACCTAGGAAAATACGAGCTAAATAAGGATTTTGCCCTCTCCTTCAAACCTGTAGAAGAGGGTGGTAAAGACATCGTTTACATTGAGCTGAATCCCAAGGCAAAGTTCAACGATGGCACTCCTATCGATTACAAGGCGTTGCAGTCCACCTGGAAGATACGCAAGAGCTCCGACGGTGACTACAATATCATCAGCTCAGGTATCTATGAGTATATTGAGAGCGTCGAAAACAACGGGGACAACTTTAAGGTAAAGGTCACTATGGCCAAACCATACTACCCGTTAAACGAGATGTTCGATGCGATTTTCCACCCCGGCATGGAAGACCCGAAAGTTTTCAATGACGGGTTTGTGAATAACCCGCACCCTGAGTTTGGGTGCGGCCCGTTTAAGCTGGCTGATAAAGGCTGGAACTCTACCGAAAACACCTTCACTATGGTGCCGAATGAGAAATGGTGGGGCGAGAAGCCCGTGCTTGACCGGGTGATTTTCCGGGGCTTGGAGGAAAGCGCGAAGGTTGCTGCCTTTAAGAACGGAGAGGTAGATGCAGTTGAGTCGCGCACCTCCACATCATATGCCGAACTGAAAAATACTGCGAACGCTGAGCTGCGCAAAGGTCAGCTGCTGTATGCGGGTGGTCTGAACTTGAATCCCAAACGGATTGAAGATGCAAAAGTGCGGAAAGCAATTTTCCTGGGTCTTGATCGGAAGGCTCTTAGTAATATTGCCTTTCAGAATTTGCCGTACGAGGAAGACCCATCCGGCTCAATGCTGCACCTACCGTTCGAGGAGTATTACGAGGATAATTTCCCGAAGGCAGATGGGGATGCAAAATCTGCTGCCCAAAAGCTCTTAGAAGAAGCCGGATACACGAAGGACGGCGAGTACTACGCTAAGGGTGGTAAGCAGCTGCGGTATAAAATCACCGTGTTTGGCGATGATCCCAGTAAGAGCAGCATGGCGCGTAGTTTCGCTCAGACGATGAAGGAGATTGGCATTAACTTTGAGGTCGAAACTCGCGGTTCTGCGGAGTTTTCGAAAGTTACCGGCTCTAAAGAGTACGACATTATAGTATCGGGCTTTAGCCTCAGCGGTGCGGATGGCACTGCTGCCACCAAGCAGTTCTACTACTCTAAAGAGAACGACGGTGTGGGCAATGCCGAGATCGACGCAATGATCGAAAAGATGGCGGTCATTAAAGATGACGCGGAGCGGAACAAGATGTGCAACCAGATTGAGAAGAAGCACATGGCTGAGGTCTCGACTCTCGTCACGGTATTTAACGGCCCCGACCTGATGATGTGTAAGAAAGAACTGGCGAACTACGGACCGACTCTTTTCAAGCCCATTGAATGGGAAAAAGTGGGTTGGCTTAAATAAATAAGTCGCGTATTGCGACCCTTGTAGGGGCGGGCTCTTCATCCATAGAAGCAGCCCACCCCTATAAGTTTGACCCTAGCAGCCACTGAGACATGGTCCGTCGGCTGGGAGATGGTTTTATACCAAAATCATTGGTGTGCGTCGCTCTTGTCGGTCTCCGGTAGGGAAGGGATCTCACAATGCTGTGTGAACAAGCGGTGTGCAAGCCGCAAAGTATATTGATATGCCCTTTACTTTAAACTTAAAGTGAACATCAAGAATAAAGTTCTTTAAATGAATCAAAACATAGTAAAGCGCATTTTATGCCCTTAAAATATGCATGGTTGTGTGAATAAATCGGCAGCCTGAGTGCGCCACAGGTCACTTTACGGCTAAAATTGCCGCTATAATTAACTCCAAGAACTCTACTTCTATGGGGCACCCCGCCCCACATCAGGCTATCTGTGTCCTCAATGATGACAGGCTGAATGTAGCTAGCAGATGCCTTACCCTACTTCGAACGCTAGGAGATTCGATGACGAACATGTCACTCAATCGGCGCACCCTGCTCACCGGCGCGGTTGCACTGGGAACCGTCGGTTTGCTTGCCGCATGCGGTGGTAACAAAAAGAACGAGACTAACTCTGCGCTTGGTGCTGGGGACGATATCTCAAAGGCCGTATCGTTTAACCCCAAAGACCGTTCGGAACTCAAAGAAGGTGGCGAGCTGCGTCTTGCTTTCAACGGAATTCCTGAAAACTTTAACCCCTTCAACACCAACGGCTATACTTCAGGCTCCATCGCTATCCAAGCCGCTATGAACTCAGCATACGCTGGCGGGTACAAGTATGACTATACGGGTAAGCCCAGCTTAAACACTGATTACATTACAGAGTATAAAGCTGAAACTAAGAACGGCGTTCAGACTGTTACCTTCAAGATCAACCCCAAAGCAAAGTTCAACGATGGCACGCCCATTGACATTGAATCGGTACGTGCAGCCCACAAGATCTTTACAGCCCCTGCTGGCGAATACCAAATAACCGACGCTCCCATGTGGAAGCAGGTAAAGAGCGTTGAAGAGGACGGTGACAAGTTCTCGGTTAAGGTTACTATGGAAAAACCCTACTATCCTATTGACGGGGGATTCATTATTGCCACCTTTATTCACCCTGCGCTGGTGGATAAGAAGCTCTTTAATGACGGGTTTATTAACAAGCCTCTCGATAAGTACTGGGCAGGGCCTTTTAAGGTTGAAAACTGGGACACTTCTCAGAAGTCTTTGATCCTGACCCGGAACGATAAGTGGTGGGGGCAGAAGCCTCTGCTGGAGAAAATCTCTATTCGTTCTCTGGGTGAGGCAGCCTCTTTGGCAGCATTCAAGAACAGCGAAATTGACGTAATTTCCGCCAGCTCGCAAAATGTTTACGCCGATGTATCAAAGATGTCAAATATTGATATCCGTAAGGGTACTGCGCTGGGTGTTTCAGACTATGAACTTAACCCGGATAAGATTCCGCTGCCCGTCCGCAAAGCAATTGTGGCGGGTATCAACCGTGAGCAGCTTCTGAAGATCCGATTCGAAAAGATCGGGTGGAGTGAGAAAGCCCCCGGGTCTATGTGTTTCCTGCCCCTGCAGGAAGGCTACAAGGACAGCTACCCCACGGAGATCGGTGAGGACGTGGCAAAGAAAATCCTGGAGGACGCTGGCTATAAGAAGGACGGCGATTTCTACGCTAAGGATGGCAAGAAAGCCTCGTATGAGCTAGCTACCTTTGGAGATGGCCAGGACACTAAGACGACCTCACAGTTCTTCTCGGATCAGATGAAGAAGATCGGTATTGAGATAAAGATCGTGACCTACACCGGTGAAAATGACTTGGTGAAGGTCTCAGAAGAAAGGTCTTACGGTATTAAGTCTGCCGGGTACGGCATCACCACCAACCCGGTGGATTCCGCGTACTATTTCTACCGGTCCGAGATTAATAATGGGCACGGTAAAGAGCTTGATTCCCTCGCCGATAAGATGATGGCTACGGAAGATTATAAGAAACAGCTTGAGATAGCAACCGAGCTGGAGAAGCGTCACCTCGCTGAGGTCGCTATCTACATCCCTGTCTCTAACGGCCCCAACTACCAGGCGTGCAAGAAGGGGTTGGCAAACTACGGGCCTCGCCTGTTTGCTACTTCTGCATATGACCCGGATGTATGGATTAACGCTGGTTGGGAGAAGTAGCCTTTAGGCTAAGCACCTAAAACCGGCCAAGCGGGGTTTCACCATGTGTACATGGTGGGACCCCGCTTTATAGTGGGCCATTATATTCTAAGGAGGGCACTAGCGACCTTCTGGGATTTCTTGAACGATCTCCACCCACGAATAACACCTTGTAAACCAACCCCGTGCGGCACAAGCACTTCCGTATCCTGCGTTGTGTGAGGTGGGAACCTCGGCTGCGATATGATAAGGATTTACTGCACATTCGGTTATCGATTCTCTGGGTGCTTCACAAGGCCTAGTAAAAACAGAAAAAGCCCCCGGCCCTCCCCAACGGTAGGGGAAGGCGGGGGCTTTTATCGGGTCCGTAGGGCTACTTTGTAGTCACCCGAATAACTGTAGACTCAGGCGTTGCTGCGCCAGGCAAGCCCTCAACATCGGCGAACTTATTCGTATTCGTGATCAGTACCGGGGTGATGAGCGGATAGCCCGCCTCTTTAATGACGGCCGGGTCAAAGGTCAGCAGCTCTTGGCCAGCCTTCACGGAATCGCCCTTAGCAACTTTCACCTCAAAGCCTTTACCGTCAAGCTGAACGGTATCCAGGCCCACATGAACGAGCATCTCAACACCGTTCTCGAACTTCAGGCCCACGGCGTGGCCCGACGGCAGAGTGGCGCTCACCTTTGCATCAGCCGGAGCCACCACGGCGGTACCGGTCGGCTCAATGGCCACACCCTTACCCAGCTTACCTGAGGCAAATACCGGGTCAGGCACCTCTTCCAGCGCCACAGCCTTACCCTCCAAGGGGGCAGTCAGCTCATACACAGTGCCGGACTCAACCGCAGGCTTTGCCGGGGCTGCCTTTGCGGCAGCTGTTGCGGTGTCAGTCTTTTTCGCGGTGTCTGACTCATCGGCGCCAGCGGCCTTAGGTTCACCCTCAGACCCGGTCTCGGCAGCGGCCTGCCCGTCTTTCTTTGAGCGTGACTCGTACCCAAACAGCAGCACGCCGGTCATTGCACCGAAGAAAGCAATTGCCAAGCCCAGAGCATACAGGGCGGAAGGCTGCATCGCGGGGATCGACAGGAGTGAGGTGAAGGCGAAAGCGTGCGACTTGACTCCCAGCAGTGAGATGGTGGCACCACCGGCCACAGCTGGTACAAGGATGAGGGGAATAACTCGCTTGTAGCGCAGAACCACACCGTAGAGGGAGGGCTCGGAAATACCGCCGAGCAGGCCGGACATAGAAGCACCTACCGCAGTCTGGCGAAGCTCCTTATTCCGTGAAGCCCTAATAGCAACACCGGTGACCGCGCCGAAGACGGCGAAGTTGTAAGCACCCATGGGGGACTGGATGAAGTCAGTACCCAAGGTCTGTAGGTTGTTAATCATCACGGCGTTCAGCGGCCAGTGCAGGCCCAACGGAACCATGAACAGGTACAGACCTGCGATTAGCGCACCCACAGCTCCCGGAGCTACATCGTTAACATTCTTCAGGAAGTCGGAGATACCCATAGCCACGCCAATACCGATGGGGCCCACCACGAAAGCGGTTACGGGCACCAGAATAATAACGGACAGCATGGGGACGAAGACCATCTGCAGCATATTCGGAATGATCTTCTTCAGCAGACGCTCCAGAGGCGCCAAAAGGGCAACCGCCAGCAGGGGCGGGAACACCTGACCGGTGTAATCGTAGGCGTACAGTGGCAGGTGCAGACCCATAATGGGCACATCAAGCATCTTAGTATGCTCGTCAGCAAGTTTGGTGAGGTTCTGGAAAGTACTGGTCATCAGCGCCGCCGGAATAGCCGCACCAACCCACATATTCGCGCCCAAACGCTTTGCGGCGGTTGCGCCAAGCATAATAGGCATGAAGTTCAGCACCGACAGCGCGGCCGCCTTGATGATATACCAGAAAGCGAACTGCTTCATCCATTCGGCTTCGAGCGCCTTAATGGCGTCTTTATCAGAAAGGCGCGGCCCGTTCACAATATCGATGTTCACACTCTGACCGGTCAGGTCAGTGTACTGACCGAAGAAGCCGAACTGCTGCAGGAACACGATCAAGGTCAGAATCATGGAGGTGCCCAACAGCGCCCACAGCAGGGGACGGAAGGAATCGGAGAGCACATCGAAAACATTCGTCAGCCAGCCAGCCTTTTTACCGCCGGATGATTTAGCCTTGGAGTCATCATCCTCACCTAAGTTCTTCATACCCGGTAAGGTCAGCATCTCGTTATAGACCGCCTCAACGCGGTCACCAAGTACCACCTGAGTCTGACCAGACTGCTCAATAATCGACAGCACCCCGGGCAGGTTCTCAATCTTGGTGCGGTCCACCTTCTCATTCGAAGATGGGGTAACACGCAAACGTGTTGCGCAGTGCGTAAAATGGGCGATATTCTCGGGGCCGCCTAGGCCCTGAAGAATCTTCTCGCCAAGCTCGTGGTTCTTCACGGTTCATCCCTTGGATAATTAGCGATATTGTCTGTGCGGGCTGTTGTCAAAAGATGCAACCTGGAAAACAAAAAAGACCCGAGTCAGCTCCTTCACCGTGCGCAACACCCGTATAAGGGTGCCCGAATACACGGGTGCCACCAACGTAAAATACGCCCAGCAGCGGAGTAACTCAGGTCTTGCCTGCCAAACCAGTAACAACCCTGTGCTAAAGGCTGTTCAAAACAACCTTAAGTTTTATTCAGTACTGTAATCGGTTTTGCCTCAGAAAGCAAGAAGAACCAAAAACTACACACAGACCCACAGGTGCGGCAAAATCCAGACACGCCGTGCATCCGTGCACCCGCTAAGATGCACAAACACACGGCGTGCTCACCAAAGCCCCAGTTGCTACTTCTGCGGGAAGAACCGCAGAGGCGCCACCTCAAGGTCTGGGTAATGACGCTTCTGCCAGCGGCGCGAGCGGTGCGCATTCACCTCAATCAGAACCGCCCCTAAAACACCAGCACCCACCGACAGCCACAACAATAGCGCCGACGGAGCTTCGAACTGGTGGTACCGCACCAAAACCGGAACCAATAACGCTGCAAAGAATACGGCAAGCAGCGCCCCAAACAGCAGGATACGTGCCTTGTTAAACGGCCTAGCCACTGCCGCAAGGTTCCACAATCCCATAATCACCAGGGTAATAAAAGAAGCAGTCTGCACCTGCCGCATATCGGTTCCCGGGAACACCAGAAGCGCCGCCAAATTCACGGTCAGAAGCATCGCCACCACAATAATGGAGTTCGGAACCGTATAGTTCAGCACACGGTGCAAAAACCCCGGAACATAGCGGCGTGAATTCGGCAGCAGTGCCAGCGCGAAAGAGGACGCCCCAACAATCAGGAAATCCGCGGTCGAGTATTGGCGGGGTAAGAACGGGAAGATCAGCCCCATCAGACCAAAGGTCACACCCAGCAGGATCGCAAAGCCGGTCTTGGTCAGGAACAGGTTCGCCACCATCTCAATATTCGCAATCACCTGGCGGCCCTGCTCCAAGGCGGCGGGAAGCGAAGAGAACTTGCCGTCCAGAAGCACCAGACGCGAGACAGCCTTCGTTGCGGGTGCCGCGTTACCCATCGCAATACCAAGGTTGGCGTGTTTGAGGGCGAGCGCATCGTTAATGCCATCACCGGTCATCGCCACCACATGCCCCTTCTCCTTGAGGGAGATCACCATGTTCTTCTTCTGCTCAGGCGAAACACGGCCAAAGATATTGTATTTCTCCGCCGCCTCAGCAAGCTCCGGGCCGTCCTCGGGCAGTGTCGAGGCGTCAATAGCGCCAGCGGCCACATCCATACCGGCGGTCTTAGCTGCAGCGCGCACAGTGAACGGGTTGTCACCGGAGAACACCTTCAGCGTCACACCCTGGCGCCCAAAATACTCCACAATCTCGGGGGCATCAGCGCGCACATTCTCACGGAAAATCACGAACAGCACAGGCGTATGATCGGTCGGTATGCGCTGCACCGGGTTGCCGTCATCGTTACGCACCACTGCGGAGGCATGCGCCAAAACCATAGTGCGCAGCCCCAAAGACGCCAGCTCAGCGGCGCGCTCACGCTCAATAGTGCCCTGATCCAAAAGCGCCTCGGGGGCGCCCAACAGCCACGCCCCTGATGAGGTGAACTCAACCGCGCTAAAACGCAGCGCCGAAGAAAACGGAACCACTCCGCTGGTCTTCTCAGCAGGTGCATCCGCAAAACCGCCGGTGAGCGCTTTTGCTGTAGGGTTCGCGTTCTCGTCGGCACCGAACCATGCCAGCGCCTCATCCCAGCCCTTTGGCAAGGACTCGCGCCACTGGTCACCCTCCGGCGCCTCAGTCTGGGCCGGGGTGCTCAACGGGCGCACCGAATCGAAAATCACGCCGCCCTCAGTCAGGGTCCCAGTCTTGTCGAAGCACACCGTATCCACGCGGGCGAGCACCTCAACAGCAGGCTGCTCCTGCACCAAAATATTGTGTTTACGTCCCAGCGCCACCGCCGCCGCCGCGAATGCCAGGGTGGTCATGAGCGCCAACCCCTGCGGAATCATTGACGCCACTGACGAAACTACCGCAATGGCGACGTTCTCCCAGAGCCCATCACGGTTCACAACTTCAAGGCCACCTGCGGCACGCACCTGACCCCACAGCACGATCGGGATAATGACGGCAAGGCCGAAAGTAATCCACCGCACCACGCGGTCGAGCGCATCACGCAGCTCAGACTGGATGCGGGAAAACTGGCGCGCCTCATCAGAGATTTTGCTCGCCCGCGACTGAGCCCCCACAGCCTGCAGCAGCACGCGACCGGTACCGGCCAACACACTGGATGCCGAGAGCACCATATCGCCAGGACGTTTAGCAATCGGGTCATTCTCACCAGTGAGCAGAGACTCATCCAGCTCCATCGAATCAGAGGTCAGCACCACCGCATCTGCAGGCACCTGGTCTCCACGTTTGAGCACCACCACGTCACCCTCAACCAAGGTCTCCATAGGGACCTCGGACAGCTTGCCGTCACGCACCACAGACACCGGGGCGCGATCCAGCAGAGAAATCCGGTCAAGCTCAAGTTTTGCCTTGTACTCCTGCACAAAGCCAATAATGACGTTCGCTACCACCGCGAATAAGAACAGCAAATCTGCCCAACGCTGGTACAGAATCACGACCAGCCCGCACAGCCCCAGCACCAGGTTAAACACCGTAAACAGGTGCGCCCGCATAATACTCCACAGGGTGCGGGAAGACTTATTGTTCTGTGTGTTTACCTTCCCTGCTGCGACGGCACGTTCAACCTCGGCCGTGCTCAGCCCACAGGATGCAAGCTCCGCAGAGCCGTTATGGGCATCCGCCGAGTACTCGGGAACAAAACCTGCGGTCGCAGAATCCGCTGTTGATGTACTCTGCGGCTTGGAACTCATGAACCAGTACTCTCCTTCAAAGGCCAGCGGGCCTCTACCGACCCGCTCTCAGGCGGCAAAGCTTATTTTTCAGTCTATCGGTTCAATGGGCATAAAAGGTAATCCCGCTCCCTGTGTGTTTCCTGAAAACACGCGGGAAGTGGGGTATATTCCTTATGCAGAATAGATAATGTGGGGGTGGGCTCCTGCTACCTAAGCGGCAGAATCAACAAACGCCCCGTCACAGGATGCTTCAAAACCTCAATCGGATATCCATAAACCTCACTCAACCGCTGCGCCGTACACACCTGCTCAGGGGAACCAACACACACCACCCGGCCTTGCTGCAAAAGCACAATACGGTCAGAATATGCAGCGGCAACATCCAAATCATGCAGCACCGTCAACACCCCGGCCCCTTCCGACGCCAGGTCACGAGCACTTTTGAGAGTCTGCTCCTGATGCCTAATATCCAGTGCCGCCGTCGGCTCATCCAAAAGCAGCAGGGGAGTCTGCTGCGTAAACACGCGCGCCAGATGCGCCCGCCCGCTCTCACCGCCAGAAAGAGTCGTAATATCCCGCTCAGCGAACTGGGCCACCTCTGTGCGGATCATCATCCGCTCAATAACAGCTTCGTCCTCATCAATGCGGATAGTGCCGCGCCACGGAGTGCGGCCCATCGCCACCACCTCACGCACCGTATACGAAAACGCCACCTGAGTCTTCTGCAGCAGCACAGCTCGGCGACGCGCCAGATCCCGCGGAGAATACGAACTCGTCAAGGCGCCATCAAGCTGCACCACTCCAGAATCCTGTTTCACATCCCCAGCAATTACCGACAACAAGGTAGACTTACCCGCACCGTTCGGGCCAATTAGTGAGACCACCTCGTTCGCGTGCACCTCAAATGAAATATCCTCAAGGATGCGCCGAGACCCCACCGAGTACGAAATGTTTTCGACCCGCAGCATCACACACCGCCCTTACGCATCGACCGGCGGAGCAAGAAAAAGAACGTAGGCCCACCCACCAGTGCCGTGAAAATACCGATCGGCATATCGGAGAACGGGATAAGCGTGCGCGCCACCAAATCAGAGAGAGACACCAGCAGCGCCCCGCCCAGTGCAGAAGCCGGCAGCAGCACCCTATTCGACGGCCCCAACAGCAGCCGCAGCAGGTGCGGAATAATCAGGCCCACAAACGCAATAATGCCCGAATGCGCCACCGCCGCACCCGTCAAAAGAGCTGTTGCCGCGATAGCCAGCATTCTCAGACGCTCAACATTCACCCCCGAATGCTGTGCTGCGCGCTCGCCCAGCGCCAAAAGGTCAAGTTTCCCGGAGATCATGAAACAGGCCAGTAGCGCCGCAACCACAACAAACCACATATTCGATAATGATGTCCAGCTGGCCCGGTTCAGCGACCCCATCTGCCAGAATACGATCTCGTCACGGCTGGTGCTGTCAGCAACATAAACACAGAATGCGATAGCCGCATTCGCAACCGCTGTTACCGCAATACCGGTTAGGATCATTGACACCACCTGCGAGCGTCCACCCGAGCGGGAGAGAGCATACACCAATACTGTGGCGGTTAGCGCCCCTACGAAGGCGAAGGTCGGTACTGCAAACGTGTCCCTCAACTGGGGTCCCAGCACAATAGCCAGGCAGGCACCTACAGCTGCACCTGAAGAAATACCAACCACTCCCGGCTCAGCCAGCGGGTTGCCAAACACCGCCTGCATAACAGCCCCTGAGCAGCCTAATGCAGCGCCTACGAACAGGGCTAAAAGCACGCGCGGGAAACGCACATTCCACAGGGTGCTGTCAGCGATTGCCCACTCCTGCTGTGGCGGGATGAAACCCCATTTGCGGGCGAACGAGGCAAGCACCTGGTCGGTGGGAATATTATATTGGCCCAGCCCGGCTGACACTATGGTGACAGCCACGAGGGTCACAACCAGTACCGAAAGCGTCACAACCGCGCGGGTACGTCGGGGGTTTGTGTATTTTGGGGCCCCAGCACCCACGGGTTTCTGCACCTTGGTGAGGTCCACTTCGTCGGCTGGCTGATGCCGGGCTGTTTCTGAGGTAACCGCTAAGTCCTCTGCTACGTGTTCCACTACTGTCCTTCTGGGGCGTAGATGGCTTTCGCCAGCGATAGCAGGACTGCTGGGGTGTTCGGGCCAAACGAGAGGATCTGACCGTCATCCATATCTACAATGCGCCGGTTCTTACCTGCGGTGGTCTGCTCCACTCCCGGGCGGGACACCAGCCCGTCCACGCCGCCCGTGGATTTAAGGCCGCGGCTCATGACCAGGATAAGGTCTGGGTTCAGTTTTACCAGTGCCTCGGCGTTGGCCATTGTCATCTCTTTAATCCCGTTCTCGGCGGCGACGCCTCGACCGCCTACGGCAGTGATCAGCTCATCTGCGCCGTAGCCGTCTCCAAGCACGAAGAACACTCCCGAGTTACCGCGCACATACAGAAAAGCCATCGACAGGCGCTGATCTCCCTGCGGCGCGACTTCCTTCAAGGTGGTGGTTGCGTAGTCAAGGTCTTTTTGGATGCGTTCAGCCACCGTATTCCCCGCCTCTTGCACGCCGAGGGCCTGCGCCACCAGCTTGAGCTGGGGAATAATGAGGTTCATTTTACGGTTCGTGTCGGTCAGTACCACCGTAATACCGGAGCTTTCCAGTTTCTGCGCCGCATCACGTGAAGAAGCTGACGAGTCGAGGAACACCACGTCTGGTTTGGCGGAGAGAATAGCCTCAACGTTGAGATCGTGCCCGTTCTGAGTCATCACCGGAAGCTTCGAGAGCGACTGCTCCGTGTTAGAGACTGTACGCCCCACCAGTCGTCCGCCCAAGCCGAGAGCTATCACATCCTGTGCCAGAGTCCCGTACGTATCGAGGGCCAGGATGCGTTCCGCTGACTTAACAGTCACCTCTTTACCGGTGTAGTCCTTAAAAGTTACCGGCAGCTGCGGGGTGGGGGTGTCCACCATTGCCTGCACCTCGGGGGTGTTCTTTGCGCTTGAGGGGCCGGTCACTTCTTTCGGGTGAGCGGCCTTGCCGTCTTTAAGTTGTTGGGCTAGTTCAGCGAGGACAGCGCTGCTTTGTTCCTCACTAACTATCGTCTGTGATGAGGCGGCATTATTCGGGTTCTGGGTGCCGATGCCGCACGCGGATAGGGTGAAAAGCAGCGCCGCCATCATGAGGGCAGCAATTTTCTTTGAGAAACAGCTGGGGGCTTTGATACCGCTCACTAGTGAATGGATAAACATACGAGTTCACTCTCAAAAATATTGCGAATAGTGTGAATAATGATGCGAAATAAGTTGAGGGGTGCGGCGGGCTTCTTCACCTTCACCGCACCCCAAGCAGTGCACGCTACGCCCTAGTTATCGGATGTCTGAGCACGTGAACGACGCACATAGAACAGCGCACCCACCCCGGTGAGCAACGCTGAGACGCCACCGGCAACACTGCTCTGCACGCCGCTAGCACCCGTATGAGCCAGAGGCTTCTTATCGCACCCTTCACCCTCATACACGGTTTCGGTGATGGTCTTCTCGGTCGGCTGTGCTGCAGCGGGTGTGCTCGACTCGCCGCTCTTTGAGAGCGAAGCGTTGAAGCTCAGCGGGGACATGTCCTGTCCAGCGGAGTAGAAACCGGCGAATGATTTAGCCCCCGCCTCCGTCAGTTTGGTTGATGCACCCTTGACGGAGACCGACCCGTTAGAGGTCTGCAAACCGCTCAGGTCAACATCCAGTAAGGCAACTTCCCCGTAGCTGTTGGATTTGCCTTCCATATTGTTGCTGGTCAGGGTCGCGTACAGGACGCCCTTAGAGCCGTTAATGTCAAGGCGCGGGTTGGCAATTGTGCTGTCGAGTATGCCATGGTGGCCGGTGAAATGGATCGAACCAGTAAACGATACTGAGCCCTTACCGTCTTTCACCGTTCCGGAGCCGCTTGACCAGTTGAACGTATTATGAGCAAAAGTGGTTCCGCTCAAATCCCAGTTACCGTTGGCGATACCGCCGCGTACATAGGAACGGAAAGAATCTTTCACACCCCAGCCCAGTTCAGCCGTGACGACCTTACCGTCTGAGGCGGACGCCACGTCTTTTGCTGCGGTCGTTGGGGCGACCGCAACCTTACGGGTTCGGGTGACGGGCACGCATACCGGCTGGGCCGGGTTGGTGGAGACGGTTGTGCCCGAGCCTGAGCCGCCGCTGCTTAGGGTACTACTGGAAGAAGCGTCGCCACTACTTGAGGAGTCGGAAGAAGATACCCCCGAACCGCCACTGGCTGTGCTGTCGCTATTATCACCAGCACCGGGTAGCTGCGGGGTATTGCCGCCGCCCTGATTAGCTTTGGCGATGTCAGGCTGACTTACGTTAAGATCCGTTAGCTGCTCCCCAAGCTTCACCGACAGGTTCAACGGTGCCATGGCGCGCTTATCAGCGTCGCTGTACTGGCCCGCAAAGAGAGCATTCGAACCGGCAACAGTCACGGTTACAGCCGCGTTCGAGAGCTTAAAAACGTTGTTCTCGTAGGAGGCGCCGCTCAGATCCACCTCGGCCATTATGAGGTCTTTGAACGTATTGTGTTCGCCCTTAAGGTTTAGTGCCTCGGCATCCACCACCAAATAGCCCTTGCCGTTGACAGCGACAAGACGGGTGTTACTGAATGTGCTGTCGAGCTGCCCGTGGTGCCCGGTGATATGCACCTCGCCAGCGAACGAGATCTGGCCGGTTTGGGTGGCCGGGTCGAAGGCCCCGGATGCCTTGGTCCAGTTCAGCCCGCCAGCATTGGTTTTCTCCATACCGCTGACCTGGATGCTGCCGCGTGCGAGAGTTGACAGGTAACGCAGGAAGGAATCACGGATACCCCACTGCATGGAGCCGGACTCAACCACATGCCCTTTGGCGGTGTTCGTGCTGTTATTGGGCAGGGCCGGGGCTGCGGGTGCTGTGGGCGTTGGGGCTGCGGGTTTCTCTTCGGCCTTGGGGGCATCGGCAGCCGGTTGCTGGTCGGTTTTTGGTGCTTCCGGCTGAACGGTGTTCGTCTTAGGGGCCTCGGGGACCGGTGCCGGTGTGGTGGGCTTCTCGCTGGGTGATGGCTGGGCGGGAGTCTCTGCGGACCCCCGAGCGATACGCCCACTGAACGAGATAGCGTCTAGTTTCTGCCCTGCATCATAGAAGCCAGCAAAAACAGGGGTAGCCTCTTCGGCGAGGATTACTTTGGTTTTGTCGCTGGCGGCAAGAGAAATGTTATTGCCGTCGTGTTTGAGGTCTGAAGCGTCGAAAGTGCCCAGTTTAATATTCTGGTATGACTTCAGCGGCTGCGGTGTTGTGCCTTCGTAGGGGCGGGACTGAACATTGGCGCGCACCTCACCCTTGCCGTCTTTGCTGATAATGATGCTGAAGTCGGTGATGATGGTTTCCAGCACGCCGTGGTGCCCGGTGTAGTGGATTTTGCTTCCGGTGTAGACGATCTCATAGCCGTCGTCGGTGACTCTGCTCTTGGAGGCGTCAAACTCGCCGAAAGTGTATTCACCCTTGGGGTTAGTGCCGACTCTGGCTAGCTTTTGGGTGCCTTGGGCGACTCCTCTCAGCAAGTAGTCGCGGAAGGAATCTCTGAGCCCCCATGTTGTTTCTGCTTGAGTGAAAGAATCTGCGGTGTTGTGCACCTGCGTTTGAGAGGCTACGGATGTGGTTGTGGTATCTGCGAATGCGACGGGTGTGGAGACGATACTGCCAAGGCCGACGGCGGCACTGGCTAAGAACGCCCAGGAGCGCTTGGCGCTGAGTGAGACAGACATGTGACTACTCTCTTTTCGAAAGGGTGATGTGATGTTCGCTTCCAGTCTAGACCTATTAGAGAAGATTTGTGTAACGTAATAGGTGTCTAAGGCGGCATGCGAGCTCTCTAAGGGTTACCTTAGCAGAAATTTTGGTAGGGGTATTGCCAAAACCAAGTTTTAGTGACAATATGTCATTAGCGAAACTTGATGACACGGTGTCAGTAAAAAATTTGGCGCCGCAAACCCTCAAACTCAACTAAGGAACCCGCTATGACTACTACCTGCGCACCTGAAACAACTAACGAACGTTTCTCTGCCCGCCTCAAAGCGGGCACCAAAAATGTGCACGACAATGCCGAGCACTCCACCTTCATGGAAGACCTCATGGGAGGTAAACTCGATACCGCCGCCTACCTGCGCCTGATCAACCAGTACACCTACATTTACGAGGCTCTGGAAGCGATCTCCGCAAACCTGCGTGAGGCAGGCAACCCCATCACCGACCCCTTCACCATTGAAGGGCTCGACCGCGCCGCGAGCATCCGCAACGACATCCGTGCACTAGGGCAGCAGGATATTGACGCGCCGCTGCCGGCAACTATCGAATATGTGGAACGAATTAACGCCACCGCCAACGTTCCTGAACGCTTCCTAGCGCACCACTACCTGCGCTACTTGGGGGACCTGTCGGGTGGTCAGGCAATCGCTGCACTGGTGGCGCGTCACTACGGCATTCCCGCCGAGGCGCTGAGCATGTACCGGTTCACTGAACTGCCTAAGCCCAAAGTTTTCAAAGATGGCTACCGGGAACTGCTCGATAACGCGCCCCTGACCGAAGAGCAGCGGCAGGCCCTCATTGACGAAACCGTCGAAGGCTTCCGCATTAATGCATCACTCTTTGCGCAGCTGGACCGCCTGTCCTAGCGGCAGCTAATAAAACAGCCTCCGCTGAGCCCATAAAATACCCGCCCTTCACGGGGCAGTTCGGGCTCGTGCGGCACCGCCGGTAGTGCGCTAGTTCGCGGGCGCACCACCGGCGTATTTCATACCTGCAGTGCTCCATCTTCTGCTCCACACCATTGCCTAGCCCACCGGCGGATAGGTTATTAAAAACACGTCAGAATTACGGTTCCCCGCCGAAATATGACATAAAGACATGCTGCACATTGAAGGCTTGAGAACCGTCCCAAAGATAGGGTGTCGTGGTGTATAAAGTCAGCGCGGCTATAGCAGGGACCTGCGCCGGTTCTTCAAAACTTTGAGAAGCTCCTTCATGCGGTGTGAATCGAATGGCAACTCTTCACGTGCTTGTTCGGCTAGGTGTTCGGTGCCTGTAAGAACTTCTTCAAGCACATGCTCGGCAACCCTGGATGACACACCTATGTTATGTGCAAATGTCAGAAACCTACGCCGCGATAAACCATCTTTTTTCCCGCTTAGAAGAAGCGCCATGCTTTTGTCCCCGTACGGGGCGGTTGAAGGGATATCGTAGATGGGGGATAGCTCATACTGCCCTTTACGATTTTCCACAATTGACAGGTTTTTGGCATGCAGATCGCCGTTTCCGGTAAGCCACGCATAGACAAACTGGCGGAAAACCTCGGGAGCTGCAATGCGGGGTGAAAACACCTGGGCCAGTAGGGCTTCAGAACATTGTTCTGCGGTTAAAAGGTATTTGTCGGAGGGGTAACGATTACTGAGTTGACATGCGTCTTCGGCTGCAAGACGATGCGCTATACCATGCTCATCAATATAACGGTCAAAACGGCGTATTAGAATTCCTGAGCGGCCCGTTGCATCATGTACAAGACGGTGAGAGACGACTTGAGGAAAAGCGTGAATGCGGCTCGCTGCTTTTAGAAAGAAAGACTCATTTTCAACTACTTGAGGGTATTCTGGAGGAGAAATTTTAAGAAGGTAGAAATCCTCACTGCTACGTAGTGGAAGAGTAAGCATCTTTCCAGAGACCTTGTCTTGAACTCCCGGTATGGCCGCAGGGTCAATAATACTATGCCGGTTTATTAGCTCTGAAAATGTTATTGTCTGAAAGTCCTCACTTTGAATGAGTTCGCCTGCATCAGGAATGACTAGCTGAGCAGGCTGGGTGTTGGGAGAAACTATCTGTACATCTCCCACGGTGTCCTCCCCGACAGCAATGAGCATCCCAAGCTCATCATCTGCTGAAGTTTTGAGGTGTTTCCGAAGGCCTGTTAGACGACGTCCTTCGGGTAAAAGCCCGGTAAAAAATGGTGGTAGCGCCCCACCTTCCCTGCGGTACGGGTCTGTGGAGAGCGGCAGGGTGGGGGATAGGGGCTTGCTGCTAGTTTCCAGGTACGTACTCGCATAGGTGTAAGCTGTGGCTCCATCGTCGGTTCGAGAAAAGTGCCCGGCGAGAATCCCTTTCTTGTAAACATCTGCGAGGATTTCAGGCATTAGCGCTCCTTCAAGATGAGATCGATACCGAGGGTATCAAGTACGGTGATTACTTTACTGAAGGCAACGGATTCACGACCCTTTTCGAGGTCTCGGATAGTACGCTCTGAGACTCCCGCAAGAAGTGCCAAATACTCTTGAGTAAGTTTGAGCTCACGCCGGTGCGCCCTCACCACTTGGGCAAGTGTTCCAGTGAGTTCTCGTGCCACTACCTCTCCTTATCTAACCCCGGTCAAACAAACCGGTGAAATACTGCCGATTTATTAGTATAGCGAATGAAAAGCTGGATTTTTTGAGTAAATCGGTCAAATATTGCCGGTTTCAAGGTATGGAGTGACTGGCAGGGAGGCTAAAGCAGGTTTTCGGCAATATTCTGCCGTTTTTGCAGGGGCGTTGGGGAAAGTCTTTCTCCGGCACAGACTAAAGAAGCCCCTTGAGGCTCAATGCAACGGTGCAGCCCGCCGCTTTGAGCCCCAAGGGGCATGTTGCAGATGCTCTAGCCCTGCGCCACCTCACCAAAGTGAGCTGCCATGGTGCCTTCGTGAGCGGCACGCAGCTCATCAAGGTTGATGGAAACCTCGTTTTGGAAGTCCAGCGCGTTCGAGAGCGCATCCACTACGCCGATGCGCGCGAACGGGAACTGCCGGGCGGTGCACATATCTTTGAAACGCACCTCCTCAGAGCGCGGGACGGAAACCACCACGCGGCCTAAGGACTCCGAGAACAGCAGGGTGAACAAATCGAGCCCGTCGCGTTCGGCAACTTCGCCCAGCCCAATGCGCGCCCCGGTGTTGAAACGCAGGCAGGCTTCCGCGAGTGCTGCGGCAAGGCCACCGGCGGCAACGTCGTGTGCCGCATCGATCATGCCGTCACGCGACATGTTCACGAGCATATCGCCAAGCTGACGTTCAACCGCCAGATCAACCTTCGGGGGCAGACCACCCAGGTGGCCCTTGAAACGTGCCCATTCTGAGCCGTCCAGCTCGTCACGAGTGGTACCCAGCAGGTAGATGGCCTGACCGTCGTGTTCCGGTGCCCAACCCGAGGGGGTGCGCCGGGTAACGTCGTCCATGACGCCCATCATCGCGACCACGGGGGTCGGGTTAATGGCCTTACCGCCGGTCTGGTTGTACAGCGAAACATTGCCGCCGGTGACCGGAACACCCAGCTCCATGCAGCCGTCGGCAAGACCGCGCACGGCTTCGGCAAACTGCCACATGACGTCTGGATCTTCGGGGGAGCCGAAGTTCAAGCAGTCCGAAACCGCAACCGGGCGGGCGCCCACGGTTGCCACATTACGGTAGGCCTCCGCCAAGGATGCGCGCGCGCCCTCATACGGGTCAAGGTAGGTAAAACGTGGTGATGCGTCAGTCGCCAGCGCGACCCCCAGGTTGGTGTTCTCATCCACACGCACCACGCCCGAATCGTCCGGCATAGAGAGGGCTGTGTTGCCCTGCACGTAGCGGTCGTACTGGTTGGTAATCCAGGACTTGGAGCACATATTCGGGGATGCCATGAACGCCTTGATAGCCTCGCCCAGCTGTTCGCCGCGCGGGCGTGCATCGTCGGCAGCGGAGCCTGTGAAATGGTCTGCCTGGAGTGCATCCTGACCAGCCGGGCGCGCATAGGGGCGCTCATAGGTGGGGCCGTCGTGCGCCACGGTACGCGGGTCTACATCGACGATTACCTGACCGTCCCATTCAATGATCAGACGACCGGTATCGGTCACCTCGCCCAAGAAGGAGTACTCCACGCCCCACTTCTCCATAATCGCCTCAAAACGCTCGACGTTCTCGGGCGAAACGACCGCCATCATGCGTTCCTGCGATTCCGACATCAGAATTTCGCCGGGGGTTAAGGTGGGGTCGCGCAAGAGTACTTTGGTGAGATCCACGTGCATGCCGCCCTCGCCGTTGGAGGCGAGCTCACTGGTTGCACAGGAAATACCGGCAGCACCGAGATCCTGAATACCCTCGACCACGGAACCCTTGAAGAGTTCCAAGCAGCATTCGATCAGAACCTTCTCGGCAAAGGGATCACCTACCTGCACGGCGGGTCGCTTGGAGGGCTTGGTATCGTCAAAGGATTCTGAAGCCAGCACGGATGCGCCGCCAATACCGTCGCCGCCGGTGCGTGCCCCGAAGAGCACTACCTGATTGCCCACGCCGGATGCGTTTGCCAGGCGAATATCTTCGTGGCGCATAATACCGACCGCCAGGGCATTGACGAGGGGGTTTGCCTGGTAGCAGGCGTCAAATTCGGTTTCGCCGCCAATATTGGGCAGACCCAGAGAGTTGCCGTAGCCGCCGATACCCGCGACCACACCGCCGACCACGCGGGCGGTATCCGGGTGGTCGATAGCGCCAAAGCGCAGCGGATCCATAACCGCGATCGGGCGTGCACCCATCGAAATAATGTCACGCACAATACCGCCCACGCCGGTTGCCGCACCTTGATAAGGCTCAACATAGGAGGGGTGGTTATGTGACTCGATCTTGAAGGTTACCGCCCACCCGTCGCCGATATCGGTTACGCCCGCGTTCTCGCCGATGCCGACCATCAGGTCTTTTTTCATCTCATCGGTAACCTTGGCGCCGAATTGCTTCAGGTGCACTTTCGAGGATTTGTAGGAGCAATGCTCGGACCACATGACCGAGTACATGGCCAGCTCAGCCGCGGTCGGACGGCGGCCCAGAATCTTCTTGATGTCTTCGAACTCGTTTTCCTTTAACCCCAGCTCTGCCCAGGGGAGTTCAGTATCGGGGGTTTCCGCCGCGTGCTCGACGGTATCGAGGTTAAACTGCTTCTCGCTCATCGCTTGTGTCTATCCTTGTCGTCGTGCCTCTAACGGGCGTTAATCAGGTTGGAAAGAACGGAGGTGAAGACGCCCAAGCCGTCGGCACCGCCTCGTAGTGAAACATCACCGAATCCGGAGGATGAGGGACCAAAACCGGGCTCAACCGCGTGTTCTGGGTGGGGCATCAGGCCGACGACGTTTCCGCGTTCGTTGCTGATACCGGCAATATCATGGCGTGAACCGTTCGGGTTGAAACCCACGTATCGGAACACCACGCGATTCTCGGCTTCGAGCGCCTCTAGGGTTTTGGCGTCCGCCACGTATTGACCGTCCTGGTTCTTGAGCGGAACAACAATCTCTTGCCCAGGTTCGTAAGATCCGGTCCATGAGGTGGCGTTATTTTCGATGCGCAGGGTTTGGTCACGGCAAATGAACTTGCGGTGATCGTTCTTAATCATGGAACCGGGGAGCAGATGCGACTCGGTAAGAATCTGAAAACCATTGCAGATACCCAGCACCGGCAGGGGAGCAGAGCCCGATGTTCCCGCCGCGTTTGCTGCTGCGATGACCGAATGCATGACGGGTGCTTTCGCGGCGATAGCGCCCGCACGCAGATAGTCGCCATAGGAGAAACCGCCGGGAATGATGACGGCATCAACGTTTTTAAGGTCTTCATCGTCATGCCAAAGTTCGACGACGGTTCCGCCCGCTAACCGTACGGCACGCGCCGCATCACGGTCATCAAGGGTGCCGGGGAAAGTAATAACGCCGATGCGCGCATCAGCAAAGTCGGGGTTGGGTGCCGAGACGCTGAAGTCACCAACAAGGGGAACTTCGTGTGCTGCGAGTGATTCTGCCATGCTCTTAGTCCTCCAGAACCGAGACGTTCACAACGTCTTCGATGACGGGATTTGAGAGCAGCTCTTCTGCCGCTTGGCGTGCCTGTGCAAGATGCTCTTCGGTAGCTTCGCCTTCGACGGTCAGCTCAAAACGCTTGCCTTGGCGAACGTCAGTGAAGGAATTTAGACCGATACGGGGCAGCTCGTGAGCGATAGCTTTACCCTGCGGGTCAAGAATTTCGGGCTTGAGCATAACATCAACAACAATACGGGCCATGTGTGGGCACTCCTTGGGTGCGTGAGTTTTGGTTGAGCCGTCTTTAATGGTACCGCAAGCCTTGAAGTGCCGCCGTGAAAAAGCGCGCAGACATACTCTATTTCACGGGCTGGTACGGCACGAGAACACCGGCAAAACTGCTTTCACAACAATGCCTGGCAGGCACCACCAACACACGGGGCCGGGATGCAGCTAGATGTAAACGTGTAATTACAAGATTGTGTTTATGGTGGTCAGCAGACGTCGCCGCAGCACCACCGAACGCTCCGACAGCTCGCGTTGATACTGCACATACTCGGTTTTACCCTCGGGGGTCTCTACCTTAATAGGCTCATAGCCCCAATCGAGAAGGTCGTACGGTGCGGCGCGCATATCGAGTTCGCGCGCATCCCAGGCAAGCTCAAAGCAGTCCATCACGAGTGCTGAATCGATGAGCGGGATCAGCTTGTATGCCCACTTATAAATATCCATGTTGGCGTGCAGGCAGGCGGGCTGCTCCATGAACCGCTGTGTTTCACGGGTGGGCTGCAGCTCGTTCATGGGTGCCGCCTGAGGCATGAAAAACCGGAACGCATCGAAATGCGAGCAGCGGATGCGGTGCGACTCAACCACCCGGTCGGTGCCTTCAGCACCCAAACGCAAATCCAGGTAGTCGTGACGAATATAGTTCTGAACCGATTTATACGCCATCGCCCACTCGTGCATACCAAAGCACCCGAAGAACGCCTTCTTATCGGCTGTGTTACTCAAGATTTCGCGGGTGAACGTGAGGGCGGTACCGCGTTTGTCCACGAATCGAGGTATGTCCACGAGAATCGCGTCGCCGCGTTCGGCATGGGTGTGTGCATCGTCGGGGGAGAGTCCGGCTAAGACGAGCTCGTCTTCGGTTGCCGCACGGTAGAATTTCCAGCTGACACGTTCGGCGGCATCCAGCAGAATGACACCAGCCCCAGGGTGCCAGCGTTTGAACTGACCGGGCTTGAGCGTGTAGTACGTAAACAGAAAATCCTCAACCGGATGCGCCTGCCCCTGCTCGCGCCGCCGCACAAACGGGTCAGCAAAACGACCCGCCCGGCGCTCATGCTCCTTCGCATAAGTACGCCACTGCGGGCCATTAAGAACCTTCAATACCTCAGCCATCCTTCTAGATTAAACTATCGGCTAAATACGCTACAGACAATACAAAATTACTGGTTATAAAAGGCAACGCTCACCAAGTTTTGTGTATGGGGGTGTACTGCATCCAGAGGAATTTCGAATGAGAGTCTTCAGATGCCTGAGAGAACCTCGGAACAGGATAAAAATAGAGATGCTAAGAAAACCTTCAAGTTTTTCTTAGCATCTCTATAGATCGGTAGAACCCAGGTTAGCGCCCGGTCCCGCCGTAGACGGTGGCTTCTCCTTCGGTGTCTAACGCGAAGGCGGTGTGCACGGCACGCACCGCATCATCAAGCTTCGACAGCTCAGTAATCACTGAAATACGGATCTCGGAGGTGGAGATCATCTCGACGTTCACACCCGCGTTGCTGAGCGCCTCAAAGAACGTGAACGAAACACCCGGGTTGGTTTTCATGCCCGCACCCACGAGTGAAAGCTTGCCAACAGCCTCGTTATAGATGACCTCTTCAAAACCGATCTCTGCCTGCGCCTTCTCAAGCGCCTGCAGGGCCAGCGGCCCGTGCGCCTGGTCCAAGGTGAACGAAATATCGGTCACGTTCGGGCGGTCCGTGGAAACGTTCTGCACAATCATGTCGATATTGATCTTCGCCTCGTTAATCAGGCCAAACACGCGCGCCGCCGAACCGGGCACATCCGGTACGCCAACAACGGTAATCTTGGCCTGCCCGCGGTCGTGGGCGACACCAGAAATCAAGGGCTGTTCCAAGGGGATCTCCTTCAGGTGGGTGGGGGTGAGCTCCGCCGAGTTCTCCGGGATAACAATAGTTCCTTCAAGTTCAGAGAACGACGAACGTACATGCAGTTTCAGGTTAAACCGTCGCGCATACTCCACACTGCGCAGGTGCAGAATCTTCGCCCCGTTAGCAGCCATCTCCAGCATTTCTTCGCTAGTGACGGTGTTTAGTTTATGCGCTGTAGGGACAATACGCGGGTCGGCAGTGAACACGCCGTCCACATCCGAGTAAATTTCGCACACATCGGCGTTTAGTGCGGCCGCCAAGGCGACAGCGGTCGTATCCGAACCGCCGCGGCCTAAAGTGGTAATATCCCTGCTTTGACGGTTCATGCCCTGGAACCCTGCGACAATCGCAATGTTCCCGGCCTCAAGCGACTCGCGGATGCGGTCCGGCTTCACCTCAACCAGCCGCGCCGCACCGTGCACGCCGTCGGTGATCATGCCAGCCTGTGAGCCTGTGAACGATTTCGCCTGAACACCAATATCGTTGATTGCCATCGCCAGCGCCGCCATTGAGATGCGTTCCCCGGCGGTCAGGAGCATATCAAGCTCGCGTGAGGGGGTGACCGCGCTGGTTACTTCTGCGGCGAGGTCAAGCAGCTCATCGGTGGTGTCGCCCATTGCGGATACGACCACAACCACATCGTGCCCTGCCTTGCGGGTGTTCGCCACGCGGCGCGCCACACGCTTAATGCTTTCGGCGTCAGCAACGGAGGAACCGCCAAACTTCTGGACGATCAGGCTCATTAAAACTCCCCGGGTGAGGTATGCAGTGTAAACGCCGGGGTGGTCCCGGCTCCTAATCCATACTAGACGTGTGCGGGACGCCGTGTGAATTATGTGGGTATGTGTATTAGAACATGAAATATGACGCAGTGTTACAGGCTGGGGTCCATAAACACTCCTGTGCCTGCCGTCACCTTTAAGAAAGTTTAAAGTATAAATAATGGAGGGCTCACACAGGGAGATGAAATAGCAAGGAGAGTACGCAACCAAGAAGGACTCATGGAACGAACACGAGACCTCACCAGTGTGCCGGGGAAAATCACGGGAGCGGTCTGCCTGCTGATCGGTGTGCTTTTCGTGGTCTTACCCACCGTCACCGACAGCCTGCACCACACCAATATTGAGGCTGGTATCGGCCCCATCGTGGAGGTCGCCAGCGTCTCTGCTCGAGGGGCAGTCCTACTTATCGGCGCCCTCATTTTCTTCCAGCTTCCCGCCACGAGTATTGGTGCGGACACGCCCACTAGCGGGTGGGGCATCATCAAAACTTTTCTCGCCTGTGTGCTCTTCACCGGCGCCAGCTGGTTTCTGCTGTGTGCCATCCTTTATATGCCCTCATGGGCGGGCGGCACCAGCGACGGCAACGGAACTATTGGGTTTAGCAGCTACAAAAACGGCGGTATCGCCCCCTATGCTGTCTTTGAAGCCGCTAACGAGTTGGGCTACTATTTGGTGCTCCCCGTACTGTTCACCGTAATTTTGGGCGGGATGGGCATGAAAAAACTCTCGGTGGCAGCGATAATTGCAGCCGTTACCGCAGCAGTGAACGCACCGTACGCCCCACCACTGGTGGTGGTTGTGTATGTGGTGGCTGCGCTCGCCATGTTCTGCGCGTGGGTAGTAATGCCCAATATTTGGGGTCTGCTGGTGGGGCAGGCGGTGCACGGGGTGATGTACGCGCACATGATGGTTGCCATTGTCACAGCTGAGGGTGCTAAGAATAAGTCTGCTGAGCTGAGCAGCCACCTGGGGGCCGGGCAGCTTCTCGTGGTGGCGATGTTCCTGATCTGTGCTGTGGCCGGGGTCCGGCGGATCCGCGCGGTTACGGGGGAGAAAGCCTCGGCATAAACACCTGCGTGCGCTGCTCATTCATAGAGACTCTTACTTTCACGGGGTGTCTTCACTGCAGCTTATGGGGCTGAGAGCAGGCTACTCCCACGGGTTAACATATTTAGTGCCCGGCAGAGGCGGCACCTGAGGGGTGGGGGTGCGCAGTGGCTCCTCCTGGATTTTGCGGATACGCTCCTCATAGTCCGCTGAGCGGTATGCGTCGGCACGTGTTGTTTCGACAGGAATTTCGGAGGTGCCACCCTCTGGTTTGGGGGCATGATTCTCGGCGGAGTCTTGCAGCACCTGCTCTATGAGAGCCTCATTAACGGTGGCCTGCTCGCCGTGCGATGGAGGGGCAGCCGACAGAGAATTATTGTTTTCTCCCTGCTGTTCATCAGTATCTTCAGGGTTTGAGGGGCCCGCCCCGTCCTGAGTATCGTCAAGGTCATCGAACATGCTCCCGCTCCAGCGTTTACGCGGCGCCTTCGGCTCAGCAGCCGCACGTTCACGCTCCGCCTGCTCTTCTTCAACCACCTGCTCAAAATCTTCAGCAGCATTCGCCTGAGCGATACCCGCGCCCTCACTGATTACGCGGCGCCCCTCAAGCGCGCGCCCGAGCGTAATCTCATCCGCATATTCCAGGTCGCCGCCAACGGGCAGACCGGAAGCCAGCCGTGAGAGGCGAATACCCAGCGGAACCAGCATCCGTGAAAGGTAGGTTGCGGTCGCTTCACCCTCAAGGTTGGGGTCCATCGCCAGAATAATTTCTTGAACACGCTCATCCGCTAGGCGCGAGACCAGCTCGCGAATACGCAGCTGCTCGGGGCCAAGCCCCGCCAGCGGGTTAATAGCCCCGCCCAGCACATGGTAGCGCCCGGTGAAGGAACGGGTGCGCTCAATCGCCACCACATCCTTGGACTCCTCAACCACGCAAATCACGGCCGGGTCACGCCGATCATCGCGACAGATAACACACTGTTTCGTCTCCGAAACGTTGCCGCATGTTTCGCAAAAGCTCACACTCGATTTGACTGTTGAAATCGCCGTGGTCAGGCGCGCCATGTCTGAGGCGTCAGAGTTGAGAATATAGAAGGCGATGCGCTGCGCCGACTTGGGGCCCACCCCCGGTAGGCGACCCAGTTCATCGATGAGGTTTTGGACTGCGCCCTCGTACATGCTTCTCCTCTTATGACGCGCGTAGCAGGGGCAAAAACGCGCCCCGTAAACCCGTACTCGTACAGCATAGGGGATATGCTGCTGCTGGTGCCCGCTTAACCGTCATTCTTCGCCGCAAGCTTTCCGCAACGTGCGGGAGCGGCCACCGCTTTCATCTGGTCAGTTTGCGGGCTTTTTCAAGCTGGGTGCATCTATAGCGGCGTTTCGTCGATTAGCTTACCGCCCAAGATTTTTTCAACCGCCTTGAGGCCCACATGCACACTGGACTCTACCTGCTCATCATCCGCTGAGGTTTCAAAGTTTTCTTCCTCCTCAAAGGCGGCCGCAAATACGCTTTTAGATGCCGGGGCCGTCGAATGCTCAGGCTCGCTGGGCTGCCCGCTGGTGGTTTCATCCTCTGAAGGCTCGGAGGCCGCCCCGCCGGGGAGGGTCTCGGCACCTACAGGGGCCCAATCCTGCCCGGGCTCGGGGGCGGAAACAGAACCAAATGCTTCTTCTTTTTCTTCCTCTTCTGCAGTGCTGGTCTGCGATTCACCGGCTTTCTCGGTGTGCACACCAGCAGGGGTGGAGGAGGCGAAAGAATCACGCTCCCCGAACGGCTGCTGCGGCTCTTGCTCGGTATCCTCGGATGAGGTTTCAGCCGATTCCTGCGGCCCCTGTTCTTCAGAGGGGTCTGAGAGCGGGGGTACTGCGGCATCGCCTGCGCTGTGAGCGCCTGCACCATGCACGTCAGGGTCGGGGGCTGACGGAAAGTAAGGGTCTTCGGGGGGAACATCGTGATCGTTGGGTGCGGGGTATTCCGCTGGGGAATCAGCGTAAGCTGACTCGGCGAAACTCTGAGAAGCCCCTTGTGCAGCCTGCTGAGGAGTAGTTCCCTTAGCGGGGGTTTGAGTCTCTTCGCCCCGCGTACTCGTGGAGGCTGCGGTGGTAGGAGCCTGCGTATGTGCTGCCCGGTTTGGCGCGGTATTGCCCGTATTCTTGGGGTGTCCCTCTGCCGCACCGGGCTCTTTAGGGTTCTCAGGCTCGGGGGTGGGGCTCGCCGGATCCTCCTGCGGGATGGGCGCCACCTGCCATGCCGATAGAGGGTCGTCTACGCTGGTTGCCGCCGGTTGGTCTTGTCCGCTGCCCTGCGGCTGCACGGGCTGGCCGTGGCGGCGCCAGGCATCTTCACCCCCGCGCGGGCCGTCAGCAATCGCAGAGGTATCAGTACTTGTGGGCGTCTCAGACGGCACAGCGCCTTGGCTGCTGGGCGCAGCAGGACTGTTCCCCGTTTGGTTGCCAGTCGGTTTCACGTCGTCACGCGGCGTTTTCTTGGCGACCTCAGCCCGCACCCGTACTTTCACGCGAAGGAATTCACTCACGCGCTCACTGAGCTCAGTGACCGAAGCTTTGACGGCACGCAGAGTGGGCATATCGGCGCGCACATACAGCTCCCCATTGGTGTAGCGCACCGGTTCGAGGCGCAGCAGCTGTTCGGTTACGGAGCGGTCACTCACACGCCCCACGATCACACGCCAGTTGCCGCGGACCGATAGTAACGGGTCAGATGCACCCTCACCGTTGCGGGCGGTCTGACGCTGTTGGGAGGCACCCGCGGTACGGTGGGCGGTTCCTTGATCACCCTGCGCCTGCATAGGACGTGGGGGTTGTGGGGTATGCGTAGTCTGTTGCTGATGCTGCCCGCGGGATGGGGCGCTACCCGCCGTGCCTGCACCATCATGTGATGTGCTGGGCTGGGGCTGTTCATCGCCCGGAGTGGGGCTGCTAAAGACCGGGCCGGTGTGAACCGGTGCCTGCGAAGTGGCGGGCTGAGGGTTCGTGCCAGATGGGCTGTTTGCTTGCTGTTCGGTGGAACCTGCGGCGCGTCCTGTGCTGTTCTGCCCGGGGGCCATAGCCCGGTTGGGTGAGGGAGCGGCGCCCCGCGGCGCGGCGGGGGAGCTGCCGGTACCGCCTGCTGCTATGCGCTGTTCCAGGGATTCAAGACGTGCTATGAGCCCGGTGGTATCTTCTGCAGGAACCAGCAGCCGCGCGCATAGCAGTTCAAGCTGCAGTTGCGGGTTGGTGGTGCCGGTCATAGAATTAAGCACCTCGTTAACGGTGCTCGCTGCGCCGGTCAGCTGAGCCGTGGCGAAGGCTTGCGCCTGCATTTTGAGGCGTTCTATCTGGTCGGCGGGAACGCCCTGCAGAATCTGCGCGGCATTCTGCGGTACCGCCTGCACCACAATCAAATCACGCAGGCGTTCGAGCAGGTCTTCGACGAAACGGCGGGGGTCTTGCCCGGTCGCCACCACCCGCGAGACCGCCTCGAAGAGGGAGGGCGCATCCTGGGTTGAAAACGCATCAATCACGTTGTCGAGAAGCTGGGCGTGCGTGTACCCGAGCAGGGCGACAGCGCGGTCGTAGCTAATGCCGGATTCGGTGTTGGCACCGGCGATAAGCTGGTCAAGAATGGAGAGCGAGTCGCGCACGGAGCCGCCGCCAGCACGGATGACGAGTTGAAGCACCCCGGATTCGACGGGTACGTTCTCTTCGCCGCAGAGCTTTTCGAGATAAGGCAGAAGAACTTCGGGCGGTACCAGCCGGAACGGGTAGTGGTGGGTACGCGAGCGGATGGTTCCGAGAACCTTATTTGGCTCTGTGGTGGCGAAGATGAATTTGATGTGCTCGGGCGGTTCTTCCACGATTTTGAGTAGGGCGTTGAACCCTTCGCGGGTGACCATATGCGCTTCGTCAATGATGAAGATTTTGTAGCGGTCGCGCACGGGTGCCAGGGTTGCACGTTCACGCAGGTCGCGGGCGTGGTCTACGCCGCCGTGGGATGCCGCATCCATTTCGATGACGTCGAGGGAGCCGCCGCCGTCGCGGGAGAGTTCGCGGCAGGAGTCGCATACGCCGCAGGGGGTGGGGGTTGGTCCTTGGGCACAGTTGAGGCAGCGTGCCAGGATGCGTGCGGAGGTGGTTTTGCCGCATCCGCGCGGGCCTGAGAAGAGGTAGGCGTGATTGACGCGGTTGTTGGTGAGTGCGGTAATGAGCGGTTCGGTGACGTGTTCTTGCCCGATGACTTCGGCGAAGGTCTCGGGGCGGTAACGGCGGTAGAGTGCTGTGCTCACGGGTGACCTTCTGGTTGACGACGCGGGGTTCTACACTATTTTAGTTCACGGATGCACGCATGGGGCCTGGTTTCGTTACCGGCGTGGGACTGAAGCCGCGAAGCGTGGGCACGCTATGACGGTGTGTTTCTGCTGCGAATGTTTTTGGGCATAAAAAACCTCTTACGCACCCGTCATAGCTCGAATACCCTTGCTACCTTCCAGTCCTGGGGGAGTTTTCCAAGATAACGCCACGTAAGAGGCACGTACCAGTCTACCTGATTTTGCGGTGCTTGTGAATTTGGGTGTGTGGGGTGAGGCTGGTGTGGAGGAGTTGAGGTTTTCGTTGTGGGTAGTGTATTCTATTATCCGTTCGCCTTTTTGTAAGGTGTTCAGCTGGAGGATTCGCCTAGCGGCCTATGGCGCACGCCTGGAACGCGTGTTGGGTTCACGCCCTCGGGGGTTCAAATCCCCCATCCTCCGCTCTTCCCCCGGTCTCGGTTTTCTCGAGGCCGGGGATTTTTCTTTCTGGTGCTTGGGCGCGGCAGCTGCAGGAACCGCAGCTTTTCCTTGTGAGTCTTTGTTGCGGGCCGGCGCGGGCTGCCATGCTTGTTGCGGGGCAGTTAGGGGGAGAATGAAAACGGACTGCTGTTCCGTGCCATTGGCGTAACGCACAGCGAACACACAGTATTTCCCCGTAAAATAGTGGGTATGATTTTCAAGAAAGTGGGTGCCCACCGGCCTTACCCCCAGCACGGTATGTCGAATGCCGACTGGGGGAGTATTCCGCCGCAGCAGGTGAGATTGGATTGGCTGACCACTACTCAGAAAACACTTGATCTTGAGACTCTGCTGGCGGAGGATTCCACCTATTTCGGTGACTTGTTCCCGCACGTGGTTAAATGGCAGCAGGAGCTCTACTTGGAGGATGGCCTGCATCGTGCTTTGCGCACCGCGTTGCACAGCCGGTCTGTTATGTACGCGCGTATCCTTGACTTGGATACGCTTGACCCCAGGCTGTTGCCGCAGGGCGCTAATGCGCAGAACGGCTAGGCGACTAGCTTCCCTATAGACTCAAAGAACCCCCGAGACCTTGCGGCGGGGGTTCTTTGCTATCTGCTGTCAGTAGGCCGGAAAACCTGCGAGGGGTTTACAGCTCACGGTTCGGCTAGGCTAGGCAATACTGAGGTGCATCGACTCGCTGTTTGACTCGTCGTTAGAGTGAGCGTTGGCGGGTGCCTGGGGTGCACTGTCTAGCTTGATGGGCTGGCCGTCTGTGTCGAATCGTGCACCCAAGCCCATCTGGATGAAGCGGATGGTGCTTTGGATCTGCCGTTCACGGGTGTCTTCGTCGGGGGCGTCTTCGGTGCGCCCTGCACTGGAGGAGAGCGAACCGTGTACGAGCATCGCTAGTTCCCTGATGTCGTTTTCGGGGATGTAGTGTTCGGCGATGGCCGCTGAGAGGATATTTGCCAGTACCATCTGCAGCTCCCGCACGTGCTTGCCGAGTTTCGCGTAGGATTCGGGGGAAAGCATGGAACGCATGGCCGGCCCGGGGGGTAGGTGGCGGCGTGCGAGGTCTTCAATCTGCAGCCGAATATAGACAGCAAGCTGGTCGATGGGGTTGTCAACGCCTTCGAGCCCTTCATCAAGTTCTTTAATGAACCTTTCGGTCTCGTCTAGGGCGTAGGCTACAAGCAGTTCACCCATGTCGGCGAAATAGTTATAGACTGCGGTGCGGCCAATGCCAGCATTTTTGGCGACATCGGTCATGGTGAGGCCCGGCAGGCCGCGCGAGTACAGGAGCTTGCCAAAAGATTCGAGGATGGCACGTTTGGTGTTCTCACGCTGGGCGGCGTTAGTGGCTGCAGAAATACGAGGCATAGTGACACTTTACCGCAATGCGTCAGTAAATAGCGAATGGGTGAAGGTTTTTAACCTAAAAAGTTTAAAAAACCAGCAACTTTAGGGTAAGTAACGGGAGTATTACGTTCATCATCTGTGTCCTGTAAAGCTCGCGGCACACCATGCGGGTGAGTCGCACAATGAAATCAGCAGCGGGTTTGCGGACAAACTATGAGGGGCTACAGGTACCCCAGGCGGGTGGCCATCGCCAGGTCATTGCGCACCAACTGGGTGATGGGGTAGTTCCGGTGCCCTTGCCCCGGCATAACGTGCAGGGCCGTGCGCGCACCAAGCCTCGCATAGAACTGGCCGCCTTCTTGCGCTGCAACCTGTGCCGACCACATCCCACCGGATCGCGTGTCGTTCAGAAGCCTGGGGGAGCGGCCATCCTTATCGCCCACATGCCAGCTCAATAATAGGTGGCTGAGGGATATATTGGGGGCGCGGTGCTGGGTTGGGATGCCGTCCGCACCGCCGCCACCAATGAGGGTGGCGCCTCCTCCTACCATTGCGTCGGCAGCGTGTAACAGCAGCTCGTAGGCAATGAACTCTGCGCCACCGGAGTAGCCAGCAAGCCACACGCGGGAGCGGTCGTACCCGTATCTCTCATGCAGATCTGCAGCGAGGGCGCGGAATACCCGGCCGTTTGCGCGGGCACGCACCCACCAGTTCGTGGTTGCCTCACGCAGCACACCCTCATTAACGGTTCCTGGTGCCAGCACAGGCACCAGAAGCATGCGGTGCTGATACGCGATATCCGATAGTTCTTCTCGCAGGGTGGAGGTGCGCCGCAGCAGGCGGCTGCCGGAGCGCAGCAGATAGTCGCCATCAAAGAAGAAAAGCACACCGGGAGAGGAACCTGCGCCTTCCAGACGGTGCGCATTCCCCACCCGGTAGTGCAGGGTACGCCCGTGCGCGGTAAACGGCAGATACCCCACCAGTTCGGAGGAAGAAAGCAGAGCTGGCTCAAGCATACGGCCCGCACGGCGTGCAGCGCGCATAGCGGCACTTAGAGGGGATGGCAGACGGGGGATATGCGCGGTATTTGTGTGTTTGCGCGGTTCCCTCTTGCTCATACCCCTATTTTACCGGGTGAATTGGAAGCATCGGCCTGAGCGCACTCCACGTTCGTGCCCTGCGTTAGAGGCCGTATCAAACAGCTGAACTTCCGCGCGGATTCTGAGGTTTACCCCCTAAGATCGGTGTGCAACACCTGCGATGCCGGGTGAGAACCCGTCCACTCTTGCTGCTCGCGGGCCCTGTCGGAGAGCGAATAGAACCATTTAATGTGCTCACATACGCGCTCATAGGCGGCCTCTTCATCACGAGTGGAAATCGCCTCATAGATTCCCCGGTGCTGATCTTGCAGAGTCTGCTTAACCGCAGCCCAGTCACGCAGCAGCGGAACCGCCTCCTGCACGTAACTGATAGTGGCCATATGCAAAGAATCAATGACCGTATCGAGCACAATATTGCCGCTCAAGCGGGATAGTTCGTAGTGAAAACGTGTGTCGCAGAAATGGAACCGCTCATTGGAAATATCTGGCGAATCCATCTCCGCCAGGTGCTCGCGGGCGTTCTCTAAGGCGAGGTCACGCTCAGCAGAATCCGGAGCGTTCGCGGCGGCACGTGCAGCAGGCCCCTCCAGCAGTAAACGCGTGGAAACCACGTCTTTAACGGGCAGGTTGCGGGTGGCAATGTGCATGCGAAGCGCCCAACTGAGCGCATCTGAAGGCTCAGAAATAACGATAGCGCCGGATTTTGGGCCCGAACCGGTGCTGGAACGAATCAGCCCCAAAGCCCCCAAAATACGCAGGGCCTCACGCACTGATGGGCGTGAAATACCGTACTGTTCGGCTAGGGTGCGTTCGGATGGTAACCTATCGCCCACACGCAGCTCCCCCAGACGCAGCCTGCGTTCAAAGTTTTCGAGCAGGATGCTGTAACTACGCTCTTGCATGATCGTCCCTGAGCCTGTTGTGCGCGTCATGAGTATGTCCCATTTCGTGTGAAATCTGAAAGTGACTTTTAGCTTGTGCAACTCTCCAGGGTGCAAAACCCTGTGGGTGGGTGTCTGAGGTCGTGTACGCCGCCTGGGTGGGTTCGTCACAGAACCACGCCCAATGTTGTGCTCTGCAAGCCTACAGTATTTTTATGATGCCCGCACTGCCTTCCGGTAGTGCAGCGGCGGGGCGGTGCACCCTGTGGTGCCCCGCCCCGCCAGCTCTCGCTCGTTACGGAACCCTAAGGGCTAGGGAACGAGGAACGAGAGGATATTGGTCTGCAGGAAGACCAGCAGGCAGACGACCACGAGCATCGCAAACGACCAGGGAACCACGGCCTTGAGGATGTCGGACTCCTTGCCCTCCATATCCACAGAGGTGGCTGCAATAGCCAGTGACTGCGGCGAGATCATCTTGCCGACCACACCACCGGTGGTGTTTGCTGCCAGCATCAGCTCGGGGGTCGCACCGCTCACACCAGCATGCTGCAGGTTCTCGGCAGCGGATACCTGTAGCTTGGAGAAGAGCGCGTTTGCGCTGGTATCCGAGCCGGTCACCGCAGTGCCGATCCAGCCCAGCACCGGTGCCAGTACTGCGTAAATGGTACCCAAGCCCGCCAAGAAAGTACCCATTGCGACGGTCTGACCCGAGAAGTTCATGACGTATGCCAGCGCCAGCACCGAGGCAATGGTCAGAATCGTCCAGCGCATACGGTAGATAACCGAACCGAACTCGGCGAAAACGGCTGGGAACTTGAAACCATACCGCCCCTTCTCGTTGAAGAAGAAGTAAACAACCGCAACGATCAGGCCCGAGATAATCAGCAGAGTACCGGGGTTTGAAAGCCAGGTGAAGGTGTAAGGGGCGTCCTTGACGGGTGTGCCGTCCTTGGTGACCAGACGGGAGCTGAGCGCGGGGATATTAATTTTAATAGCCACGGTCTTCAGCCATGCCTTCAAACCGGCATTGAGGTTCACGAGGCCGAAGATAGCGACCACAATCAGGTAGGGCAGCAGAGCCATCCACACGCGCACTGCGGGCAGCGCTTCTTTCTCTTCGACCTGTGAAGGAAGGCCGTAACGCTCACGCACGCCTTCTACGCCGCGCGGTTTCCAGAAGCGCAGGAAGAGCACTGCGGCACCCATCGAGACGATACATGCCACCACATCGGTGAGGTTGTATGCGGGGGTTGCTGCGGTGATCCACTGTGCAACACCGAAGGAAATACCAATGACGAAGGCAGGGAGCCATGCATCTTTAACACCCTTCATACCGTCGAGGATAAAGAGCAGAATGACGGGCACGAACATTGCCAGGAACGGTGCCTGGTGACCAACGATGGTTGCAATAACGTGCGGGTCTTTGCCGCCAACATCGCCTGCAGTCACAATCGGGACGGCGACGGCGCCGAAGGCCACAGGAGCGGTGTTAGCAAGAAGCACAGTAATAGCTGCTTTGAGCGGTTTCACGCCGAGAGCAAGAATCATGGTTGCGGTAATTGCCACGGGAGCACCGAACCCTGCGAGGGCTTCAAGCAGACCACCGAAGCAGAAGGCAATCAGAATCGCCTGGATACGCAAATCGCCGCCGCCCAGACGGTCGAAGGTGCGGCGTAGGTCTTCAAAGCGTCCGGCAAGCACGGTGACCTGGTAGAACCAGATGGCACCGAGGATCACCCAGCAGATGACCAAACCGTAGATAGCGCCGCGCACCGCGCTGAGTCCTGCTAAGTCGAAGGGCATCGTGAAGCCGAAGGAGGCAACAAGAATGGATGCTGCTAGCGCGACAAGGGCCGACCAATGGGCGCGAGCTTTGACGACCAGAAGCATGATGAAGAACGTAAGCAGCGGTATGGTCGCCACAAGCGCGCTCAGTGCGAGGCTTCCTCCCACGGCATCGGTGACGGCAGTGAACTTATCCACTGGTAACTCCTTTGGTACAGGAATAGATGTGTGGTCAGACCATTACCCGGTAAGGTTACCCGCTGCTGTTCTATAGACCGCAGGGGTATGTGGTCAGACCAATAAAGTGCTAGTTTGAAGAGTACATGATGCTGCTCACGCGGGGCAAATAGGGTAGGGCGGTTGCAGGGTGTAAATGCTGGTAAAACCGCGCTATGAGAAGCATATGGAAAATATTTCACGATTCGGCACTCCGCTTAATGTGATTGCAAGGGGCTGGGGAAATACCCTCGTTAGTCTGGGGAGTGCCTGCTTCAAGACGCTGACAGTCAGGAAGAAACGGTAGGGGTTTAGGCCCCGCTGATGCGTTTGGGGGAGAAAATCTTAAACCCCGCCTTCAGGGGTAGGGTGGGCATGACCTTAAGAAGGGTGTGGCAACCCTAAAAATAAGGTAAACCTTAAAAATAATTTGGTGAAAAAAATGTGCGGTATTTAAATTAAAGAAATGCCCGACCGATAGTGTTAAATGTACTGTAAGAAGAAAAGTTTAACACCTAAATTTTTCCGCCCGCCTGCCTTTGTGACCCGGCATATCAAGGAACGCTAACACCTAGCAGCTATGCTGCCGCGCTGGTGCGAAACCGCCGCTGCAACAGCAGGCGTCTTCCCACTTAAAGAGGCTGCGAGAAAAATTTAATTAACCAGGAAAGGAGCGGACAATAAACATGCGCATCGCACTTTTCTCAACATGCATTGTAGACGGCATGTATCCGCGCGTGGCACGTGCGACCGTCGAAATCCTTGAACGTCTGGGGCACGAGGTTGTATACCCTCCCGGGCAGACCTGCTGCTCCCAGATGCACGTGAACTCCGGCTACTTCGACGACGCCTACCCCATCGTCAAAAACCATGTTGATGCGTTCTCCGCCTGGGACTGGGACGTAGCTGTGGCACCGTCGGGCTCCTGCGTGGCTTCCCTGGGGCACCAGCAGCCCATGATCGCTCGCCGCAAAGGTGATGAGGCGCTTGCTGTCAAAGCTGAGCAGATTGCAGCCCGCACCTTTGAACTGTCCCAGTTGCTGATTGACGTTCTGGGCATTACCAACGCCGCCGAGCAGCTTGGTTCTTACTTCCCCGAGCACGTGACCTACCACAGCTCATGCCACGGCATGCGCCTGCTGCACCTGGGAACCCGTCAGCAGGATCTGGTGCGCACCGTTGAAGGTATTAAGTACACCGAAATTGAGGGCCTCGACCAGTGCTGCGGCTTCGGCGGAACCTTCTCCTTCAAAAACGCAGATGTTTCCGGTGCGATGGTCTCTGATAAAGCGGCCAACGTAGAGAAGACCGGCGCATCCGTATGCACTGGCGGCGACTGCTCCTGCCTGATGAATATTGGCGGTGCTCTCTCCCGCAAAGGCTCACCCGTAAAAACCATTCACTTTGCCGAAATCCTCGCCTCCACCAAGGAGAACCCGCTGAAGATTGACGGCAACGTAGAACTCGCCTTCGCATAGAAAGTAGGTTGATGATGACTTCCACTTCAATCCCCCTGGGTATGCCGAAGGTCGTGCACTACGGCGAAGGCAATATCTTTGAGAACGAACCGTTCCCCGAATACGCCAAACGTGAGCTGAAGAATGACCAGCTGCGCAATAACCTGCGTTTCGTAACCCACGCTATTCGCAATAAGCGTGCCCGCGTCACCAGCGAACTGCCCGACTGGCAGGACCTGCGCACCACCGGCGAAATGGTGAAGAACTATGTGCTGTACAACCTGCCGCAGATGCTGGAGCAGTTCGAACGTAACTTTACCGCGCGCGGCGGGCACGTGCACTGGGCGCGCGATGCACGCGAAGCAAACCAGATCGCTCTCGAGCTGATTCGCGAACAGGGCGTGGACGAAATCATCAAGATCAAGTCCATGGCAACTGCCGAAACCGGTCTGAACGAGTTCTTGGAAGAGAACGGCATTAACGCCATTGAGACCGACCTTGCGGAAGAAATCGTGCAGCTGGGCGAAGACCGCCCCTCGCACATTCTGGTTCCGGCAATTCACCGTAACCGCCGCGAAATCCGCGATATCTTCCTCAAGAAGATTGAAGGCATTAACCCGGATATTACCGATGAACCCGCCGAGCTTGCGGAGGCATCGCGTAACCGTCTGCGCGAGAAGTTCCTCTCGACTAAGGTCGCCGTTTCGGGCGTGAACTTCGGTATCGCTGAGACCGGCACCATGACCATCGTAGAATCCGAAGGCAATGGCCGTATGTGCCTGACCCTACCCGATACCCTCATCTCGTTCATGGGTATTGAGAAGCTGCTGCCCACCTTCCAGGACTACGAGGCATTCCTGCAGCTTCTGCCGCGCTCCTCCACCGGTGAGCGCATGAACCCCTACACCTCCATGTGGACGGGCGTAACCCCCGGTGACGGCCCGCAGAACCTGCACGTAATCCTCATCGATAACGGCCGTACCGCCGTGTTGGCCGATGAACTGGGACGCCAGGCGCTGCGCTGCATCCGCTGCTCCGCCTGCATGAACGTGTGCCCCGTGTACGAGCGCGCCGGTGGTCACGCTTACGGTTCCACCTACCCCGGCCCGATCGGTGCGATTCTTTCGCCCCAGCTTTCCGGTATTGAGGCGGCGCACAATAACTCGCTGCCGTACGCATCTTCGCTGTGCGGTGCCTGCTACGAAGTGTGCCCCGTGAAGATCAACTTCCCCGAGGTGCTGGTGCACCTGCGCGGCAAAGACGTGGACGCCAAGCACGCTGCGGGCGAATTCGCGGGCCGGAAGAAGCACGCACCCACCCAGATGGATGCCATGATGTACGGTGCTAAGAAGCTGTTCTCCTCGGGTAAGATGATGGCAGTCGCCGAGCGCGGTTTGCCCATGTCACGCCTGATTACCGGCAAGAAGCACAAGATCTCTAAACTGCCCGGTATTGTGGGCGGTTGGACTGAATACCGCGACATCCCCGAACCGCCCAAGGAATCGTTCCGCAACTGGTGGCGTAAAGAAAAGTCAGGCGCACCCGCCCGCGACAGCGCCCAGCGCGTGGATATTGCAGCCCTCATTGAAGCGAATAAGGGCAAGGCCGCTGAGGCTGCCGCTAACGCCAAGGCCGCGATGGACGCTCAGGCAGCGCATGACCCCAAGGAGAATGCATAAATGTCATCAGCTAAAGAAGACATCCTCGCCCGCATCCGTACTTCCCTCGCGGATGCGCCCGTGGCGCCGGAACCCCAGCGTAACTACCGCCGGGTGAGCCACCTGAACCAGGAGCAGACCATTGAGATGCTCGTGGACCGCCTCATTGATTACAAGGCGAACGTGTTCGAAGCGACCGAAGCGAATATTGCGGATGTGATCGCTGAGCGGCTGGGGGAGACCTCGCATTATGTGGTTCCCGTGGGCCTGAACCGGCAGTGGCTGCCGGAAGACACCCCCACCCGCACCTGTTTCACCGACTCCGGCAGCACCCTGGAGCCGGGTGCCCTGACGGTGCACCAGCTGGATGCTGTGGATGCGGTGGTCACCTCCTCAACCGTTTCCTGCGCTGAGACCGGAACGATCTTCTTGAACTCCAACCAAGATGAGGGGCGGCGCGCAATCTCGCTGGTACCGGACCACCACATTTGTGTGGTTCCCCGCTCTACCGTGGTTGAACTGGTGCCTGAGGCGATCGATCGCATCACCTATGAGCGCCCGGTGACCATGATTTCCGGCCCTTCGGCAACCAGTGATATTGAGCTGATCCGCGTGGAGGGTGTGCACGGCCCGCGTACCCTGGACGTGATTATTCTCGACCAGTAAACCCACAAGGGACACTCATAAAGTGCTTATCATCCCTCTGCACCGTTCGGGTGCAGGGGGATGACTCGTACACATATTTATACTATGCGAATGGGTATCGGCAGACCGTGTTTGCGTTGTGCAGAGATACTTAAAGTGGGCGGGAGAGACCTCGAAATAACAGTATAAAAATAAGCTGTTATGAGTACTGGTGCGTCTCGAAAACCGCTACATTGACAGAAGAGTACCAACAAGAATATCCTGTTATGTTCCACAAAAACGTGGAACGTGCACCCCCGTACACCCGTAATCCGGTATGGTCGCGGGGGAAGCGCCAGCCACCTCCAGCAAGGACTGGGGTTCAGTAGAAAGACAGCACCAATGGCACAGTTGCAGCAGGTCATCCTCCGCCGTACCGGCATTTACCCTCTTAATAGCGTCCTCGCGTCCGACCCTGTTCCGCAACATGAGCTGCATCAGCGTGTGCGTGTGCTCGCCGAGCTGGGGATGGTCCTCTCCACCGAAAGCCAGAAAACCCTCATGCGCATGAGTGAGCATGAGCTGGCCGATCTTATTGCAGATTGGAAGCACCTGCACGGCGGTGACCGGGGTGGGTGTGCCTTCCGTAAAGACTTCGATATTATCGAGCCCACCCTCACTGATACACAGAGGTACACGGAGCAGATGCTTCACTACGTTACCCGGTTTATGGGCCGCAGAGAAATGGCGAAACACTTGTGCCTGTACACCGTTGCCTGCCCCTGCTGCGACGCGATCTGGTGGTTTGCCAATAACCAACCCTACGGTGATATTCCCGATGCGCAGGTCATTACCGATTTCCGCCCGTATGACTGGCAGCTGGCGTGCGAGCGTGGGGAGCTGTCCAACAGTGAACGGGATCAGCATGAGGTGGTGCTGCTGCGTGGTGAAGGGCGCATCGTGCCGCTAATGTGCTCGCTTTTTACCGAAATTGCAACCCAGAACCAGGTGTACAGCGAATTCGACCGGGCCGATCTGCTTACCCTCGCTACCCACCTGGTGTTTTACGATGCACTGCCCACCCTAGAGGGACCGTTCGCATTCCGTGAGAACCTGGCGTTTTTGGCGGCCGCAATATCCACCGATTACGCCCACCAGGCGCGCACCCTCAATGAGGTGCTGCGCATTGCGGTGGCTCTTAGCAACATTAACCTGCTGGGGACTGAAGGCGATCTGAGCCTGAGCGAACCCAGCCGGTTTAAGCTGCGCCGCCATCAGCGCACATTCATAGCCCGGCTCATTAATACCCTCTGCGAGCGCGACTATGAGGCCGCCTGCTACGACACCGCCACGCACGCGGAGCGTTTTAAACGACTGGCGCGCACTATCCACCCTGGGGAATACCCCTCCCTCGTGTACCTGAATGTGTGGGCTGACGCCCTCTATAACGGTGAAATGCGCAGTTATGAGTCTGAGGTGGATGCCGCCTACCGCAGCTGTGACGTGGATAAGGTAACGCGGGTGCTGTCCCGCCGCCCTGGGGTGTTTGCGCGTCAGCTCAACCGGGCCTTGCGGTACTTCAGCGGCGATCAGCAGCAGGTTGCTGACGCGTTCTGCCAGGTGGCGCCGCGTGTGGCTGCGCCTCTTCTGGTGCAGATGCACAATATGTACACGAATATAGCTGCTGGTTCGGGGCAGCACCGCCTCGTGATTGATAAGGCAGGGGTGGGGTCGGTGGTCCCCGCTGGCTCGTACACCCAAAGGCAGCTTGAGTTGGGCCTGCACGCCGTGAAGAGCGGTTTGTTGGGGCGGCTGAGCGGGGTTCGTGTGCATGTTCCCCACGATGTGGCTTCCTTAGCCATGCCTCTGGGTAACCGTAACGCCAGCGAGTCTCTGCTGGGGCTGAGCCGCTACAACCGTGTGCGGCTTGATCCTCAGGCTATGCAGGCGAAAAGCCCCGCTAAGAACAGTGTGATCCGGTTGTTCACCTACTGGAACTCACCCGCCGATGTTGACCTTTCGGTGCTGCTGTACGACGCGAAAGGTGCTCTGCTAGACCGCGTGTGGTACGGCAGTCAGCGGGCTAAAAAGTACTGCTACCATTCGGGGGACGTGACGAACGGAACCGGCGGCGCGTGGGAGTTTATTGACCTGAAAATTGCGCAGGCCCGTGAGGACCGGGTGCGGTACGCGGTGCCCACCGTGCAGCTTTACGCAGGGCACAGCGGGGAGAACACCCTTGCGGATGTGAACGACCTGTTCGCCGGGTTCATGCTCTTACCGCGTGTTGGCGTGGGTAAGAATGTGCATGAGGTGAGTCAGGTACGCACCAAATTCACGCTCACGTCGCGGGCGCGCGGTTCGCTGCCGCTGATTTTGGATCTGAAGGAGCGCACCATGACGATTACGGACGTGGGTATTCGTTCTGGGGTGAATGTTATAGAGTCTGGCTCCGTCGTGAAGGCCATGTTCGAGCTGTTCGCCCACTATGCACCGTTTACGGTGGCTGACTACCTGAACCTGACCGGTGCCACCGTGGTGGGGGAAGATGAGGAAGCCGATATTGTGCTTCAGCCGACGGTTGCCTCGCTCAGCCAGCTCTACCGGTATAAAGGGCTGTAACGTAGCACGCAATAGCCCATGGGTCATACCGGAACTTCCCTGTATGGAGCGAAAGCTGCACATAGTGAGCGGGTTTCGGGGGTATTTACACACAAGATCTGCTGATGGCCGCGTGAAAGCGCCCCGTGTGCCGGTACTGTGACCGGCGCACGGGGCGCTTTATTTTCACCCGGTTGGGTGCCTGCCATGGAACAAGCAGCAGGTAATATTAGGCGCGTGCGTCGAAGTGCTGCAGGCCGGAGTCTTCGCGGCTACCGCCCTGGCCGTCGCCAACGTCGCGGTAATCGCTGATCCATTCAACCTTCTGCACCCACTTGACCATCTTGTAGCCGTGCATGGAATCTGCACGCAGGCGCAGGGGGCCGCCGTACACATCCGGCAGGGGCTTATCGTTCATGCCCCACGCCAGGATGGTTTCGTCCTCCATTGCCATGGAAATGTCCAAGCACTCGTAGTAGGGCTCGGTCGGGCGGCCATCGTAGGTGTGGCCCACGTGCCCGTAGGAGGTGACCATCACGTACCGGGCGTTTTCGTCTTTCTCCACGAGGGCGAGTACGTCGCGTAGGCGCACGCCTTCCCACTTGGCGATGCCCGTCCACCCCTGCATGCAGGTGTGCATCGTAATGTTCACTTCTTTGCCAAGAGCCTTCAAATCGTCGATGCTCAGCGACTTCGGCTCCTTCACCAGCCCGCCTAGCTCTAGGCGGTAGTCCACGAATTCGTTCTCGCGCAGGCGGTTCCATTCGGTGCTTTCACGCTCTGTTGGCGGGCGGGTGTTCACCCAGTGGAACGGCGAAATATCGGCATCCGTGAAGGTCTTCTTCTTCACCTGCCGGGAGGTGATGCGGTCAAGGAATACGTTACGGACCGGCTGGGTCAGGCCCCAAATGAAGGTCTGGGTGAACCGCAGATCACGCAGCGACCAGTACGAGGCGCCTAGCCACAGGGCCACGGCTGCGACCACGCCAACGATCAGCATGGTGACTGCCTGGGCGAATTGGGCGGCGTCAATCTCGTTGTAGCTCTTATTCAGCATCATGTGCGCAATGTTGTATTGCGGGTGCACGATGAACACCAGTGCTACGTGCATGACCGTAAAGACGCAGTAGAACGCCATGCCCAAGAAGTGGATGGAGCGGGCGGTCTGGCGGTTGCGGAACAGCCTGACGTAGCCGGGGAAGCGGCCGCAGAACGCGGGGCTCATAATGGGCCCGGTGGCGATCATCAGCGGCGCCACAATGAACACCACGGTGAAGTACATGAGCTTCTGAAGGGCATCGTACGGCTGGAAGTGCTCAATGGAGGGCACTTGGAAGCCCGCGTAGATTGTGAGCGAGTGCCATGCCTCGGGGAAAATCTCCCAAGAGGTGGGTACGATACGCCGCCACTGCCCGGTTGCGAACAGCAGGGTCACATAGATCAGGCCGTTCACCACCCAAATAACCGTGGCTAGGGCGTGCCATGCGCGTCCCAAACCGATCTGAGCCTTACCGGGTAGCGAAATAAGAGGGGAGAGGCTTCGTTGATCGTCGCGAGCGGTGTATTCGCCGGGGACGGTTGAAACCTTGTCTTTTGTAAAACGGAGCCATTCGGAGCCCGGGGTGCAGTGATTATTCCAGTAAAAGCGCGGGTGGGAGGCGATAACTTCCCAGCCTGAGCGGATGAGGAACCCCATCATCAGAAAGTTAATGAAGTGCGTGATGCGCAGCCAGGCGGGAAAGTCCAGCTCAACACCACTCGAACTCACCATTAAAAGAGTGGTATGCATTTTTCTTCCTTCGATAAATGTACGTGTGTGCAGTGGTGTACAGGTGCGAGCGAGGGAACGGGACGGGGCTTGGTGTGCCCCGGAAATCTGTTTGTGTACCGCCTCCTTTCAGCCGGTGTTCTGCCTTGAACTTTATATGGCCTGGGGAGGGTTCCTGCGCGGGGTGCGCGATGTTTAGGCGCACCCCCGAACTGGTTATGGTGCAGGTCACAAAACCCGTATCGAATAATAGTACGATGCGGTTTTTATTCCCCATGTGCCCTTACATCCATATACTAACTGACAGGTTGTCAGTTACGGAAGATAAGCGTCGTAACACGCCGTAAAATTTGCTTTTAAGACGCGAATTTTTAGAATTTTTATAGGGTTATAGAGACATTAAGGCGGATTTATTAAGGATATCCTTATTGTGTGAGATAAGGTATTTTTATATTTACTTCATAAACTATTGCAAGTGTAAGTTTTTAATATTCCTGTGGTTTCTTGGGGGCTTGAAACTTTATTCAGAAAATATAAAGATATGCTTTAGTCTATAGCAGTAAAAATGTATATATTATTATATTTCTTGCCCATAACCCACAGTCAGACAAGACACCCGCACGCCCTAAGCCACAGGATATACGCCACCCACAGCCCCGGGCAGGAGGAGCCTGCGTCAAGCCACACAAAACGCCACAGGTTCGGCAGCAGTGACCGCCCCCGGCGTATCCAGGCGAGCTGAACCCTATAATGAACGAGATACCGCCCCACCCAGCCTCAAGGAACAATAAATGAGCAGCGAAAAAGACCTCCGAGCCTCTTTCAACACCTTCATACAGGACCTGCCCCAGCTTGTTGCAGAAAAAGGCCTTAAACAGGTATACAACCTCTACAAAGCCAACGGTTACGACAGCTTAACCATAGGGGACAGCCCCCAAAGCCAAGTGGACCTTCTGGCAGAGGGCATGATCCACTGGCGCAATAACGGGTTCTTCCGGCTGGCCGAGCTCTACGACGGGGTGCAGCTGGAACGCAACGACGACTACTTCCTGGCGCTCATGAACCTTAACACCCCGCTGCGGCAGGCACTGCTACGCCACGACCAGCAACTACGTGACGAGCTGCTGTGGCAGCTGCTCACCGTAGAAGGCACCCCCGAGAACTCGCTCACGAATATAGATAAGTTCATGCCGGGAACCACCTGGCAGGAAGATTTGCTCACCGCCACCCACGAAGGGCTGATCCCCAAAGAACGCCTGCTAGACGCCTGCCTTGACGCATTAGCGCGGGACTTCGCCGCCTACCGTGCCGGATGGTTCTCCCGCATGTACACCACCCTCACCCCCACCGCCGCAGAATCCGCCCAACGGCAGGGTGCGCTCGTGAACCTGCTCGGCTCATCAGTGGGAGCGACCGTCACCCTGGCGGTCAAGCAGCTCTTAGCGGTGCACCGGGCAGGACTTCTTGACGCTGACCGATTCATCCACGGATGCGCCCCGGCGCTTTTAACAACCAAAGCGAACGCGCTGACGGTACTGAAAATCCTGGAATCTGAACGCACCACAGGCGGGGACGGGCCGGTCACCGAACTGGCCCTTACCGCGCTGGGACACACCCACCCGCAGGTGCAGGTGGCCGCCGCACAACTACTGGTACGGTGCGACGCAGCCGAAACACTGCACCAGCACGCGCAGAGCCTCAGCCCGGTGGTCCGGCAGGAGCTAGAAGAGGCCGGACTGCTGACAAACACAGAAGAAGAAACCGCGCAGCATACGGCGGGCTCCGAAGAACCCTCCTATCCGGTGCCTGCCTCACCCGCGCAGCCAGTAACCCCATTCAGCCAGCAAGACGCCTACGCGCGCACCCTGCACGCCATGCAAGAGGCTGTGCAGGGGCTGGAGAGCGAGCTGCTGTTCCACTGGCTCATGAGTGAAAACCGCGACACCTCAGTGCTGAAACCCCTCACCCGGCAGGCAGAAGAGAGGATACACGAGCACCGTGCAGGGCATCAGATCGCATACCTCATCCTCAGCGCCCTAGAGCCGGAAAACTCAGCTGTACAAGAATATGAGCAGCACCTAGCGCATGAAAAAACACCCGTGAACGAGCGCATCCGGGAAATCGGTGAGCGCCTCCACCAGAAACGCCCATACGCCCTGCTGGCCACCCCCACAGACACCCACGGGTGGGTAGACCCCACAATATTTATGCAGCGGCTAACCCACAATATTTCTACCGGCGCAGACATCCTGGAACAGGATTTTACACAGGCAATGCTGCGCCTGAACCAGGGCGATCAGGCGACGCACCAGACGCTCATAAACGCCCTGGAAGAAATTAAGCGCACCGCCGATGCTGCGGGCCGATACGCACCATACTTTGCCCGTGCCCGTACAAAACTCAAAGACGCGGGGAAGCCTCCTCACATTCTTGAGAACATCAAGGTGAGCTGGAGCTACCTTGAAAGCGAGACGAAACGCCCCAGCGGCAAACCCGAAGTCGTGTGGTGGAGCCCCACCGTACACCTGCCCAAAGTACGCGAAGAACACACACCGGAAGAAAAATATCTGCTCACCCTGCACTACGCGGTCATGAGCTGCGAACAGCTGGCCCTCACCTGCCCCTCCTCCACTGCACCCGTGGCAGTCGGCCTGCTAGAACAGTGGGTCTTCTTCAACGAAGAAGAAGGCCACCACTATAGGCACAATATGGCGCGCCTTCTGAGGAGCCACCCGGGCACATGGGACTCTTTGAGTGCACAGGCGCTCGCGGTACTGGCCAACTCAAAACACCAGGTAGACCGTGCCGGAGCCGCCGAGCTGCTGGCGGACACCCTCGGCGACCGGCTCTCCTATCAAGACGCCATTGCGGGGTTCGCGCAGGCCGCCCCGGCGCTAATGTTCACCCGGTGGGCGCATACCTTCGAGGACATGGCGGCGCTAACCCCGCGCATCACCCTGCGGTTTTTAGACGGGCTGCTGCCGCACTGTGAGCGCACCCAGCACGGGATGGGGAAGCTGCTGGGAGTATACGCACAGGAATACTTACGTGTTCACGGCGCGAAGCATAGCGCGCATAAATCCCCGCAGCTAAGCCCCGAGATGATCGCATGGTTAAACGGTTTTAAGGGCTCCTCGCAGGCGGCGAAACACGCGCGCACAATCCTTAAAGCTGCTGACTCATAACCCCGCCTTGAGGAATGAGGCGCAGCCGCGTGCCGTAGATTAGCCCGCCGGCGGTTATTGTGCGGCACCGGGGGACTCGTCCTTTGGCGCGGTGCTTTTAGCCTCCTGCGCTGGCGGAACCACCGGCAGCATACCTGTTGTCAGGCGCACCTGTGCCGTTTTCTGGGCCTTTAGTGCTGCGATCTGCTCCTTCTGCGACGGCTGCTGATCAGCCGATGCGCCCTGCCGCCGGAACGCCCTCTTAATGGCCGCCGCCCACAGCGGGAACAGCAGCACCGTAAACGCCCCACCGGCCACCAGCAGGGAAGCGGTCGCATCCTCAAGCAGCCCACTACCGGTAGCAATAGTTGTTACCGCCACAATAATGGGCAGGCCCGCCGCCGAATACAGGGCCAGCTCAATCTTCTCACTGGTAGAACGCAGCTCCGAACCGGTATCCGTGAAACGCTCAGCCACAAACACCGGCAGCCCGCGGGCCAGCAAAATACCCACCACAACCAGCAGCAGCACCAGCGGGAAACGCGCCACCACCGACGGGTCAATCGTCATGCCGCTCACCACAAAAAAGAGCGGAATCAGAAACGAAAACCCCACCGTTTCAAGGCGGCGCGTCATCAAATGTAACGCCCCCACCGGCGTGAGCGAACGCAAAATAATGCCCGCCGCAAAGGCCCCGAGCACCGCATCCAGCCCAAAAAGCGCCGCGAACATGATGAGGGTGGCCAGCAGAAACATGGCCAGACGCAGGATCGTCTGGCTGGTCGTATTCGCCTCAGCCGCCATAATCTGCCGCAGCCCCGGCACCTTCTCAAACAGGCGGTGCGGAACAATGGCAGTCACCACCGCAACCGCCATAAACCCCAGCAGAATCAGAATCGCCAGCCCCGGCGAATGCGAAGATAACAGCAGCGACATCGCAAAAATCGGGAAAAGCTCGCCAACGGCACCGTGCACCAGCACCGCATTACCCACCCGGGTACCCGCCGCACCATGCGACTTAAGCATAGGCAGCAGCGTGCCTAAAGCCGTGGAACTCAGCGCAATACCCACCGCAATATAGGTGTTAAAACCCTTAGTGAAACCGGTAATGAGCGCCGCCCCCAGCACCCCCAGCCCAAAACACACGCACCAGGTGGTGATAGCGCTGCGACCCTGCCGGCCGCGCAACGATTTCACATCAATCTCAAACCCGGCAATGAGGAACAACATCCCCAACCCCAGCTCTTTCAGCAGCGGAATACCGCCGTCACTGCCAGAAGCCAGACCCAGCACATTCGGGCCGATCAGCATCCCAAAAATAAGCAGAAACACAACATCCGGGATGCGTTTGCCAATCAGCCGCGATATAACCGGGGATACTAGCGCCACAAGAGAAACCCAGAAAATAGAAACATACTGGGCGGTACCCTCAACACTGGTGCTTTCGGCGGCGGCACCAGAAGCCACCAGCACCTGCGAAGCACCCGTGACGCCGGGCACAGCAGCACCGGCGGCGAGCACACCGACCGAGCCAAGCAACCCAGTAACGCCGAACAGCACAGACATGAAACCTCACAAGAAATAGGGCAGGGGGCAATCAGCCAGCCTTAAGTGTGGCACAGCCCCGGCGAGCATGCATATTTACGGGTGCCCCACAGCAGCCTTGCGCATCCGCTGAGACGCGGATATGCCTCAGGATGCTGAGCTAATATATCCTGACTAGTATCTTTAACCTTTAACCCGACGCGCAGCACACACAGCGCACCGGGCTGGGCTGAGGCTCAGCATCTACGTTCTAGTTCGACTACGCAGGCACACAGGAGGCAATATGCCCGCAGAAACCACCGCCAAACGCGAGGTTGGTGTAGATTTAGCTCGCGCATTCGCCCTGCTGCTGCTGGTGATGCCCGTGAGCGTAGCACTGAACCTGGTGCCGGAGAACCGGCTGCACTGGCTGGGCAGCGTGCCGCCCGCCGCGAATACGCTACTCGCCGCACTCCTCGGCATTAGCGCATACCTATACGCCAGGAAGGTGACGTTTCCCCAATTTTTTGCCAGCACCGTGGTGCGCGCCATCGCATTCTTCGTGCTCGGGTGGCTGCTCGCCCAAGGACGCGCCTACCAGCCGGTAGCAGCCCACGCTGAATTCCCGATCCTATACGACCTGCTCATCCCGTTCGCCGTGCTGACCCTGCTCACCACACTGTTCGTATACTCGCCGCTGTGGGTGCAGGCTGCGCTGACGGCGCTCGCCAGCCCCGCTATTCCCTTCACCTACGAGCAGCTGGTAAACCGGGGCTGGGCCGCTGACGACTGGCTGAGCCGCACCATCCCCGCCCTGTTTAACGAGTACACCGGCACCGTGCTGCACAGCGGATTGAAGATGCTCTGGCAGGTGGGGCTGGGCATACTGCTGTGGCGCGCCTACGAGAAGCTGGGCCCTAAAATTGGGGTGCCCGTCGGCCTGCTGGGGCTGGGTGCGGCAGTGCTGTTCTGGGTGAACCCGAAGGCGCAGTCAGGGGTGCTGGCGTGGCCTACAACGTTGAGTATTGTGGGGGTGGCCGGGGTGCTGTACGTGTGCACCGAGGCGGCGCGGGTGCTTGCCGGGCGCGGTGCGGTACTTGAGCCGTTCGCGCGGGTGGGGCGCATGAGTCTGAGCGCATCCATTGTGATACTTCTGGCGGCAGTGCATGGGGGCATCTACCTGGTGCAGCTGGTTGCCGGTGCTGAATACCGTGCCCCGCTGGAAGGTACATGGCTGACATACCTGTACTGGGTGGGGTTCTTAGCCCTGGCCTGGGGTGTGGGTGCGCTTTTCACTGGGCTGTGGCAGAAGCTGCTGAGCAACAGCACGATCTCACGCGGACCGATTGAGTGTGTACTTGCCCTCATGAGCGGGCGGGGGTAAGGCCTGGACTCGGTGGCTACAGCCCCGACGACCTCAGCCTCGTTCGCACAGGCTGACCACACGCGCCCTCGACCCATAAGAGGCCGAACGCCTCGATTCATCTGGATGGACGCCCATACAGCGAGGCCACTACGAGCACACCGTTACCTTCCGCCCAGGGCGATGACGAGCGTTGCCGCTGCCAGCAGGAGGCTGGTCGGTGTCATCGTCCAGCGTTCGGTGGGGCTGCGCGAGATCGCGTTGAGCGCCACGCTCGCGGCGAAGAACGCGAACGCCACCCAGGTCAAGACGATCACCGCTGCACTGTCTCCGGCCGGGAGAACGCCCGCACGGCTGAGCAGCAGGGCCGCCAACCCCGCGTACACCAGCACCGACACCGCACTGCCAACGCGGAGCCCGCGCGGTAGAACGCGGTGCTGGCCGCCCCACACGAAACGACCTAAGGGAAGGCCCGACGCGGCGAGGATCTGCAGGACGGCGAGTGCCGCCAGCAGCGCGAGCGCGACAACAAGAGCGGTGGCGGTCATGTGGTTTCCTCTCGTTGAGCCACCGAATCTGCGAACGCACGTGCCAGGTCGTAACCACTCACGGAACGGGCTGACAGCAGCCCGAGAATCGCGTGCTTCAACTCCATGCCATATAGTCTACCACACACATATATGACTATGCACCTATGATTTTGGAATCTACGAGCACACTGGTGCTGCGGTCACTTGTCCAGGGACGGCCCACCATAGCGTGGGCGGCTGCTTATCACAAGGAGGCGGAGAAGCGGGAGTGTCGGGCTAGGAAGAAACCCGAGAAGGCTGAGGCTGCGGGGGGGGGCTGTATGTGACTGGGCGCATCAAAGATATGATGATTGTGAGGGGGAAGAACTATTTCCCGGATGATATTGAGAAGTCTTTGCGAAGGGACTTGCCAATCCTGCGTGGGCGGCGGTTTGTCGTGTTCCAAAATGCGGAGGACCTTATCTATTGCTTCGTGGAGGAGGCGATTGAGGCTGGCGGTAGCGCGGGTGTTCCAGGTCTTGCTCGGGACGGTGATGATGAGGTTAGTAGCATGTAGCGGTCCGGAATCACGTGTAGCGTGGCGCAAAGCCACGGCCCGTCAGTCACAAGACTCAGCATGGAAAGGAATAGACCTTGGATAAGAAAGCCGAACTAGAGATCCTCGAATCTTTCATCAAATGGTATTCAGAAACAATAGATCCGTCAGCAGAATTCGACCTAAATGAATGGAGGGTCGCCCCTTACAAGAGCGCCTTCATTGTAGTCCCCAGCGGGGGAGGATACGGGAACTACATGCACGTCATAAAAGGAGAAAACTGCATCGGATTCTCGCCAGCTCTAGCCACCCTCGAGTCAATCTATCAGAAACTCCTCAACCTCGAAAATAAGGAGGATGGAGAATGACGACACCAGAGGAAGCGATGCGGCCCGGAACCGCAGCCAAGCGCGGCACCTTGAATGACTTAAAGAAAGCAGTCGAGGATTATCCAGAAATCAATTGGGGAGGCTTCCTTTTCTGGGCCATCGGAAACATGGATCTGGCCTCCCGCGTCGAGATTGTCAACTGGATGCTCGATCATGGCGCCGACGCGGCTCAGATTACTTCTCCCGGTAACATCAATGCGCTGCATGTACTGTTCAGTGAGTCTAAGCATGACTACAGCATGGAGGCAAAGGTGCTGCTGCGACTTCTCGAAGGCGGAGCAGACATCAACCTCAAGGCGCAAAAGTGGGGGTACCCCTCTTGACGCTCAACAACAACCTGAATATCAAAGATAATGACCTCGGACCATTCTACGATGTGATTTTCTCTTGGCCAGGAATCGACTGGGAAGCCGGGGCAGGAAAAGCGTTCGGCAAACCCGTCACACTGAGGCAGGTCGTCGATCTCGCCGGAAATAGACTACCCGAGATGTGTCGACGAATGCATAAATACCTCGAACACGGCCCATCTCAACGACCTAATTTGCTGTAACTTTCAATATTTTCAGCGGTTCAAAGCCTGCGCAACGCAAAAAGGCTTATTCACGAGGTGTAGGTGAAGATATGTCCCGCGACAAATGGATCTGTCCAGATGCCGTAGAACCCATCCCAACACCCTTAGCGCCAAGGCCACGGAAGCCCGGCACCATCGACACCACATATTGTGAACGCTTCACCACACCGATAACCTAAAAGAAAGACATGCGATCGAAGCATCATCCCGAACACACCTTGAGGGACACGAGAAGTTGATGAACGCATTCACACGTGACGATTTCGTGACATGGATGGAACGGCTTGCCCATTTGCCGTGGCCGATGACCCTCGACGCTTTCACCGATCTTGCCCCAGAACTGGGGTGGCATTTCACTGGCTATCAGTACAGCTTCACGGCAGACTTTGCCGCCGGAACACGGGACGTGGTGGTCACCGACAACAGGGAAGGAGACGTCCGATCAATCTCCTTCATGCTAGCCAAGCCTGCCCTGGAAGGCATTGATCTGCGGGCCGCCCTGAACGATTCCTTCATTCACTACATCACCTCTGCTTCACAGGCTTGGGGGAACCCGATCCGAGCCATCCCGGAGAAGAACCCCATGATAGCTTGGTCTCTCCCGCTGGGCGGGACAGCAGAAGTCACCAGGAACGCCAACAAAGTTTACGCAACATTCATCACACTGCAGGGAACACCCCCTGTCTAGCATTTACCCGACACGCCACAACCATTGAGAGTATCCATGATCTGGTCAGATTTTGAAACACGCCTCTTCGAAATGATAACCGACCTCCCCTCAAGGACGGTCTTGATCATCGGCGCACGGGATGATCAAGGAAAAACAGGGCTCCCCTTCGTACAGTTCGCTGGCCTTGATGCTCTGTATGGAGGAAATTCCGACATCATAGCTGAGATCTGTGGAGAAAACGTTCCCAAAGACATGGCAACCTTCACAGCCCAGCAGCGCAATGATTTGGAACGTCTCGGTTTCACTCCAGCCGAAGATGGGTCAACAACGTGGCGACAGAATCTCCCTTGGCCCACCCCGAGCCGCATTATCATGAACACCGTTCGAGCAAGCACCCTGCGTCTACGAGACATTGGCGGCATCGAATCACCCGATCAGCTGACGTACAAGGCATGGCGCTACCCCAGCAACAGCACCAAAAATGAAAACGACATCGGTGGCAAGAAACTCCGCATTCCCGAACTTGGTATTCCGCGAGAGTAAGGGATCAGGACGACTCCCAAGAAGCCTGTTTTCCCAAGACTTTAGCCGCAACTGCCAAAGCTAAGTGCATGACAACTTTGAGAGGGCATGACGGTGATGACGGATTATCTTAGCAGGTTGATCACATCCTTGCGTGAGGCTGAGATTCACATTCACGGCAACAAAGGGCTTGTGGGTTTTTCTCGCACGCGAAACATCAACGACGTCTGCTTCTGGGCAACCAATGACACATGGAATGTGGGCTACTCACGCTGGCCCATGGATCCAATAGCAGTTCTCACCACTGCTGATCGTGATGTCTCACTGTGCTGGCTGATCTGCTGCACTGGCAACCTGTATCGCAAGAAGTAGAATGATTCTACCTTCTCCCTCTCCGAACCATTTCCGGATTCCCGAACGGCTGGAAAGTTCCCGAACCCCGCGACGGATAGGCACGTAACGGACTACTGCCGGATAGTGCGGGCGTATTCCTCCATCACGACGCCAGATTCAAAGCTTCGACAACTCACCAAATCAAAGTTCTGCACGACGGCACCAGCATTACCGAACAGTCGGACACCATCACCAAGGACGACGGGATTGCGTTTGAGAATGAGGCGGTCAATCTCGGGCAGCAGCTCTCCTGCAAGATTTCCACCACCGCAGAGATAGATCGCAAGCCCCTCTTGCTGCTTCAGCTCACGCACAGTCGCGAGCGCGTCAGCGGTGAATGTCACGCCAGCTGGCGGGGTTGTCTCCGAGCGTGTTGCGACGAACTCGCTCAGGTGCGCATAGGGTCGTTCAATACCGGCCGCCCGCGCAATGTCATAACTTGCCCGTCCTTGAATGACCGTGTCGAAGCGATTACCCGGCGGATGCATATCGAGCGCCGAGAGTACATGGGCGGGGAGCGCATCGGCGAAGTCACTCAAGTAGACAGCCATATGGTCCCCTTCAACGGGGAAGGCGTCGTAACTGCCGTCCGGTGCGGCGATGTAGCCGTCGATAGACACGGCGACGTAGTAAACCAGTTCACGCATCATATCTCCAATCACTACTTTTGTCGTGGTTAACATGACTTTACCACGATATCAGTAGTACATGCGATAGCATGATCACATGGTCCGTAATGCTGAACGACGCACACTGCTCGCCGACGCCGCTGTACGGGTACTCGCTCAACAAGGCTCACGCGGTCTGACGCATCGGGCGATCGACGCCGAGGCGAAAGCACCCAGAGGTACAGCCTCGAACTACTTTGCCTCGCGCGATGAAATCATCGATGCGATCCTGCTTCGCATCAGTGAACGTCTGCAGCCGGACCCCGACATCCACGCTGACCTTGCCCAGCGACCTCCCAGTGTTGAGCTATTCACCGAGTACTTGCGCGACATTGTCCACCGGCTGACAGATAACCGTGATGCTGCGATAGCGCTCTTCGAGCTGCGGCTCGAAGCCACCCGCCGCCCGCGCGTCGCGGAGGCACTCACCACCTGGCGGCGAGCAGGACTTCAAGCCGATATCGAGTTCAACGAGAAGATGGGCCTACCCGGTCGGCCTGCGGACATCACGCTTTTCCACTACGCCCTCGACGGACTGCTTCTTGACCATCTCACCGTTCCTATGGATGAAACTGTCAACCCTGACGAGGTGGTGAGCGTGCTCGCCCACCGACTTCTCGGCAACTAAGGCAACCCAGCACTTTAAAGTCGCCAACACACTGGGGTCTCCCCAAGCCCTCCAGTTCAACTCTGCTCTGCCGCAAGTAGACGCGGTATACCAACGATAGATCAAACTGCTGCATTTGGTGTCGCCGCTCAGGGCATGCTTGTCACGCAGATATTCCAGCGTCGGAACGAGGTTCTCAATGGGGCCACTGCGTGCTGCGCATAGGCGCTCGCCCTCATGAGCGGGCGGGGTTAGCCCGGCGGCGTGACGAATACGCTGGCACACACGGTGTCTCTCCGATAATCTGGTGCCTACCAGCCACCAACAGAGAGAAACCTACCCGTGAAGTACTTTGCATACATAGTAGTGGGAAGGACTGGATATGACGGATTCGATGTCCCCCAAACTCCGCAGTCTTTCGCCGATGATACCGAGCAGCGCCTTACTGAGCCCGACTTTTTGGAGGGTTACAAACGTTATGCCCTCGTGGTGTGGGCGCTGCCTGAGGGCGTGGATCATGTGGATGATGTACCACGTGACTCTGTTGCGCTCTCCAACTATATGCAGTGCGGCGGTTCCACACAGGCGATGACGGTTGAGGTGCGTGTGACCCAACAAGACGGGTCATATGAGCATTACGTGGTTGCGCGCAAACCCGTGGCAGACCCGGATGCGTGGACCACCATCACGTATAACAATACGCCCTTACAGGTGCACCCCGAGGAGGTTTTCACCGGCGAGCAGGCGGCACCTGTTTTCCGCGCCTATATTGAGGACGGCGTAATTCCGCCGCGCGAGTTGCTGCGTACACTGGATATTTAGACTTTCGACTCGGCCCAGTGGGTGACCCGAGCAGAAGGTATATACAGCAAACCCCCTGAAGATTACTCTCAGGGGGTTTAGGGTTGGTCGGGATGACAGGATTTGAACCTGCGACCTCGTCGTCCCGAACGACGCGCGCTACCAAGCTGCGCCACATCCCGATGTTGACCTATCAGCGAATACCGTAGGCAACTCACCTAGGATAACCCAAAAAAATTCAGAACGCAACACAGCGGCACGCCACCGGTCGAGGAGTGGCAAATAAAGGTTCTAGGCTTCAGCCTCCTGAACCTGATTCAGCTCATCCCACGAGGCGTACATCGCCGCAAAACGACCGCCGGAGGCAATCAGTTGCTGCGGGGAGCCATCCTCCATTACGGAGCCCTCATGAATCACCAGCACACGATCAGCACCCAGAACCGTCGAGAGGCGATGCGCAATCACCAGCGCCGTACGCCCCGCCAACACGGTTCGCAGCGCCGCCTGCACCGCACGCTCACTCGGAATGTCCAGCGAAGCCGTCGCCTCATCCAGAATTAGCACCCGCGGATTCGCCAAGAACACACGAGCAAAGGACACCAGCTGACGCTGACCCGCCGACAGGGTAATACCGCCACGGCCCAGCTGTGACTCGTAGCCGTCACGCAGACGCTCAATGAACGCGTCAGCACCCACCGCCTTCGCGGCAGCCTTCACCTGCTCATCGGACGCCTGTGGGTTACCCATGCGGATATTCTCCAGAATCGACGCGGAGAACAGGAACACCTCCTGGGTCAGCATGAGCACCTCACGGCGCAGCTGAGCATCTGCCAGCTGGCGAACATCCACGCCGTCAATACGCACCTGACCGGCTGAAACATCGTAGAAACGAGCTACCAGCTTAGCGATCGTCGACTTACCGGCACCCGTAGCACCCACCAGCGCCACGGTCGTACCCGGCTCAATGCGCAGGCTCGTCTCCTTCAGCGCGTGACGATCCGAAGTGTACCCAAAGACCGCCGAATCCAGCTCCACCAGGGCACCGTGAACCGCGCCGGACGCGCCCTCAGTAGCGCTAGACTCAGAGGCAGACTCTACAGCGTGCTCATACGGATGCTCCGGCTCAGCAACCTCCGGCTCCTCAGCCAAGAACGACGACAGCTTCTCCAGCGCAGACATCGCCGACTGGAAAATGTTG